>Ga0206860_10100_pt1 | contig 21060 bp, 28 predicted proteins | sample Alteio_BWOrgCont_44_FD_152624 | JGI IMG/M metagenome (GOLD analysis project Ga0206860, IMG submission 152624) | Enriched cells from forest soil in Barre Woods Harvard Forest LTER site, Petersham, Massachusetts, United States -... | ecosystem: Environmental > Terrestrial > Soil > Temperate forest >...
TTGTACGACCCGACCGCAGCAAGAACACGTCTGCCGCTCCAGCTGTCTCTTGGCGCTTGGTTCACCGCACGACCGTGAGGCGCACTTCTTCCATCGGTTTGGCGGGGTGCGTTTCCTCGCGAGCGCGACTGGCCGACGCGATGACGAAAAAACCATAGTCGGGCATGACTGCCTCAAGCTCCTGCCAGTAGGAGGCGTAGTCGGGCGAGTCCGGTTTGATGAAACCGAGTTGCGGCGTCGCTTCTTCTATGCGCTTCAGCACTATTGGGGCGCTCACTGGGGAAATTGCACACCACCCGGATTGGATAACGTCATGATCAGACCACGGGCGGATCTGTCTCCCTCAGGCCGCGACACCATTATGACGCGAATGGCGCCCCTCTCGGTCGTCACTAAACTCATGTACGGCTTTCCGTCCGGAATATAAATGCGTCCTCGCTGCGTGTACCCCGCGTCGACGCGACCTTGTTCTTCAAAAATGAGGCACGATTCCTTGACCTCCCAGTGAATCGCCACGATGTAGGCGTTGATGACGCCGCTCGAAGAAAAGGCCGGCCGCAGACAGAGATACCTGCCTTCGAGCCCGGTGATATTCGCGTGCGTGTAGCCGCCGAGGTCGCGCGGCTCGAGCCGTCGCGGAAGGCCGGCGAGCATCTGGATCGCGGGAAGCTCCCATTGAGCTATTCGTTGCAAATGGCGGATCCGAACGTTGTCAGTGCGGCGGCGAAAAAATCAAGTTAAAGAAAGTCTTCCCACTAACCCAGGTTGCTTGGCTCTCGCGGCGATCTTGGTCAAATGTAATACCGGTCAAGAACCCGTCTAAACCAAACGTGCCCTGATAATTCCATTTCAACCCGTCATCCCAGTTAATTACGAAGGAAAAAACAGAATCATTTACGTTGCCTATACCAGTGCCGTTGTTGATACTAATATTGCCGTCGTTTTTACCACGGCTTGCACTTCCCGTCAGTTCTCCGCCCGCTTGTTGTATGTTAACATCTGCGTGAAATCCGTTACCGTGGATCAGTCTCCACTGTCCATTAACATTTTTAATATTTTGGGCCATCGTCGTATCCTTCCTATGCTGTCCAATCGCTTTGTAAACCGACATTCTCCGGAATTCCCGCGATGTTGGGCGTTATTTGCGTCTCACCGGGCGCTGCGGCAACGAAATTTGTTCGCACCCAACCCGGCGCTCACGACTTCTATTTCAACAAACGCTCCAGGAGGAAGGCATAAATCAGCGCCCACTCGTTCACTTCCTCGAACCGGTCGGTTACGCCTTGATGACCGCCGTTCACTCGGATCTTCAGGAGAACTTCTGTCTCTGTCCGCGCGACATCGCGGATGAGTGCGGCCCACTTCAGGGCCTCCCAGTAAGGGACGCGAGGGTCGTTGAACGAGCATAGAATGAGAAGCGAGGGATATTTCCAGTCCCTGACATTGTCGCACGGAGAGTAAGAGCGCAGATAGGCGTAGTCGTCCGGATCCGAGGGATTGCCCCACTCCTTCCACTCTGAGATTGTAAAAGGTAGGGTTTCGTCCCCAAGCGTATCAACGACGTCAACGAACGGGTTATCGAGAACTGCCGCTGCGAAGAGATTTGGTCGCTTGTTGATCGCCGCCGCGACGAGAAGCCCGCCTGCGCTCTCGCCCATAGTGCCGAGACGCTCCGGACTGGTGTACCCCTCTCGGACGAGATACTCGGCGCAAGCAACGAAGTCGTTGAAGCTATTGTGTTTGAGCCGGCCTTTTCCGTGCGTGTGCCAGTCTTGGCCGAGTTCGCCGCCGCCGCGAACGTGCGCAATCGCGTAGACGAAGCCTCGGTCGAGTAGGCTCAGGCGCACTGACGAGAATTCCGCCTCGACGCAATAGCCATATGCGCCGTAACCGTAAAGCAGCGCAGCATGGCTTCCGTCTCTTTGGAGGCCCTCTCGATAGACCAGCGAAAGCGGCACACGTACGCCGTCCGGGCTAGGGACCAGGATCCGTTCCGTTCGATACGCGTTCGCGTCGAATCCCCTGACCGTCAATTGCTGGCAGAGAACGGCGTGGCGGCCGCCAATATCGTAGTCATATACCGAGTAGGGCGCCGTCAAAGAACTGTAGCCGAACCTGTGAATGGAGGTGTCGAAATTTCTGTTGTCTTCAGGATAGATAGCGTAGACCGGCTCGGGCAGCGAGACGAGATGGTGATGTCCCGTCCGCAGATCTATGATGCGGAGTTGTGAAAGTCCGTCCTTGCGTTCGCAAACCACAAAAAAATCCGCATAGGCCTGCATATAGCTAATTTCGACGTCCGGGCGGGCATCCAGAAAGGCGCGCGGGTTTGAAACGCCGGGGTTGTGGATCGGCGCTGTGACAATCCTCTTCGTCGGCGCATTCTCGTTGGTGAGAATGTAGAACGCCTGCCCGTGATGCGTCGCGTAGGCCTCGACGCCCGGCTGGCGCCGCCGCAGAAGCGTCAATCGCGCCTCCGGCTGGTCGGCATTCAAGTAATGGAGTTCGGTGGTGTCATGCGCCCAAGACGTCAAAATAAGAAACTGGCTGCTCTCTGTTCTGCTGAGCCGCAATCGAAAGGTTTCATCTGTCTCCTCGAAGACAATCTCCTCCGAAATAGACCCATTGGCGAGTCGGTGTCGAACGAGTTGGTGCGGTCTATTGCGTTCGTCTAGACGCAAAGAATAGAAAGTGCGACTATCGTTGGCCCACGCCACCCCCGCGGCCGCGCCCTCAACGGTCGTGACGGCGGATTGGCTACCCGTTAGTTCCTTGACGAAGAGCGCGAATCGTTCGTCGCCTGCGGTGTCGACCCCGAAAATACATCGTCTGTGATCCGGGCTGACCTGCAGAAATTCGAGAGCAAAGTAAGCATTGCCGCGTGCGAGGTCGTTTTCATCGAGGACGAGTTCTTCAGATCCCTGTCGATCAAAACGCCGCCGCCAATGAATAGGATAGGGTTTATCCTCTTCGTTTCGGCTGTAGTATTCAAATAAACCATCTCGGACCGGTACGGTTTGGCGGCTCAATTCGACGCGATCCACCATCTCTTCGTAGAGTTGTTGTCGCAAAGGATTAGTTTGCTCCAAACGGGTTTCGGCATAGCTGTTTTCAGCGTCGACAAGAGCGCGGACCCGGGGATCGTCGCGGTCGCGGAGCCTAGGGTTAAGGGTCGATATCCCTTTCGTCATGATACCAATGCTCCGCCGCTTGCTTCTGCGGCATCCGAGGTAAGGAACACGAGAGACACGCTTTGTCCGCAGCAAGTTTGCCCGCGACGCCACCTGTTCCCTGCGGCGGCGCGGCCGCGGACAGCCCTCGCACACACACATCGAAGATTTGGAAGACGGGTGGGTGGAACTACCCTAAATAGCCAATAGCGGGGCGCATTGGCCCCTCCAGCACAGACACGGTTCTTTGTCCTTATTGTAGCTATGGACGGGACATCGCGGCGGACAAGAACGGGTTAAGGTTAACGAATCCCGTATTGACAAGGTCCCAATTGAAGGAGGGGCCTACCTTTGCTCCCACTGGCGCCGATGCGCATTTGGTTGACTTGCGATCGACCGCGGGCAATTGCTTTGGTCGTTTCATCAAACATCTCCTCTTCATGTGAATTTAAGGATTGTTCCGTCGAGGCCTCCAGCCTGAAACGGCGATCCTAGAGTGGGCAAGCGGCCCCGGCGCATTCCGTCGGATACCACGGACCCAAAAGTATTGAGGGGCACACGGTAGCTCCAATCGGAACCGCCGCAGTCTTCTTGGAGGCGCGGCGATCCGCAGCGGGCAATTGCTTTGGTCGCTTCATCAGTCTTCTCCCCGTCGGGGAAATGCACAACTCGGTCTGAGCCCGCATTCCCATTCCTTCGAATAATCTGGCCGCGCCGGCAGAGCCCATATGCGAATGACACCAATCCCCTCGCGTTGGCCCCGCCCAAAGACGCGCAGACCCGGCGCAACGCTGAAGGCCCGTTTTCGAAGCAATCAAAGACTGCGTCGGCTTTGAGATCACCGATGTGGTTTAGGAAGTCATTACTCGGCATAGCTCAGGATACTTACGGCGAAGAGCCGAAATCTCACGGAAGCACAAACGGGCTGTCAACGGCGGATTAGAGAGCGATCATGGCAATTGGGAGCGCTACCTTGGCGACTCCGCCAACGACATCCCAGAAGCCTGAAGGACCTACTTTCGCTCCCAACGGCACTGACGCACATTTTGTGGCGTTGCGGTCAACGGCGGGCAGTTGCTTTGGTCGCTTCATCGAACAGCTCCTTTTCGTTTGAATTCATAGATTATTCCGTCGAGGCCTCCCGCCTCAAGAGAGTGGGCAAGCGATGCCGGCGCATTCAGTTGGATACCACGGACCCAAAAGCATTGAGGGGCCCACGTTAGCTCCAATCGGAACCGCCGCAGTCTTCTTGGAGGCGCGGCGATCCACAGCGGGCAATTGCTTTGGTCGCTTCATCAGCCTTCTCCCTGTCGCGGAAAATACAGAGTTCCCATTCCTTGGAATATCTGGCTCTACCGGTAGAGCCTATATGCGAACGACCCGGATCCCCGCGCGTTGGCCCGGCCCAAAGACGCGCTGACCCGCGCTACGCTGAAGGCCCGTTTTCGAAGCAATCAAAGACTGCGCCGGCTTTGAGATCACCGATGCGGTCGTTGCAATCGTGGCGCTCGTTGCGCTTGTGAGTTCGGGCCCTCGCGACGCGGCCGTCAGGCCCATCGTCTGGAAGCCCAAAGGAGCAGCTTTTGCCTGCAACGGCAACCGCAATGGAGAGGAAGGTTGTAGAGTCCTACCTTCTATAGCGGGGGTATCAGGCGAAGTTGCTTGAGTTTCGGTGGTCTTTTTCTTGGGCATAGCGGCCGACCTTTCTACGCTAGTGGATAGAATCAAACGCTTCGAACCCTCTGCGAGCCGCAGAACTCCTCGAAATTGCGGAGGATCCTCCGGACTCTTCCGTTTGATTTTGACCACTAGCAGGCTGTTGAAAAACTCATTTCTGCCGAGGTTTGATTCTCGTTCGGACTCCCTTCGATTCCGGTTTGTTCGCGGTTTTTCCGGCCAAATCCGACTTTTTCAACACCCTGCTAGACATGTCGCGCTTTAAAGGAATCGTCATCGCGAGGCGATCCCAGGGATCGTAGGGCTGCGGCGGCGGCCCCTGGATCGCCACGCTTCGCTCGCGATGATGACGTTGGTTCTATCGAAGTGAGTCCTGCTCTAAGTTCGCGCTGAACGATAACTACGCTGTGGTCCGGCGGTCCACCCTCGCAATGTAGACTCCTCGCGGCCGATGCGTTGAGAAGCAGTAAGCCTGCGAGGGCTACAAGTTCTAACGAAGGGCGACAAGTTCTAAGAAGTTCTTCCGCTGCATCCGTATCCGGAAAGCGTCCGGCAAGCAGGGGTGGGCTGTTTGCCGACGAGTTTGGAGGGGCGAACCCCGGCCGCGCCGTTCGATGCCGAACGTGTCGAGTCCCTTTCAACTGCCGGTAACGGCTTTGGTCGTTTCATCGCACTTCTCCTCAAAGCTGAGTAGCCCATATTGGCGGGGCGAACCTTAGGGAATGCAAGTTGCCGAATGCAGTAAGCCTCCATCCGACTTGATTTGCTTACAGGCCAGGTCCAAACCCATCTATGGCCATCGGTGGATTAAGTGACTGAATAATTGACTGCCAGTCAAAAGAGGCGCGCACATTGCCTCCCGTTCCCACCGGAACTGCCGCGCTTTTGTTTGTTTTGTTCCGATCAACGGCAGGAAGTTGCTTCGGTCGTTTCATCGCACTTCTCCTCAAAGCTGCATCGTCATTTTTGGACAAAGCTTCCGCAAATTCCGCTTGCCGCTATCTTCGCCCTTCGTCGGATTTGGTCCGTCGGCGGCCGGAGTAAACACACGGCATTGTGTGGGTGGGCAGCAATGTGCAGCCCACCCGAAGAAGACACCTGGAAGAAGATATCTACGCTGCGCTGGCAATAATAGGGATGACTGAGCTCAACAAGCCACCCCAGTCGAAAGAGGCTCGTACATTGCCTCCCGCTCCCACGGGCACCGCGGCGCTCTTGGTCGCATTGTTGCGATCGACTGCTGGAAGTTGCTTCGGTCGTTTCATCTTCGATTCCTCCTCGATAGCCTAGCTTCCAAATTGCCCGGCCAGTGGGTAAGCAATCCACCGCCAACTTCGGCGGCCAGGCTCGCCGTTCCTCAAGCGAAAGCATCTCCGTCCTCCCGCCCGAGGAAATCTCAATTTCACTTCCGAAATCATTACGCGAAGCGCGCCCACTGACGCCGGGTTCCGATCGAGACCGGCGACACGTCATTCACGTCAACGGTCAAGCGGTACTCGGTCAGAGCGGTTCCCAAGCGGTCTTTCGGATTGAAGAATCGCATCACAACATCCCAACAATCGGATTTCGGCCGACAGATTGGGCTCTTTTCGGCATAGATGCTGTCGAGCGCAAGCGGGGACGGCGAGCCGTTCGACGACGTAGCTTTGAGAGCATCGCGGAAGACATCTCCGACTTCAAAGACGTTCGTCGCCATGTAGTTGATGGCGCGATCGCTCGGCGCTTGGCCAAGATTGCGGCATTCATAGTAAATCCGATCAAGAAAAGTCTCCAGTGACTTGTATAAGTCGCTTTCGATGTCTGTGACGCCGAGGTCCTCAATAAGTTTCTTGACGTTCCATTGGAAAAGCGCACGGAGGGAAACGTCGAGCACTGGAACTCTTTGGCCGTTGTAGAGAGTCATCTCTCCGACAATCCGCCCCGCGATCGAAACGCGATCGGCTTTATCGGGGTTCACAGGTTTCTTCTCGACAGGCTTTCCGTCCGGGGCCAACAAATAATCGGGACGCGACTGGTTAAACAAGAAGTCACAGAAATAGAAGAGCACACGAAACGCAAAAGTATGCAACGGGCGCAGTGCGTATTGTGGTTGATTTTCCTGGAAGAGAACCCAAACAACACTGCCTGCATCCTCTACATGGAATCCAAAGCCGCCGGTGGGATCCGGTCCACCCGGCGGTACTACGCCCTCTTGAAAGAGGTAAGCGGCCATCGCCCGGTGGTCTTCAGGATAATAAACAACGTCTGTCTGTAATCCGAGGCTCGGTTTGAACAGGTTGATGTAGGCGTCGTAGCTCGACATTTCGACAAACTTCTGAACGAAATAATCACGCCGCGCGTCGGTGATGAAATCGTAGCCCAACGTGCCGATTGCGTACACGAGTTGCGAGTTTTCGGCCGAGATGAAATCATTCGGCATTGGACAGGGACACGTCGCGGACATTTGCGACGGCGCCACGCCGCGACTGGCCGGAAGCGTTTGACGGCCGACCAAAAGACCGGGAGATCCGGCAATCATCGCCGTGCGTTGACCGGGCGTCAGGACGGGCTGCACGCCAAATGGGGCAGCTTGGCCGGCCATTCCGCCTGGATAGGCGAGGGAAGGATGAAACCCCGTCTGCTGCTGCGCCGCAGCCCAATCCTGCTGCGAGGGACTGACGCTTTGCGCCGGCTGAGCGCCGCCGCAGCCACAGCTGGGCGTCACCCCTTGGGGCTGTGCTCCCGCGAGTTGGCCTTCCATTGCTAGCTGCTGCGATGCGACCGTCATCGGCGCGACCCCGGGGACGGCGCCGCTTGCTGGCGCCCGCGCGCTGAACTCGGAGGGTTGGGGCTGTGCAAGCTGGAGATGCGCCTCGACCCCAAGTGGCGCCACGCCTTGCTCCATTCCGTGCCCCGCCAAGGGCTGAGCTTGAGCATGTTGATAGGTCACGATATTCTCCTCCCAATTTACGCTCGGTGAAGAACGATAGTCCCCGTCGCCCGCGGGCCTAACAGCCAACGCCACCGGCGCAGGCGGTGCCCGGATGGCCTCGGCAATGAGGGGGGCGGGCGGCGGAGCCCCCGACGGCATGGCCGTACCCGCTTCGAAGAGGGCGCGGTAGGCGCCGACGACATTGAGGCGGCCGCCCAACATGCGCTCGCACTCGGCTTCCTTGTCTTCTGGAGCGCATGGAATGGCTGTGGCGACGAGCGCGTCGCGCACCGCTCTCGGGCTCGGCTTCTCGCCGCGGAGTTTTTGCAAGCCGAGCAACAAGGACGCCGCGCCGGTGACGATCGGGCAGGCGAAACTGGTGCCGTTCTGAACCGCCAGCCCGCCGCCGGGAACGGCGCCCAGAATTCCCTCGCCCGGGGCAAGAATGCCGTGGTCTGCCAGACTCACGTCCCAGTTGCTGAACGGCATCGGCCGACCGCTGGCGTTCGCGGCGCCGACCGCCAGCACCGTCTCAAATGTGGCCGGCGCATGCAGGCATTCACATCCTTCGTTGCCGGTTGCGGCGACGATGACCACCCCTTGCTGCTCGCAGCTCCGCACGATTTTGGCCAGGAGCGGGTCTTCGTCGCCCGGGTCGATGAGTTCGCCGCCACTGATGTTGATGAGGCGGGCGCCGGCCTCGAGCGCAAGCGAAATGGCCCGGCCCAGATCCTCTTGGCTGCAGGGCGTAAGTTCACCGTTCTCGGTTTCGCCGTAAACTGGAATAACGACGCCGCGACAGCGTGGCGCAATTCCTTCCAGCGGTCCCCCTGGCTGCCCGAAGATGATGCTGGCGACGTGCGTGCCGTGCGATGCGCCGGCAGGCCCCATTCGCGACGTGAGCCACGCAGGCATCAACTCTCGGAGCTGGGCCCCGGCGAAGACTGGGTGGGAGAGATCGACACGACTGTCGATAATTGCAATGCAAATTTCTGGGTCGCCTAGAGAAACCCGGCGGACCGAATCAATTCCTGCTATGCTTAAGACAGTATTTTGGGTCATCTTTCCCCCAACAGGGATTCCGAATGCATTTTGCACATCGTGGCACGAATGCCCGTCCGTTAGCCTATGCAGTCGGCACCCGGCAAAAAATAATTTGGCTTTACTGCGACCAGAATCTAAGATATACCTACACCACGATCCTCTCAAAAAAGCAATAGGTAGAACTACCTACACGTAAGCAACAATAGGTGGAACTACCTATAGGCGAGCACTATTTAAGACTATGTCTCATATTACCTTTGTGCGGTTCGGAAACGAAAATGGCCCTCGTGAATTTTCATGTCGTGCCGCTGTGGCGTTCTCTATTCCGCGGCGCCTCGGGCCCTGTTGGTCCTAAGTTCTGGCGGACTGGGATAGCATTCCTCGGGGTATACGTCGTATTTGACGCGATGATGGAGTGGCATGAATTCGATCGGCTTGGGATCACGCTTTGGAGTCCCGACAATGGTTTGTGTCTGGTGCTGCTCATCGAAAGCGTCGCGTTCGCCCCGTTTGTTCTCCTGGGCGCGGTTCTGACCGACATATTCATTGACGGCGTTCGTTGCAGTGTCTATGTTACCCTGGCAGCAGAACTTATGTTGACTATCGTATATGTCAGTCTTGCTCTTTTTCTTCGCGATTACCTGAAATTCGACATAAGACAGAGTCGGCTTTCTGATGTAGTGACGTTATTGATTTTTATCCCGTCGGGCACGGTGCTGTCGTCGTCTCTATATTGCGGAGTGTTGTATCTGGGCAGCGCGCTCTCGGCCGATAAGTTGTTTGTGGCGATGGGTCACTTCTGGATCGGCGATACGCTCGGGATGATCACGGTCGTTCCGGCGGTGACATCGGTGTTCGCATTACTATCGAAGCCGCGTTGGCGCTGGTCTGCCTACACGTCGTTCAGCCTCTCCGTCTTCTTGCTGGGAACATCCGTTGGGTTCGCAGCGCTCATTGGGATTGGCGACCGATTGTACTATTTGTTTTATCTGCTTTTCTTGCCGATCATCTGGGTAGCAATGCGGGAGGGGTACGCTGGTGTTGCGCTTGCACTGGTGACTGTCCAGCTGGCGCTAGCGGGTATAACCGTATTCGTTGGGTACGACATCAAGGATTTCGCCATACTCCAATTGCTCATGCTGGTGCTTTCCATCACGGGGTTGCTGCTTGGCGCCGTCACGACGGAGCGCCTCAACGCCGCGCTGCTCCTGCGCGAGCAACAGACGGAATTGGCCCGCATGGCGGATTTCGCGAGGGTGGGCGCGATGGGCATGGAGCTCGCCCATGAAATTAGCCAGCCGTTGTCGACCGTGACGACGTACCTGCATGCCGCGCGGCGGTTGTTGCAGTCCAGCGTCGCCAGCGAGCCGGTTATGGATGCGCTGATCAAGGCGGAGGCAGAGGCCCATCGCGCTCGTGAGGTTCTAGAACGCATCCGGGACTTCGTTTCGAATGGCAACTTGGACTTGCAGGCGCTCGATCTGCCGGCTCTCGCCGAGAAGATTGCGGCGCTTTGTCGACAGGAGGCAACCTCGCGCGGCATTCGAATTGAGAACGAAAGCATCCGCCCTATCCCTGTGGTAAAGGCGGACAGAGTCCAGATCGAGCAAGTGCTGAACAATCTTGTCGCCAACGCAATTGACGCGGCTTCAGAGCGGTCGGACGCACGCGGGCATGTGATCCTTCGCGTCGCCGCGCGTGACGGCGCGGTCATCATGCAGGTTGAAGACAACGGTCCAGGTGTAGCTCCGGAGCTGGCAGCTAGAATTTTTGACGCGTACCAGACAACAAAGCCGCGAGGGATGGGGCTTGGGTTGCCTCTAAGCCTGCGGATCGTACAAAGGCATGCGGGCCGCCTTTGGTGGGAGCCCAATAGACCAGAGGGGGCACGATTTGTCGTCGCGCTGCCCATCGATGGATCTAGCGAAAATGCCGCGTGATCGATGCGTGCACATCGTTGACGACGACGCAAGAGTGCGGGATGCGCTGACCCTGCTTCTGTCGACGGCTCAGATCAAATCCCGATCCTATGCCTCGGCTGAAGAATATCTCGCATCGAATAAACTTCAGGAGCCGGCCTGCGTTCTACTTGACAGTCAACTCCCCGGTATGAGCGGTCTTGAGCTGCTCAAGCATATCATCGCTGCGGCAAGCGATCCGGCCGTCATCATGATTACCGCGTATGGCGATGTGCCCACGGCCGTTTTGGCGATGAAGGCCGGGGCCTTCGATTTTGTCCAAAAGCCCTTCGATGCCGAGGCGCTGCTTGCCACCGTCGAGGAAGCATTATCGCGCACCGACCAAACGCGCAATATTCCACAGGAAATAGAGGAATTCAAGGCCCGTTTTGCACTGCTGACACAGCGCGAGCGAGAGGTCCTCGCCTTGCTCTTGGAGGGGTTGCAGACGAAGCTCATCGCTCGCCACCTGCAGATAAGCGCGAGGACGGCCGAACATCACAGAGCCGCAGTCATTCAAAAGATGCAGGCGCGCAGTATTTCCCACCTTGTGCGAATGTCGCTTACATCTCAATGGCGCCCAGACAGCGCGAAGTAGGTAGTTTTCCCTATTCCTCAACGACACCAAGGCTCTATAGCCTTGCAAGGAGAGGCACCGTCACTTTGCCAAATTGTGTTTCAGCGCCGGAATGGGACTTCTTGCAGAATGCGACCTAGCGCATGATGCGTTGAGGACTTCGACGATGACGAACATCAGCATGGAAGGCACGGATCCCGCGCCAGGGGACCTTGCCCCGAACGGCGTCCTGGCAACGCCTGAGAACCGCCCCGCGCTCTACGAGGGCGATACAATCTGCGTCGTCTCGATGAGCATTGCTCCTGGCCGTTTGAGAGAAGGTCGGACGACCACCACTTCCTCAGTCTTCGTCGTTGACCGGCTGGTCAACCTGACACGAGATCGTTCCACGCGAAAAGGATCGAATTCAAAACAGGTGTTCCCGACAGGAGCATAGTCGCGCGTCAATCCGTTGCGCGGCCGCCGGAGGAGTGGCGTTTGGCTTGGTACTGAGAAAAGGATCGAGTGGCCGTCGATTTCCGCGATGGTCGTAAGCCCGTAGCTCGCACGAAGGAACTCGGCGGCATCGGAAAGGTGGCACATGTGCGGCATTGCGGGTTTTGTAGATTTGAGCGGGCGGGTCCTTGTCGAGCAACGTGATGCGGAGCTGTTGCATCAAATGGCGGGACAGATTGCGCATCGCGGTCCTGATGACGAGCAAATTCATCTCTGGACAAACGTTGGGCTTGCCTTCCGACGTCTATCCATCGTTGATATAGATGGCGGTCGGCAGCCGTTGTTTAACGAGGATCAGACGATTCTGGTGATCTGCAACGGTGAAATCTATAATCACCGACACTTACGCGCCCGGTTCGGTAAAGATCATGTCTTTCGAAGCCGGTCCGACTGCGAAATCATTCCACACCTCTATGAAGAAATGGGGATGGCTCAGCTCGAACATTTGAATGGTATATTCGCCTTTGCGTTACTTGATAAGACTCGGAAGAAGTTATTACTTTGTCGTGATAGACTCGGGGTAAAGCCCTTATATTATCATCATGACCGAGATATTCTCGTGTTCGGCTCCGAGATTAAGGCGATCCTTCGACATCCAAGTGTTCCAAAGCATTTCGATTGGCATGCGGCGCTGACTTTTCGGACCGCGATGTATTATCCACACGACACTCACAAGCTTACATCCTTCTTCGAGGGAATCCATCATCTCGCTGCCGGGCGGTTTCTCGAAATCGATTTGGTGAGCGGCGAGATCGACGAGCGCTGCTATTGGGATCCGGCGCCGGCATCGAATCAAAGAGCCGAGGTGACAGTCGACCGCAACGCCTTTGTTCGGCAGTACGGAGAATTACTCGACGAGGCAGTGCGTCTTCAGCTCATGGCCGACGTTCCTTGCGGCATATTCCTCAGCGGTGGGATCGACTCGGTCGCCGTCGCTGGCTTCGCGTCCCAGCGCAGACCTCTGCATACCTTCAGCGTGCTTTCTCAAAGCACACTCACGAACGGCGACGCGCCCTCGGCGCACAGCGCCGCCAAATCGTTCCAGTTACCCAACCACATGGTGTTTTTTGATTGGCGAAAGCTCGAGATAAGCCCTTCGCTCTGGCGGACAATCTTATGGAAGGTCGAGACGCCAATTGCCGGCGCCGAGCAGTTTTATAAATACTTGCTGCATGCCTACGCCCGGACGCGGGTCCCGGGGTTGAAAGTCATGCTGCTCGGCAGCGGGAGCGATGAATTCAATGGCGGATACACCAAGACCGTCTTCAATTCATCCGTCGAGCCTTCGTGGGACAAATTTGAACAATTTTTGCGGGCTTACGAGCTCGAGTCGCTTTTGCAGCTGACCGGCGGCTGGAATCCCTACAGTAAACTGGGAATGCCAGGACATTCAATCATCTCCGAGGATTACCTAGCAGATCTCGCGCGCGCACAGCATTACGAGGTCCCCTGGTATGGTTACAGAGACATGTACCGGCGCCTGTTGCAGATGTACCAGCTTTGGCATGAGGACCGAACGTCGGCAGCCAACGGCGTCGAGGCGCGCGTGCCCTTCCTTGATCATCGGTTGGTGGAGCTTACCTACCAAGTGCCTAAAAAACTTCATCGCGACTTGTTCTGGGACAAGACGATTTTGCGAGAAGCGCTCAAGGGCAGCGTGCCGGATGATCTTTGTCGACGACCGAAGACGCCATTCTTCGTTGGCGAAGACTTGAGGTATACGCGGCGACTGATGTACAACATGCTTTGCGCAAATAACAACGCGCTTGTGCAGGAGTCGATCGAGGAGGCTGAGGGTTCCGCTGGGGTCGTCGACAGGGACGCGTTTTGGAAGGTATTTCGAGCGCTGCCTGACGATCCAGAATACGCCAACGTCGATCTTGTGATGGACCTCGTCAATATGGGTCTCTTGGCGACCATGGCCAAATCCCCCCCCAACCCTGAAAATTCCATTGGTGAACTGCCGGTGTCAGAAGTGTCGATTGACGATTGGCCCGATTGGGAAAAACGGTTCAACGTCTCGTTAGTGCAGCGGTCGGAGGGGCCGGACCGAAATACCGTGATCCGCTTCGCGGACGGCATTAGGATCGTCAAGAGCGAGTTGGGCGATCCTCGGTTCGGCGACATGGGCGATTATCACATACTAAAAAACAATACGCTTGAGTTCACACTCGAGCAGAATCTCGAGCCTTGGCTGAAGTTTCTGAAATTCGTTGATGGGGCGCGAACAGTGGGGGAGATCCTGAAAGCTGCCGACCTCTCCGAGATCGCGGTCTGGAAACATCTCGAAGAAGCTATTGAATATAACGTCCTACAAGTCAATTCTAATTGACTTTAAATATCGGACTCTACTGCTGAGCATCGACTATGATGAACGCTTTAGCCTGGCAAAGGATGGCAACGGGCTGATCGAGGGATACGAGGGCGGCCGCATAGAACGCGACGTTATCCCTAAGGCGCCCCAGCCGAAAAGGGGCCGCGGGCTGGGCAGGTCCGGCCTCGAGCCTCGGGTGGGTCATTGTGCACCCGGACGAAGCGGGAGGCGGTTTTAAGAGCGATTTGCACGCTGTCTGTAGTGGACCCGCGGGCACGCTACGATGCCCAGCTATGTGCGATGGGCCGATGACCCGAGAAGAATGCGCCAGCCGTCTGGTTGAGATCGAACATCGCCTGGCATGGATCGAAAGACGCCAGCTTGCTAGGTATGAATACCTATATCTTTTACCTGCGATAGCGAGTAAAGCCTGAAAGGCAAGTCCGAGCCACAAATCGATGTTAATTTTGGGGCTTAGGCTGTCGAATACAGTGCAGCTGCTGGAGAGGAATGCTCAGCAGCGATCACCGTCAGTAGCGATCGTAGAGGTGCACCATGACGCGGTTTGCGAAGTGTCTCGCATTCGCTGGCGCATTGACTTTTAGCCTATCGTTCTCACAGGTCGCGAACGCCGTTTCTTTGTTCTTCGGCACTAAAAGCATCGATCTCACGAACTCCCCAAATGACTGCCTGACGATGGGGATCGGAACCCTCAACCGCCCTAGTTTTGCTAACCTTAAACGAAGTGACGTCGACGTTTCCGGTACGAGACAAAATAGCATAGTTTCAATCACGTGCGTCCCAAGCCCAGCATCGCCGCGATTCGTCGTTGTAGTAATGGTGGCTAGCGATGATCAATGGACAGCAACGTCCCTCATGGACTTAGTGTTGTCAAATTTTTAAGTGGCGTCTCTAAGATTCTCTAAAGGCTGTCGCTGAATTTTTATCTTGATGCTCTCGTCCAGAATCTCTGATCTTGCATCCTGCGTAACCAAATTATAGTCTTGGCTGTTGGTCCGGTCTCGTGGCAACTTTCGGTCTCCCCCGCCCATTTGGCTCGAGATTAAACTCTGCGGCGATAGTCGAAGAAGGACTGTACCCTGCAATTTGAGACAACGGAGGTCGCAATGCTTTGCAAGCTGTTGGATCTGACGGGGCCTCTGGGCTTTCCGGATATGGTAGCCCTGGGCATAGTTCGGGGAAATGAACGTTTTCAAATTGAAAGGTTGATATTGAAACCAAATAACGAAATCCAGATGACTTTGTTTGAGTTCGACGATCAGGAGTTGATACCATTCGATTCACAACTTGTACTTGGGATGAATGCGGCAGGGGATGGTCAGCATGGTCAGGACCTCGGGGAAACGGTCATCAACGCCGAGGACGCCAGCAAAGGAGAAACAACCACGCGATTCCACCCGGGGGCGATCACCGGGCCTTTTTACGAACTGACCTACAAGGTACTCCCGGGATAAAGCTGTCGCTCGCGGCCCCCTCATTGAGACGTGCACAGCCCACTTCAGCTCGGGGTTCGGCAATTGACGTATAGTGTTGAAAAACTCGGAAATTGAGCCGCGGCGAAAATCTCGCTTTGGCGCACCTCGCGTCATCCCAGCCGATAGTTCTCACAGCAGGGCATATGAGAGCGTCGCACGCGGCAAAACCGGCCGGCCCGCCGAGGTTACACGGGTCTCGATCCGGATCGAGATGGAGGGTTACGATGAGTTTGGAGCCCAGTCCGTGGACCGCTTCACTCGCTGTCTTGTTTATCTGGATGGTCCTGGTTTTCGGTGGTCTGATCCTGCAGTTCGGCCACGGGACAAGCCTGGAGCATATCGTTTCCAAAGTCAGCTATCCATTGATGGCCGCCTCGCTCTTCTTGTTGTTGTTGGTCGCGTATAGAGGATGGTGGCAGGAGGTCGGGCTGGAACCTAGAAGCGCCAGCAATCTAGCGGCGTCTGTAGTGCCGGGGCTCGCGATCATCGCCGTTTGGATACTCGCTTGTCGTCGCGGGTTGACACTTGACACGACGTGGAAATTGACCGGCGCGAACACGCTGCTGGTCGGTTTCTCGGAAGAACTCATGTTTCGCGGCATCTTGTTCTATGGAGCTCAGTCGTCATTTGGTTCCAAATGGGCCGTTGTAATAACCGCGGCAATTTTCGGCTTGGTCCATTACTTGAATGGAGCCATAACCGGCAAATGGAAGCAAGCCGCTGAGCAGGCAATTATCAACGTATTTGCAGGTTTTTGGCTCGCCGCACTGCGCGTCGAACTGAACAGCATCATCCCACTAATCGCCATCCACTGGCTTTGGGACTTCGGCCTGTTCTCCGCCGGGTCCCGAAAGACGGTGTACATCAAATCGGCCTCTTTCGACGCCATACTCCCATTGGCCTGTGAGCTCATCTTATTTATCTATGGACTCTGGCTCTTGTATGCGTGATCCGTGGATTCCCGAGCGAAGCGCAACGCGCTTAAGAAAAGTGGATTTGAACGTTCTTTCCAAGCTCGGCAATCAAGGCTTGGAATGATGGGGTGGACGGCGCCCCGAACGGCATCAGCGTGCCAGATGGTCGTTGTCGAAACCCCATCCGAAGGGAAGCAGTCCATGGGCAATTCTATTCAGAAATTGAGCTCTGTCCACGCGTTGGGCTCGATCTGGCGAAGAGGGTCTTTCAGGTTCACGCCGTCGATTCGAACGGCGAGGTCGTGGTGACACGCAAGCTTGCACGCGGCCGGCTTGTCGGGTTTTTCTCGGAGCTTCCGCGGTGTGTGGTGGCGCACTATGAGTCTCGGGTTGCAAAGGAAGCCGAGCCGCACGTCTGACTTGTAGAAGTTTTAACTTAATCTGAAGAAAACATAGCACACAAAGGCAACGGGACCACCAAAACACACGGACAAAGCATTGCGACGAAACGCCTCACGGCGATGGCCTCGGCGATCTGCGATGCTGGAGCGACTCAGAAGTCGAGGCGGTTATGTCTGTCGTTTTTTAGTGTAATTGGATCACTTGGGGTCGTTTTAGCGGTCACAATGGCGGCCAACTTCGGTAGAACCTCAACCCACGCCCGGCAAGAGCAGACCTTCCGAAGGTCATGCGAAGGGGCACGGCGGACTGAGGTTCGACGTTGTGGTTCGTCATGCAGAACCTCCGCGTTGAGCACTCGACCGCGCTTGAGCACCTGGAGCTTGCTCAGTGGCACGTCCCTTCGGGAAGCAGACGGGTCCAACGGCAGCGTGAGATCCTCTTGCATCTCGAGCGCGACGGGGAACCCGCAGAAGAGGCCAGGATACGGCTGTTGGAATTCGAAAAGTCTCAATTGGCGCGGATTGCGCTTCGGGACCGGATAGCCGCCGCCAACACTTTGGGCATGACAGTGCGTCCCGTGGTCTGAATTGGCCCCGGCGAGGGCGGGGCGGGCGTCCGCGAAGGCCAGCCCGACGCATTCCGGTCAAACTCGAGAGGTACGCCATAGAGGCGGTGCGTGTTGTCATTAGCAGCACCGCATTGGCGTGAAATGTGGGAAGGAACGGCCGGGATGAACACGGAGGAGGCGCGCGAAGACCGGCGGTTGGCAGGGCAGGGACCAGGGAGACAACGAACGGGGAGTGGGACCAGCCCTTGACAGAGACCTACTGCGGCATTCGGTTGAAATACTTCGCGACCTGGGTCTATCGACGGAAAAGATCGTCGCGTACCACCGTCGCTTTCCGACGCCGACGGCCACGAGCTGCGGGTGCCGACCGCCTGGCGACGACAATGCGGCGATGATCCCAAGGAGACAGGCATAGCGATGCCAATCCGCCGTGAGCTGCGACCGCTCTATCCTCCGCACTGGCGCGAGCTGAGCAGCCACATCCGCTTCGAGCGGGCTGAAGGACGGTGCCAACGCTGCGGCCGGCCACACCTCGTCCTCCTCCGCTGCCTACCGGACGGGCGCTGGTTCGACGAGCAAGCGGCGCTTGGCGAGATCGCCGAGGAAGGCGCGCCCGCTGGCCCGACCTTTTCGACGCAACTCGGTTTCGGATGACGCGCGCCGTGCTCGCAGCGGCGCACCTGGACAGCGATCCGACCAACAATCGGCTAAAGAACCTACGCGCGCTCTGTCAACGCTGCCACATGCTGCGCGATCGGCCGCACCATTTGGCGCAGCGCTGGATCACTTACCGCCGGCGCTCGGCAGTCGGCGATCTCTTCCTCGGTCCGTACCCGGCAATGATCGCCGCGCTGACATCGAAACGGACGGCGCGAGCGGAGACGTGACGCAAACCGGGCGCGGTGACGTCACGGTGACGGTGATCCGATGCGGGCATAGGCCCAGTCGGCCGTTGAAAGGCCCAGCTTGATCTGGGGGAGAAAGGGCACCCTTGGCGTTTAAATAACGCGAAAAAAACCCGTAAATAACTCGAAAAAAACCCGGACGGGCCTGATCGATCGCGCGGTGGGAGGGCTGCCTTCGTCGTGTTTTAATGAAAAAACAGATCGACCAGGGGCTGACGGGTTGCTTCAAGAGGCTCGGCCCTCCTGGCCCCCGCCTCGGCGACGGCGACGACGTCGAAGCGACTCATCGCACGATTGTGCGAGAGGAGGTCGCCCACGGCCGGGCCGCCTCGGCGGCTCACTTCATCTGAAATAGAATCGGAACCCGCCAAAATGCCACCCCCTCCAATGATGCCTGCCCCTCACTTGCGCCCTCATTCGCCAAAAGTGTGGCGCTTCGGGCCGGACAAACGGGATGACGTTCGGTCCAGCGTTCCGGGTAAGCCCATGAGGGTCGATGAGCGGGCTTGCGGCGAAGGGACTGACCTCTTTCCCCGTATCTTGCCCCGCGTCCGCCTCCTGTTTCTGTGCGGCTTGAGCTTCCGCGGTCCCCTCCTCCTGTGAAGGCTTGCTCTCCGTGTTCCCCGTGGCCCGCGCTCCATTTGCGCCTTCTCCTTGTTGAGGTCCGGCGTCCTTTAGGGCCGCCTCCACGGCTCTTTTCCAATCGCTCATTCTTGCATTTTCTTGCGGGCTCTCATCACCGCTCCCACATCCCTGTGCGTTCGACGATTCCTTCTCCCCGGCCGGCGGCGAATCAGCGACCCTTTCCATTGTAGGAGCGCTCACAGGGCCGCTTCGCAAAGTTCGCCAAACGTCATGACCTTCGAACCCCAATGCGCCAAACGACAATCCGATGGCCGGCCCGATCAGCCAGGGCGTCCATCTTCCCTTTACGGGCCTCGAAAACACTTTCAATCCAAGCCTAGCGGGAACGGCGAAGACCGGCGCAACGACGAATGAAACCCGCCGGAGGAAGCCGGATCGCCAAGTCGCGGCGCGCCGGAGGGCGGCAGCAAAAGGTGCCAAATTCCTCCTCATCCGATCGCCTCCTTCGAATAGCTCAACCGGTCCGGTTGATTCCCTCGGCCGGTGGGTTTCTGAGCGTCTGCAGCTCTCCTTCGATTAGGGGACGCGCCCGCAAACGGGAGACGTAGGGCTCCAGGCGGGCGATCGACCGAAGATCAAACATGGACGGGTCGCTTCTGTTCCACCACATTTTAGAATCCGACACATGGCGCGGGACCCGGGCCTGATCAACAGCGCAATAGTGCGTTTGCCCCAACTACACCATCACAGCGTCTTTGCATTGCAGGCGGCCGGCGCGGTCACGTTGACACTGCCTTCCAGGAGGACGTGCCCAACTTCGCCGCCCGCGAGCAAAAGAGGCCCTGTCTGGGGTTCAGCACGGGAGCGGTCGAATTTTCCCGCTAGACTAACGCTCCTCCGTGAAGGGGCTTCCCCGGCGACCGACGGGTTTGAGGACAACAACCTCGACACCGGCGTGCGATAGGGCGAAGGACCGCTTGGCGGTCAGCGCATCCGCTATGTCCGCTGTGCGCAAAAAGCGGACATTCCCGGACGACGTTGTGAGGGGTCAAATCGCCCTGCGTGGACACCTCTGCTACTTCGGGATGTCGTCTACTTCGCTGGACCGATCCAAACTCGCAATTAGGGCGTTACTTCCGCCTGCTGGGTCGGCCGAGGAGGTCTGAAGCAGAAGAAGTGCGGCGCTGAGCCTTCAGGCTGCCCCGGCCACCGCCTCGCAGACGTCGCTGACCAGCGAATCGACCAGCGCCCGATCGTCCGCCTCGCCCATCACCCGGATCACCGGTTCGGTGCCCGACGGGCGAATGACGAGCCTCCCCCGGTCTCCAAGCCGGGCGGTCGCGTCGGCGATCGCCTTCGCGACCGAGGGATTCTCCAGCGGCTTGCCGCCGTTGAAGCGCACGTTGCGCAACACCTGCGGCACCGGGTCGAAACGGTGGCAGACTTCGCTGACCGGCTTGCCGAGCTTGTGCACCACCGCCAGCACCTGGAGGGCGGAAACGAGACCGTCGCCCGTCGTCGAATAGTCGGAGAAGATGACGTGGCCCGACTGTTCGCCCCCGACATTGTAGCCTTTCTCGCGCATCCTCTCGATCACGTAGCGGTCTCCGACCGGGGTGCGCTCGAGCGTAAGGCCGAGGGCGGCCAAGTGCCGCTCGAGGCCGAGATTAGACATCACCGTCGCGACGATCCCGGGCTTCGACAGGCGTCTGTCGTCGCGCCAGCTTTCCGCGATGACCGCCATCACCTGATCGCCGTCGATCACATGGCCCTTCTCGTCGACGATCGCCAGGCGGTCGGCGTCGCCGTCAAGCGCAATCCCGACGTCGGCGCGCATCTCGCGAACCTTGCGCGCGAGCGCCTCGGGTGCAGTGGAACCCACTTCCAGATTGATGTTGAGGCCGTTCGGCTCGACGCCGATCTTGATCACTTCGGCGCCGAGCTCCCAGAGCGCTTCGGGCGCGACCTTATAAGCCGCGCCATTGGCGCAGTCGACGACGATGCGCAGACCGTCGAGCGTGACGTCGCGATTGAGGGTCCGCTT
>Ga0206860_10106_pt1 | contig 20861 bp, 19 predicted proteins | sample Alteio_BWOrgCont_44_FD_152624 | JGI IMG/M metagenome (GOLD analysis project Ga0206860, IMG submission 152624) | Enriched cells from forest soil in Barre Woods Harvard Forest LTER site, Petersham, Massachusetts, United States -... | ecosystem: Environmental > Terrestrial > Soil > Temperate forest >...
CATAAATGATTATTTGGGCAAAATAGCTGGTAATTATCTGAGTTATAGAACTATTTGTTATTTAGGGTTTATATCTTCAACCTTTATTGTTATTTTTTTCCCATTGATATTTTTGGTACTAAAAATATTCGATTTATTTCCGAACAATTCGAATGTTTACTTCAGTGACAATGCGACGCAAGAAATGCAACAAGAAGTCATTGAAATTATCAACAAGCTGAACATGGCAAATTTAGATGTGCATGATAAAAAATTAATTGAATCCGTTTTGGAATTCAAAGATCGCATTGCACGTGAAGTCATGGTTCCTCGCGTTTCCGTCTTTAGCTTACCCCATGATGCCACTATTGAAACAGCGGCCCTTAGTCTTGATCGTGAAGGCTATAGTCGTACTCCAGTCTATCAAGATACTTTAGATAATATCATTGGTGTGTTGATGTATAAAGATGTTTTAGCTAAATATCTGGAACAGGCTCGTAGCGGAAATCTATCCATCCTGCAAGCTCCTATCTCAAGTCTTGTAAAAAGTGTTCTTTATGCGCCGGAAACAAAAAAAATAGCCCATCTATTACAAGATTTTCGCAAACAACAAGTACACTTGGCCATTATAGTTGATGAATATGGTGGTACGGAAGGAATTATTACTATCGAAGACATATTGGAAGAAATTGTAGGTGATATCTCAGATGAATATGACCAGCAAGAAGAAACTCTTTTTATGCCATTACCTGAAGGTGGATGGATTATTGACGCTAAAATGAGTATTTTAGATGTCAAAGAAAATTTAGGAATCGATATACCACAAGATGGTGACTATGATACCGTAGGAGGTTTTATTTTTCATGAAACCGGAACTATTCCAGAAAAAGGTTATATAATTATTGCGCCAACATTTGAGATAAAAGTACTCCGCTCCAATGATCGCATAGTTGAAAAGTTACAAATTCGTCCCATATCAGATATTGCATCCTATAACACAACACCATAGATGTTTAGTATGTCAGATAACATCTTAATAAGGATAATATATTCATGAACGACGATGATTACGCTGTTTATCTATTATTTTTTTTATTGGGTGGCATCTTAAGCGCTATATGTGTGTGGCTCTATTACTACATAGCTTTTCGTGGATTTAAAAATCTATCTAACCAAATCATACAGCAAGCCGAGCAAGATGCTGCTAAAATTTATAGTAGAACCGAAATCGAGCTAAAACAAAAGCAAGTTGATCATAAGCGTGAGCAAGAAATATTGTGGCAGCAAGAAAAAAAAAAGCTCCAACAGGAAGAAGAGCGCATTACGCAACGTGAAGATAAGTTAGAAAATAGAATGAATTTAGTAGAGAAAAAATTATCGGATATCGAAAAACGTGAAGCTGTCCTTGTCGGCCGTAAAGCACAAATTGATGAAGAAAAGAAACAAAGTGCCGAAATTCGCTTAAAATTACTCGCTGAGCTTGAGAGTATTGCAGGATTAAATTCTAGTGAAGCCAAAGAAATACTTTTAGCCAAATTAACGCAAGAAGTCCAATTATCAGCTGCAAATTTTATTCGTAGAAGACGCAAAGATGCAGAAGAAGAAGCTGATAAACAAGCAGCACGCATTATCACCACCTCTATCAATCGATTAGCCGTATCTTGTACCTCTGAAACAGCTTTGTGTACTGTTGCCATTCCTAATGATGAGATGAAAGGGCGTATAATTGGTCGCGAAGGGCGCAATATTAGAGCGTTGGAAAAAGAAACCGGAGTAAATTTTATCATCGATGACACGCCAGGAGCCATTGTCATTTCAGGATTTGATCCGATCCGCAAATACATTGCCAAAATTGCCCTAACAGAACTTGTTCAAGATGGACGTATTCACCCCACACGCATTGAAGAGTGCGTTAATAAAGCTAATCTCAACATTCACAAACAAATACAGCAGTATGGTGCTGACGCCGCATTGCGAGCAGGTGTTTTAAATTTACACCCAGAGCTGATTAATTTACTTGGAAAATTAAAATTCCGCTTTAGTTTTGGACAAAATGCACTTGATCATTCACTAGAAGTATCTCATCTAATGGGACTAATGGCTGCAGAATTAAAACTTGATGTGCGTATGGCAAAGCGGATAGGACTTTTACATGACATTGGCAAAGCTGTTACTCACGAAATAGAGGGGTCACATGCTGTAATTGGTCATGATTTTTGCTTAAAATATGGCGAAGTCAAAGAAGTAGCTAATGGGGTAGGTTGCCATCATCATGAAATGCCCCCATTGACGATTGAAGCAGATCTATGTAGTGCAGCCGATGCTATTTCAGCGGCCCGTGAAGGAGCCCGTATTGAAGCTGTAGAAGAATATATTAAACGTCTAAAAAATTTAGAAGAATTAGCACTTGAATTTCCTGGCGTTGATAAGGCTTACGCTATGCAAGCGGGGCGCGAAGTTCGAGTGGTAGTCTTTCCCGATATTTTGGATGATGCAGCCGTGATTGCTTTAGCACAAGAGCTGACGAATCGCATTGAACAAAAGCTAAACTATCACGGAAAAGTTAAAATTACTGTTATTCGCGAAAAACGGGTAATCAATTATGCTATGTGATTAAAAACATGAATTTTGAGCTTTAAAAAAAACTCAAAACTCGGGTTAAAAAGGATGAGGCCATGCATTTTGGTAAGATAATTATCTCTTTGTTATGCACAGTTTGTTGTTTACAAGCCACAGAGCCAAAGTTGCTGCAAACAAGCGATGTAAAAAACATTATGCAGCAAATTTTCAAAAAACATATCGAAAAAAAAGAGATGACTCGTAGCATTTTAAAAAACGCGCTCATAATTTACATAGAGCAATTTGATGTTAATCGTCTTTATTTACTGGAAAGTGAAGTAGTCCCCTATTTAAAGCTATCAGATGAACAACTAGAATTGGAAATAAAAAAATATCAACAAAACGATTTTAGCTTATTTAGACAACTCAACCAATTAATCCAAACTGCCATTAAGCGCTCGCAAAAAATGCGCAAAAATATTGAAAACAATATTGAAAATGGCCAACTCAAAGCGCCAGGTAGCATACAACATACGGCGCAAGATTTACAATTTGTCACTACACTAGCTGAGTTAAACGATCGAACCACTAAAAATTTATGGATGTTTATTGAAAATCAGAAAAATAACCATCACGATTTAAAACAATCAATTGCACTCTATGAAGCTAACAAACATAAATTTGAAGAAACATATTTGTTAGAAAATGATGCAGGACAATCACTACCATTACCTGAACAAGAAAATTTAATTAATATTCACATTATTAAAGCGCTTGCCAATAGTATTGACTCACATACCTCTTTTTATGAAGCAAGTGAAGCTTATGACCTGAGAATACATTTGCAAAAAGAATTTCGTGGCCTTGGATTGGTTATTAAAAGTGAGCCACCAGAAGTAATTGTGGATAGTATATTACCTAATAGTGCAGCAGCGCGTAGTGGTCTGATTAAACCCGGTGATATTTTATTAGCCATTGATAACGTTAATATTGAACAACTCCCCTTTGATAAAGTAATTGAATCTTTACATGATCAAAAAGAGAGCAAGCGCACATTAAAATTAAAACGAAAAAATAAACTAGCCATTCTTGATGAAACTTATCAGGTAATATTACAACCAGAATTAATCCTCTTAAATAATGACAGGGTCGATGTTAGTTCAGAAAAATTTGGCGATGGTATTATTGGTAAGATTACTTTACATTCTTTCTACCAAGGTGAAGGTATCTCAAGTGAGCAAGATGTACGCGATGCCATCAAAAAACTGCAAAAAGAAGGCAATCTCAAAGGTCTAATTTTAGATTTGCGCGATAATTTAGGAGGTTTTCTATCACAAGCCGTTAAGGTGGCAGGATTATTTATTAGCAATGGTGTGATCGTCATTGCTAAATATGCACAAGGTGAGGAACATTTTTATCGCGATGTAGACGGTTTAAGTGCATATGATGGTCCTTTGGTTATTTTAACTTCTAAAACTACTGCTTCAGCTGCGGAAATTGTAGCCCAAGCGTTACAGGATTATGGTGTTGGCTTGGTAGTGGGTGATGTGCATACTTATGGCAAAGGCACTATTCAAACACAAACAGTTACTGATAATCAAACAGCCTCTTACTTTAAAGTTACGGTAGGAAAATATTACACTGTTTCAGGTCATACGCCACAGAAACAAGGTGTAAAGGCTGATATAGTAGTGCCAAGTCATTGGGATCATATTGAAGTTGGAGAAACCGATGATAGCCAAATCAACCCTAAAAATGACATTATACCGCCAGCATTTACCGATCAGTTGCAAGATGTAGCTACTAGCATGCGCGGCTGGTATTTAAAACATTACATTCCTACGTTGCAAAAACGGATAGTGACTTGGCAGGAGCTATTGCCGATTTTGCGCAAAAATAGCGAATATCGTATTACTCAAAATAAAAACTATATGTTCTATTTGAATGGGGGTTTGGATCAAAATAGTACCGATAACGAAGAAGAATGGAGCGGTGCTGATCAAAAAGTTAAAAATTATGGTGAAGATAATTTGCAAATGCAAGAAGCTGTCAATATTCTTAAAGATATGATTTTGTTGCATAAAACCGAGCTTACTTCCCCTAATGCGCCTCAGAGAGCGATTAAAAGTAACCCAGATTAAAAGTAAATCATTTTTATGAATGAAAGTTTTCGATAGCGTTAATTTTATTACTATTTAGCAAAAATAAGATTTTCAAATCTGTTTTCGGTATAGACAAAAATGATTTCATCGAGGTAGTATGAATACAATTCTTTTCTCCAAGGCATTTTGCAATGCAACCTAACTTTTGCTATTTGTTTCTCCCTTGCAAAAAAAGCCATTTTTATATCTTGAACTTTTATAAGTTCTATTTTCCAGGCAAACATGAATAAAACTAATTTAAAGAACTCTTTTGCTCCACAACAACAGCAGAAAATTGATGAATTGGTAGCCATTTCTAAGGAACAAGGGTTTATCACTTATGAAGAAATCAATGACATCCTTCCAATGTCATTTGATTCAGCTGAACAAATCGATCAGGTTTTAATATATTTGAGTGGCATGGATATACCTGTGCTCAATCAATCTGAAATTGAAAAACAAAAAGAGCGTAAAAAAGAAGCTAAGGAAATAGATAGTCTACCTAAGCGCTCAGAAGGCACTCCTGACGATCCAGTACGGATGTATTTGAAAGAGATGGGCTCAGTGCCATTGCTGAGTCGCGAGGAAGAGGTCGAGATTTCAAAGAGGATTGAAAAAGCGCAAATTCAGGTCGAACGAATTATTATGCGTTTTCGTTATGCTGGCGCTGAAGCGATCGCTATTGCCAATTACTTATTGAGTGGCAAAGAGCGCTTTGATAAATCGATCACTGAAAAGGAAGTTCTCAATAAACAAGAGTTCATGCAAAGCTTACCTCGTTTGTGCCAATTATTGCGTGAAGAAGACAATTTATTAGAAAATTTATTGATTCAGTATGATGATCCCAATCTAAAAAAAGTTGACAAAGCAAAATTAGCCGACTCTATTGAAAAATGTCGTATTCGTACGCAAGCTTATTTGCGCCGCTTACATTTACGTCATAATATCATTGATGATTTTATCGAAGTAATTTTACGCTCCTACGATCGTTTTTTATTTTTAGAAAAAGAAATTAACGAACTTATCCCACGTGCTGAGCATAATAAATTTGCTGGCGCGAAATTAGCTGCGGCACGCCGTAAACTTAAAAAACGAGAATTGGCCGCTGGAAGACATATTGAGGACTTTAAGAAAGATGTCAAAATGCTCCAACGTTGGCTTGATAAAAGCCAAGAAGCAAAACGGGAGATGGTCGAATCTAACCTCCGCTTAGTTATTTCGATCGCTAAAAAATATACTAATCGCGGTCTTTCCTTTCTTGATTTAATTCAAGAAGGAAATATGGGTCTAATGAAGGCCGTGGAAAAGTTTGAATATCGGCGCGGGTATAAATTCTCTACCTATGCTACTTGGTGGATTAGACAAGCTGTTACCCGTGCAATTGCCGATCAAGCACGCACCATTCGCATACCTGTACATATGATTGAAACTATTAATCGCGTATTGCGTGGCGCTAAAAAATTGATGATGGAAACGGGACGCGAGCCCAGCCCTGACGAATTAGCCAAAGAGTTAAACATCACGCCAGATCGCGTTAGAGAGATCTATAAAATTGCGCAACACCCTATTTCATTACAAGCAGAAGTTGGTGATGGCGGAGAAAGTCAATTTGGCGATTTCTTAGAGGATATTAGTGTCGATTCTCCTGCCGAGGCGACTGGATATTCTATTTTGAAAGATAAAATGAGTGAAGTATTATCTACATTAAACGACCGTGAACGGAAAGTGCTCATTCAACGTTTTGGTCTCTTGGATGGTAAACCTAAAACGCTTGAAGAGGTAGGTGTGGAATTTAATGTTACACGCGAACGCATTCGTCAAATTGAAGCTAAAGCTTTGCGTAAGATGCGCCATCCCATTCGCTCAAAACAGCTAGAAGCATTTTTAGATTTGTTAGATAATGATTAAACTTTGTGCAAGCGTCCTTTGATATAAAAATTAGACTTAAGCAGTGAAGTTTAATAAAAGTTTATTTTAGTAGATGATAGGATGGAATCTTATCATTGCCAAATTGCAGAGATCTAATATTGGTTAGTAAGGAGCGGTAAATTATGTTAAAAAAACTCACTATTTTTACAATGGTATTGTCTTTATTTGTCGGAAGCCTGCGCAGTGAAGAACCAAATGCGCCAGAAGCCAAAGCTGAACAACCATCTGCCGATGAAAACGCAAATGCTTATTTTGGCAATGATGCGGCCTCTTACATGTCTATGATCCTTCCCATTGCCGCCTTAACTGTAGCCGCCATTTTAATTGCTACTACAAATAGACATCACCATCATCGCAGTCATTGCTCTTCCAGTTCCTCACATAGCTCCTCACGCTCGCACCACCATCACTCACATTGTTCTAATTGCTGTAATCGCTAGTGATCGTAATTTACATATAAATGTGATGAAACTACAGATGATTTTTTGTACAAGATTGCAGAGATTGACGATCTGGACCATTTTTTTAGGGCTAATAACACTACTATGTTTTAGCACTGTGAAGGCTGAGAATAGTAAACTCCCTTGTGTAATTGTCAGCGTAGCACCACATAAGTTTTTTGTAGAACAAATCGCTGGTCAAACTTTACAAGTGTATCTTATGGTACCCGCCGGCGCCAGCTCGCATACCTATGAACCGACCCCTAAGCAAATCATGAATATTAGCTGTGCAAGAATTTGGTTTGTAATGGGTGAATTTTTTGAAAATCGCGCTTTAAACGCCTTAAAAAGCTACCATCCTGATTTGGAAGCAGTCGATTTGCGACAAGGTGTAGACTTAATATATGCAACAAACTGCTGCAAACATTGTTGTCAAGGCAACATTGACTTACACATTTGGTTAAGTGCTCGTCAAGCACAAATTCAAGCCAAAACTATAGCTCAAACCTTATCGCGCCTTTATCCGCAACATGCAGAACTGTATCAAAGTAATTTTAATGCTTTTCAAGCTAAATTGCGTGCTTTGGATGGACAAATTCAGACACTTCTAGAACCATTAACAAACAGAACTATTTGTGTCTCCCATCCTGCTTACGCTTATTTTGCGCGCGATTATGGATTATGCCAACAAGCGATTGAAGTCGAAGGGAAAGATCCTACTCCACAACAAATGACAGCCTTATTACAACAAATCAAAGCAATAAACACGCACACCATTTTTATTCAAATGCAATATAACAATAAAGCCGCTAAATTAGTAGCGGAAACTATAAACGCCAAATTAGTCACCTTGAATCCCTATGCCGAAGAATTTTTGGCTAGTATGTTAGAGATTGCACATGCCTTTGCCAATCAATAAAGGCAGAGATGACAATGCTCTCATTGCATTGCATGAGCTTAACTTTGCTTATCAAGGAAGCTACGTTTTAAATGATGTTTCTCTAAAAATTTTTCCTGGCGAATTCATTGGAATTATTGGCCCTAATGGCGGTGGAAAAACCACTTTATTGAAATTAATTATGGGCTTTTTAAGGCCTACTACAGGCACCATTCAAGTGGCTGGCAAAGCAGCTGGCATTCAACAATCACATGCTGTTGGCTTATCATATGTACCGCAATCAGTCCGTTTTGATCGAGAATTTCCCATTTCCGTGCAAGAAGTTGTTTTAACAGGATTATTAACTAAACTAGCATGGCATGGATGTTTTGGCCAAAAAGAAAAAAGCTTAGTACATGATACATTAAAACAAATGAATTTGTATGAATTGCGTGACTGCGCCTTTGGAAAACTTTCCGGTGGCCAAGCTCAGCGTGTTTTAATCGCGCGTGCTCTAATAGCAAAACCTCATATTCTAATATTGGATGAACCAACAGCTAGCGTCGATAAACAATCCGAAACTGACATTTATCACACTTTAAAAGCATTAAAAGGATCTATGACTATTTTAATGGTTACTCATAATTTACAAGCCACGCTAGAATACGTAGAAAGAGTATTATGTGTACAAGGTAACGTATGCGCACTAAAACCTGAAGAAGTTTGCCAACATCTAGCGATTGGCCTCTACCACTCCCCACAATAAGGGGCTGATTTATGCCATCATTTTGGGAAGCTTTAATTTCAAATCCTCTTTTATTAGCAGCTTTTTTGGCCGGCCTAGCTGCATCCGTTGTCAGCGGTATTGTCGGATCATATGTAGTTGTCAAGCGTATTGTTTTTATTGGCGGCAGCATATCACACTCAGTGCTAAGTGGTATTGGCCTATGCATTTGGTTGGAACGAGTACATGGTGTGACGTGGCTATCTCCTCTCTATGGTGCATTAGTCGCGGCGATTGCATCGGCGTTGATTATGGGTTGGATTCATTTAAACTATCGCCAACGTGAAGATTCAGTTATTGCAGCCATTTGGTCGATTGGGATGGCCATAGGTATTATATTTATTACCCACACTCCCGGTTTTAATGTAGAATTGACTAATTTTTTAATTGGCAATATTTTATGGGTATCTAAAACCGATTTATATATATTAGCCGGGCTTGATATTGGCGTTATTATCATCACACTTTGCCTACATAATCGCTTTTTAGCTATTTGTTTTGATGAAGAACAAGCGCGTCTACAAGGATTACCAGTACAAACTTTATATTTACTATTACTGACACTAATTGCCGTATCCATAGTATTATTGATTCAAGTAGTGGGAATCGTATTAGTTATGACCATGTTAACTATCCCCGCGGCCATTGCCAATTTATTAACCTATCGCATGTCGCATATGATAGCATTGGCTATTATGATTAGTTGCCTTTTCTGCGTTAGTGGAAATGCCCTTGCTTATTATTTAGATTGGGCCACTGGAGCAACGATTGCTTTAGTAGCTGGTCTAATTTATGTAGCTAGTTTAGCATTAATTTGGAATAAAAAATTATTTACCTGGCACAAGTTGCCATTATTAGCTAATAAGGAATAGACTTTTTTTCGAACAGATAAATGTAGTTTCGAAAGAACTCTAATAAAGAAAATAGGAATCTAAAATCACTTCTAGATTCCTATATGTGGAAAGAGAGGGATTTGAACCCTCGATACCCTTTAGGGGTATGCGTCCTTAGCAGGGACGTGCTTTCGGCCACTCAGCCATCTTTCCTTAGCTTAGAAATAAAACACTAATACTAATCACAACCATATTTCTATGCAAGAGATAATAACATTTGTGTTTAGAAAATTATGCAAAATAAACGCCATTTAAGCCGGAGTTAACATTCTTTGTATCCATAACTCTTTGGCATGCTCATATCCATACTGCAATCTACAATCTCTAATATTTGCTAATTGCGTGTGGGTGACATCTTTATTTTCTATAATTTCCAGAAAAATTTTAAGCACTAGCGTTGCCACTTCACAAGAGACCAAGCTCGATAATATTTCTCTTTGCGATAAGATAGCGGATGAATAGCTCAAAAATCGCCATTTATTGATTTGCTTTTCTAGTGCTTGTTTTTCATTACCATCTGGTGTCGTCATATGATAAATCTGGTTCATAAACAATTTAGCTAAAGCCACTAAATTAAAAATAAGAGCAATATCTGCCACCAGTTTATAATTAAAATTTTTAAAGACCAGACTAAATAAAAAAGTAGTAATTGATCTTACGTTTTGATCGAATATTTGACGAATTTGTCGAAATGTGGTTGATTCTTCGACACATTTTTTGAACCCCAGTGGAATAAAAATACATCCACAACCTCCAACCATCATAAAACTTATTTCCCAATTACTAACTAGTACTTCAATAGCTGAAAATACGAACAAGGCAATGCGCGTGGCAACATTATAAGATTGCTCATTTTCAGCTAATTGCACTACAGTCATTATTTCTTGATCGGTGCAAGTTGCCATTGCCACATCAAACTGATATTCTATTAAATAACGCTCGGCTGAAAAGTTTGGATGAGTTTGTTTATAGGTATTGTAGGCATTAAAAGCTGTAAATTTATGCTGCCCAAGGTAGTCTTCTACAGACACACCTTCATTTCCTTTATATGAAGCTAGCACAGAAAGTTTGTGATAATTAAGAGCCTGTTCAGTTGCAACGCTAAGAGGACTTAATTGATAAGCACTGTAATTATAATGCAATTCTAATTGACCTAAACGATCTTTGGCAAATGTTTCGATCTCTGCCTCAGACATTGTGAGGCGATTTTTTGCATAATCAGACGCAGGCTTTAATGTTTTAATATCTTCTAACAAATTAATTGTATTAAAATTCATACAACTCCATTATTTTAAATAAATAGGTAGATTGTAACAATAAAAACATAAAAAAGCAATACAATATCAAATACTTATTAATAAGTAATCGAACTTTTATTTTTCGTCATGTAAAGAGTCCCACCTAACAAAAAAAAACCAAAGCTCACGCCAATCAGGTTGGATGTTTTTAATCATGTCTAAAAGTACTGATATTTTTGATTTTTATAAAAATATATTGTCACTGTGAGAGAAATATGGTAAAAGTCTAATGTCTAAACCTCAATAAGGATAAATATGAAGAGATTGCAAACATTACTCACAGCATTTTGTGCTTTTGGTTTTATTATGGGATTCAATAGCACACAAGCGAAATGTCACGAACATCGTTGCCATGAGCAACACTGTGGACATCATAGCCATGATGAAGACTTTGGACCTTTTTGCCCTGTTCATGCCGTCTTAGAAGCTTTTCAAGTGGAAATTTTACAACTAGGCATGCCAAATATTTCAAACGGAATTCTTTATTTTGGCAATACGCCAGCTAATGGAAATTATGGCTTAGTAAATTCTCTTACTAATAAAACAGGTTATGTTGCTACTATTTTTATAGCTAATCCTGCTGGTGCTGCCCCAAATGATGCGCAATTTATTCGCGTGTCCACAAACTTAACGCAAGGGAGCGCCAGTGCTGTGGGAACATTGCTTGATCCAACTAGCCTAGCTTACGCTGCTGTTTCAAATGGCAATGATTTTTATGGCGAAGTTACACTTTTTGGCAATAGTTTTAATGCCGCTTATTCTCCAATTGAAGATGCCTCTGGTAATATATTGGGAGTATTGTTCGTAGGGCGCCCGCTGAGTGGAGTTCCAGGTTGTACTAGCACCCCTTAAGTCTATAAGCTTCGGATTTAGATTAAAGTGGATTTAATTGAAATAGATATAGGGTGTAAGATTTTTATTAGACTTCTTTTGAAATTGGCTTTTTTTTGGGAAAATTGATATTTTTTGAGTAGATTTGATTTAAAATTTTAAGAGCATATTGGGAAATATGGTCGAAAAACTTGGGATTAAAGATGCCAAAAAAGACAACAAATAAATGTAGTTTCGAAAGAAGTCTATTGTACTTTTTTCCTTTAGAAGCTAGATAAGATTTAGCAACTCACCTTACGCATAATTTGAACAAGTGATTTTTGACATAGCCTAGAGCTATATATAAGGAGACACGTTGCAGCAAATAGCCTAAGCTCTTTGCAAAATGTGTCTCCTTTATAGATGGCTGCGGATAGATACTAAAGGCACTCTTCAAATTATGCGCAAGGTGAGTTAACAATATCGCTCTAGGGATAAAATCAATTTTCTGATACAATAGAAGTATGGGCCCCTTTGGGGGTGTCATGGTTTCGACTAGGAAGTGAAAAATTGGTTGCATGCGGAGGGCATCGGTTGGCCTCCTAAAAAAACCGGTAAAACAATTAAATGCCGAACCTAATAATGGTAAGGTGTTCGCTCTTGTTCAACCTAAAGCTAACAATTTTGTTGGCCAACAGTTGAAATTAGCGGCATAAGCTGTCCATAACTTGATTGTTGTGGTAGCTCGATAGCCTAAAATTGGATCAAGGATTTTAGAATCTATCGTTTATTTTCTTGATATGAAAGCTTAATTCGCCACTTCTAGGATTAAGTTTTCGAGATTAAATGAAGTAAGCTAACCTTATTGGCGCGTTCTGCATAGAGGTTAGTCATTTTACAGAACGATAAGCATGTAGTGGCTAATTCGTAATTTGCCAAGGACGAGAGTTCGATTCTCTCCACCTCCAATTGGTTGGATGGTCCTTATATCCAATCATAGTAGAAAATGCTCACGGACTTCCGTGAGCATTTTCTTACCCTCTAATTTTAAGTTCTGAAACACCAAATTCAACAATTCACGTTTTTCATCAACTTCAGAACTTTCGAAGATTTCTCTGGCACGCGCCGCTAAATTCAAGACCATATTCGCTGTGATATAGAAGTTTTGGTCTGCTCTTTCATGATTCTTCATCTCTTCGGCAATCTCAATCTGACGTTTTTTGTATTCTCGAACTTTTTCGAGATAGAGCTTCTCGTCAATAAGTCCGTCCAGCTTATCGTCATAAATCTGGCTTAATCTCTTTTGGATCTTATCTCTTTCTTTTTGAAGAGAAGTAAGACCTTCTTGATGAAACTGATTCTCTGATTCATGAATTTCTTTGAGGTATCTGGTGACGCTAGTTATTTGCTCTTCACTCAAAGCGATTTGATCCAGGTATTATGATAAAGTCTTAACCAGTTCCTCTTCCTTTACATAGACTCGCTTGCAAATTTTCTTTGCATTGGTACAGCTATAGTAAACATAGAGTCACTTATGAATTTCAGGGGTAACCACACATCCGCAATCAGAACAGGTGATCAGTCCTTTAAAGATGAATGGCTTGATCGCCGTCTTATGGGGTTTTTTATGAAAGCCATTAATCACATCTTGAACTTGCTGGAATAAAGCTTGTGAGAGGATAGATTCATAGCAATGTTCAATGATCCCATACTTGGTATCCATCATCCCACAATAAAAAAGCTTTTTCAAAATTTTATTGATTTGAGAGATCGCCAGCAATTCACCCTTCTTAGTCCTCAAGCCCATTTCAGTTGCTGCTGTTTTTAATGTTTGTAGAGAGTGATTCCCTGTGGCATACATTTCAAATAGCTTTCTAACAAAAGGCGCTCGGTTTGTGTCAGGAACAATTGTCTTTTCTCCTTTATCATTCGTGACATGCATATAACCTGTAGGAGCCAAACACATCCATACTCCTCGTTTTGCGGCTTGCTCTTTGCTACGCTTAATGTTGTCACTTAGCTGGAGAACATAGCTACGAGCAAACATTACACCCATATCCCAGCGCAAAATATCAGAACTATTTGATCTGAGATTGAGAACCAATCCCTCACGCATGAAATGGATTTCTACTTTTCCATCTTTTCTGAGGTTGTCAAGGACCACTGATTCCTTAAAACTGCGTTGAACCCTATCAATCGTATCAGCGACTAATGCAATGGTTTCCCTTGACTTGCGTATACGTTCTAAAATTTTTTCAAACTCTTTACGGGTACTTTTAGTCGATGATTCGGTAATTTTAAATACTTCCTCAACAATAAGACCTTTTCTTTCGGCATACTCTCTTAAACGACGTTCCTGAGCAGGAATAGATTGTCCTTCCTCTTGTTCTTTGCTTGAAACGCGAGCGAGTAATAGAGCCTTCATTATTTCTTTGTCCGATAAGCTTGTTGGGGATGACTTGATTGATGAGGAAATGTGTATTCGAGGATTCCTGATTCAATCATACTTTTTAAATAGACTTCTTTTATATATTTTGGATTTCTTTTTAATATCTCAGAGAGTTCTTGAATGCGAAACGGACGTAAAGAACAAAGATCTTTAATTAAAGATTTAACCGTTTCAATATCAGATTTTTTTCTAAGATTTTCAATTTTTGATTTTAAATCTACTGGAATGGAAGCAAATAATGGAGATACAACCTGATCAGCGGAACTAGGTAGGTTGGAACTCAAGCTAGGTAGGTTTGATTTAGAACTAGGTAGGTTTGAGTCTAAGCTAGGTAGGTTTGAATTCTGAAGGTTATGCTTTATATGAACAGTTAATAATTTGCTTGTTGGAACATAGTAGGTTGCATTGCTTCGGCCCTTTTGCTTCAGAAGACCCAAATCTCTCAATCGTCGCAAGCTGGCACTAGCCGTCAAAGTTTCTACACAGTTAATGTTTCGATAGTCTGCATTAGTGATTGCTCCCATTTCTCTAACCACTATAAGAGTTCGAGCTTCTTCATCAGTCAGATCGAATTCTTTAAAATTTTTAAGCCATTCAATATCTTTCTCGTCAAAAAAATGATGTGTCAGTAATGTCAATGTGAACTTATTAACTGTTCGATCGGACTCAAAAAATGGAACAGATAAATTAGCTTCACGCATTGCTTCACGCATTGTCCGAATTCCTGTGCCCTTTACTTCGGCAATTTGTAAGTCATGCAGCACTTCAGCAATCTGATCATTACGCGTTATTGATCCAGGGAGTCCAAGTTGATCCTCAGGTTTCAAAGAATAGCCAGGATTCAAAAATTCGATGCGATTCGCATAGCGGATAATTTGAATTGTTTGGCCTGCTGTATAATCACGATGCATGACCGCATTACACACAGCTTCCCTAATCACAACATCGGGTATTAGAGGGATGTCTTTACGAAAGATACTGTTTGGCTGCATTGAAAAGGCTTGAGGAATATCTCGCATAATATTGGCAATCACACGCGGGATCGCCAAAACAAGAGCTTCGCCAAATTCATAACAATGCGAATAGCGTTTTTCAGGATGCGGCACCCATTCTCTTCCCTCGACGGTGATATAATCGATTCTTGATGAGATAGGAAACAATCGACGCAGAGCCATTTCGGTACCGAATAGAATGATCCCTGACACGGTAGGTTTAATCACATTTTTGATCTCCACGGCCGCTCTTAAAGCAACCATGAGTTCTTGGTCATTCCATACAAGCTCTTTAGCCTTGGGATTGACTTCTTTTCGATACACTCGGTAAGCCGCGATGGCTTGTTGGTCGAAATCTTTCCAGGATGCCTCCTCTAACACTGTTTTATCAAATTTCTTCTGAGATCTAAGTTGGTAAAGCATGTCCAGGTCATCTCGGGTGCATAATTGATCTGTGGGTCCAATTCTGCGATAAGCTCCTTTCTCAATTCCTCGGCTTTTAATGAAAATGGGTTTTTCATAGGTCTCAGCTTCAGGAATATACGCAACAATAATGGGTCCTTCTGGATGCAGCAGCACGTCAATAGCAGGTCGAATGGGTTTATTGAAATTTTGACGGCATAAGGTCACCAGTTCACTTTGAAGTTTATCAGGATTAGAAACCCCAGTTACTTTATAGCGAGGAGCTTTATTCGAATCGTTCTTCGTAAGCCCGAGAACTAGATAGCCACCACCCAAGCCAGGTTCGTTACTGAAAGCAGAGATAGTTTCTAACGCGCTATCTCCAATTTTTTCAGCCGCTCGTTTGACCTCAACTCTTTCTGATTCGTCGCTACTCTGAATGAGATTCAATAGTTCTTCAAATTCTAGTTGATCCATGAGATGTCCTGGTAAATTATTTAGAGGTGCTTGAATTGCGAATTGACTTCAGAAGATTCTCAAGATCTTTTTTCTTATAGAGACGATAGCTATTTATAGGATTGCGATGGGTTGATAGCTTTCCTTGCTTTTCCCAGTTGCGTAGAGTGCTAGGTGAAATACCCAAATATGCGGCGGCTTCGTTGATCTGTAGATAATCGTCAATCTTCTCCATGATGATTTCCTCCATTATTGGATTAAAACAATATCAATGCTTATATAACTTTGCAATCAGAACCTAAACACCTGTCTAAAAAACCTCAATTGGACTGAAACCATTCTTCTTGTTCAAAATCGAAATCACCTCTTTGAGCCAATCCATATAAAATCAAAACCTCTTTTGTTGCCTCAAAATCTCCCATAAAATGTCTTTCCCATAGAGCTAACTTTTTTGCTAAACTCTCAGGCATATGAGGACATTCAGATCGCATCTTTCGTAGATATTTCAAATGCAATTTATTTTCTTTTTCTATATCAAAGTCTATGTCAAGAAAGCTTAAGTCATTCCACATAAATAAAATCCTCCAAAGATCTGAGAGACTTTCTCAAGTCATTGATCAAAATTCGGCATTCAATGCGCTTAGCTTCTGCTGTTTTTGTGCAGTGACCATGTTTTATTACCATTGAGCCACCATGCCAATAACATCGACCATTAGACATTGCAGCTTGCTGACAAGGTTTATGATGATTACTTCGTGCTTTAGCTCCGCATCGAGGTAGTCGTCTGAAATCAAACGCCATGGGCTATTCTCCTTTTTTATTTGTTAATTCGATTCGATGATTGTTGGATTTTTCTCGCGATAGCGTTGAAGCATCTCCAAGGCTTGATGACTTAAGCGAACCATCATCATCCCGTGCCCTTTACTTGTTCCACAATCGCTAGCTAATGCATTCATCCCTTGAAGATGAAGAGCTATAAATTGGGCAGCTAAAATAGCTTCAACGGAGTCCTTGGGTTTCACACTTCGAATTAAAGCAACCACTGCATCGAATTCCTTACCATTCACTTCTACATCAGATTTATCATCAATGGACCAGGGAGATTTTTTGTTATCATAAACCACATTTAAAGCCCGCCTTACCAATAGTCTTGCGATTTCTTGATTATCACAATTTATTGCCTCAACCAAAAGAGTGACTTGGTTTGAGATAGCTATGTCTTTTTTAGAGGCGGTCATGAGTTTCTCCCTAGTTCTTATTTTTTAGCTTAGATCAAGGAACTGACATCACTGCCAACACGCATGTGTCAGTGATGTCAGTTCCTTGACTTATATTTATAAATTCTCCTGACTCTTTCTTATGCAGGGATGAATACGCAAAATCTTTACATTTTGCTCTATCGATTCTTCCCTTAACCAACCAAAATCAATTAGAATTTTAATGCCTTGGTATACGATCTCCGATGATTTCAACTGAGACCATTGTTTCCGATAAATATCACGAGATGAAAAACCATCTAGAATATTTCCCTTTTTGATTCGATCTAATAAGGCTCGTGCAGCTTCCATTTCAGGGTCTTTAGCAGAAGAATAAAGACGATGCGCGTGGCTTTCTAAATACGTACACCATGCGACAGCTTGAATGGCTGCTTCACGGCTAACAGAAGTTAAAGGTTGTTTTTTTGAAAGAGTCTCTACAAGATAAATAATTAAAGCAATGCTTGGCATAAGTGAACGATACTTTGCAAGATGACTTTCTAAAGAAGGAAGAAGTTCTCCTTTTCTTAAACGCAATTCTAGATCGTTGCGCCATGCATTGAAAATTTCTTGAGCTTCTTGAGAAAAGCGCAAAGCAGGAATTTCTCCTTCCTCTAACCTATGATGATCAACATCAAGCCGATCCAATAGCTTAAAAACCTCATAAGCTTGCATTTTAGCCTGGGTATCAGGAAAGCGATCAATATTTTTCCAATTTTTTGGAGCATCGGGCCACACAGTCATTTGAAACCGTTGAAGAAGCCCATCATCACCTGTACCCCCTGCTGTAGCTTGATAAACATACGAACTGATAGGCCCTGGTTGGATTCCTCCCAAAATAGACAAGCATAAAGCTGGAATATGCAAGGAGCCTCTTCCAATCCGATCTACAGTAAAACTGCCTGTTCCATTCCATGATTCTAGATAGAATGAACGATCACCTTCTCGTCCATAGCGATCCAATGACGTCAGCCAACCCATCAATTCATCTCGATGAACCAATATTCCTTGAGGATTCTGTAAAAGAATTTGTCCTAACATTTCTACAGTGCTATCTTCTGTTTTATAACGCTTAAAAATTGGTTCATTAATCATTGATTCATGATAGCTATTGATCATCCCTTCTAGTTTGGTATTATCCTTTTTTGCAGCTTGTTTCAGTTTTTCTTTTAATGCCGCTTTTTGGGCATCTATAATCATGTTTTGCTTCTCAAAATGAGATTGTTGTGCTTTATATTCTTTCATCGATTCCAAAATTAATTGTTCGAGTGGCTTCATGACTTCGGCAATAGCAGGCGATTTAAGGAGAGAAGGACGAGCAATCACCGCACCCCAGAGATTAGCAACAACGATCCAATTGTCCATTTGTTTTGGATAGATACCAAGCTTTCTTCCGATTAACGATCCCAAGACCACAAATAAAGCAGCGGCTGAAAAATCTGGAGGAATTTGCATTCGTTCGGCAATATCTAAAATCCAATATTTCAAACAGTTCGGAAGAAGATCTTCATTAAATTCCGCAACATACCGAAAGTGTTTTAGATGAAGGGCCCTTTCGAATGAATTATCATTTGAGAGCCATTCTATTTTCAGATAACGTGATAAGTCTTATGGGGGATGTTTTTGTATTCGCGCATCTACCACATGGATGGACTCGCTACGAAGGTAAAACATATGTCAAAACCAATGGCTCTTTCAAAGAAGTCTCATTGAATGATTTATTTCCACAATCCAGCCAAAAGGAATTTATACGGAACTATTGCGAAAATTTTTTCAAGTATCATGGCAATGGTAGCTACTTTCGAGGGACTGATCCACTTTGTGATCACCTAGATCAAGAATTGATTAAAACATTTGTAGTGGATAACGAATCTCTCATTTTAGTTTTCCAGCCTTATACCGTAGGTGGATTGGGTGATGTTCCCTTTACAGTTAAAATTCCGTTCACTGAGCTAATTGGAAAATGGCAAGCGGGCAATTCACTGGAAAAGCATCTACCAATTACTAAAAACTTTCTTTCTTCATGGGATAAGAACGACTGGATCAGCGATATCCAAGAAGATCATTCGATTGCATATCAACAAAAGACGAACACGCAAAAAGAAAAATCCTTAAAAGATTTTCGCGACACACAATTGAAAAAATCAGACACAGCCCAATTTAAAGATGCTCTAAGTGGCTTTGCTAATATAGACCTAGCAGAAATAATAATTTCTGGTTTAATAGGATCTCTGTTTGGGGGAGCGATAACACTTTGGCTAACGAACTGGAAAGAAAAGAAAGAAGGAAAACTCAGATTTAAAAACCGCTTAATGTGTTTGGCTTATGAATTACCAACAAACTTTACGCATGCAGGAAATATTCAGAGTCCATTTCGCACAAAAGCCTTGGAAAAAATGGTTTACGATGAACCTCTCATTCATCAAGATCCAGAGCTTTTTAAAAAGGCAATTGATTGTTTAGGCACAGCCCAAATTTTATCTACGGCCTCGCCTTACCACCCTGTTTTGAAGCCTGCTGATGGCCAACATTTAATGCGCGATTTAGCTGAGTACATTTCTTTCAAATACGGCATCAAAGGAATACATCAAAATTAACATTTATAAAGCCTTGCTAATTAGAAAATTGAATCTCATATTTATAAAATAATTCTGGAAATAATTTACATAGACTAATAGAAAGAAAAAATATATTACTAATCAATGTTTTTATAATCAGAAATTGAAAGATGATAAATCGCCACAGATATTCCATGAAACACTGTATGCTTAGATATTTTCATTCCTAACTTTACAGCGACTTTAATCGAGTCGATGTTATCAGGATCGACAATTGCTATCAGCTCCTTCAGTCCAAGCTTCATAAATGCGTAATCAACAATGGCTTTAGTTGCTTCAATTGCAAACCCTTGTTTCCAATAATTAGGATGAAGCCTATAACTGATTTCTATTTTTTGTTCGCCATCGACTTCTTGTTTTAAAAGGCCTGCATAGCCAATAAGAGTGTTATCTATTTTACGCATTACTGCCAACATTCCATAGTCTTCATCTTCATAAAATGAGATGTCCTTATCGCATATCTGCTCTCTGGCTTTTTCTATTGTTATTGGACCTTTTAGCGAGAAACGCATGACTAGAGGATTGCTTATTATTGAAATAAGGACTTCCTTGTCAGTCTCAATAAAAGGTCTAATCACTAATCGTTCTGTAGAAATTTTCATTATTTTCTCTAACTTTAATACTGTGTGTTTTATGAGAATAAGTTATCTTTTTTGCTTCTAAGAACGCATCACTTTTTTTCTAAAAAAGAGAATGATCATCGAGTCGTTTATTTTTTTGTTTTCTCCTGTAGCTATATAGCCCATTCTCTCATAAAGATAGACGTTCCGTTTTTCTTCAGCGATTGTGGCTAATTCAAAGAAATCTATTGCTGGAAACATATCTTCGATAAGCTTTAAAGCCTTTTGAGCAATCTTTTGATTTTGAAATTCAGGGTCAATAAAAATGGGGCCTAAAAATAGAGTTCCAGGATTTGTATGTTTAACAACAATTCCCCCAACCAAAATGTTATCCTTTAAAATCTTATAAAAACCTTTT
>Ga0206860_10003_pt3 | contig 20830 bp, 21 predicted proteins | sample Alteio_BWOrgCont_44_FD_152624 | JGI IMG/M metagenome (GOLD analysis project Ga0206860, IMG submission 152624) | Enriched cells from forest soil in Barre Woods Harvard Forest LTER site, Petersham, Massachusetts, United States -... | ecosystem: Environmental > Terrestrial > Soil > Temperate forest >...
CCTTTTTAGCTTTTGTTATATCATCAGCAATGTGGGCCAGCTGTCCATCGCTAAATTGTTCCAGTTTAAGAGGTTCATGTTTTTGTCTAACATTAGCGGCGGCAATTTTTCCATCATCCGATAGAGGATGATCAACAAATGGTTTAGCCACAGGTTTGGCTGCCGCTGTTTTTGGTATAGCTGTTTTTGGCATATTAGTGAGTTTATTGGCTTCCACACTTTTTGTTGGTTGACTCTCAAGAGGTTTTGATGCCGGTACCAATTCAGGTTTAGGCATGATTTCACTTGCACTGGCAGTATAATTGCTCGTTTTGGGCTGCACTACACTTTTGGGTGCCTCTGGCAAGAGCATATTATTTTCTATTATTGGTCTTGAATCTTTAAATTTGGCTAAATCATCAGTTGTTTTAATGCTAGCGGAAACAGGTGTTGATTGTGCTAGCTTGCTTGTGTGTGGAGCTGTTGCTTGGACAATTTTTGCTTCTGTTTTTTTTTCTGCTGATATAGATTCTGCTGGAATACTAGAGGCTACGGAGGGGGTAGGTTTTATTCCGGTTATAACAATTTGAGATTCAATCTTTCCACTTTGCGATGGAATATCATTGAGAATATTATCAATTTTTGTGGTATTGCACGTTCTTAGATTGGCAAAATAGTAGTATTTATCTAAACCAAACTGATTAGCAAACCAAACAGACCACGAGGCATTGTGTTTTTCAGCTTTTTCTTTAATGCGCATAAGATTGCATTTTAAATTTGCTAATTTTTCAGCAGCATCGTCTTTAATATTGTGTGACTGGCACAACGTTTTAAAAGTTTTTTTTGCTAGATTATCGATAATATCTGCAATAGGAGCATTTTTTGAATTTTCGATAATTATTTGGTCATCATTAAGGCCAAAATATTCCGTACCTTGAATTTGTTTATCAAAAATATTATTCATAGTGACACCTAATCTTTATAATTATCAATATTTAGTCTTTAGCATTAAATTTATTGTAAAACAAAATGTCTTTTTATTCAAATAACATGATTTAATTTTTTTTATATAAAATTTTATAAATAATTCCATAATAGACTTCTTTCAAAAAAGACAATTTTAACAAATAAATGTAATTTCGAAAGAAGTCTAATATTAAATGGAACCATTTATTATCAAACCTATAATCTTTTTGTGACAGCTACCAAATAAAAGTAAAGCTAAATACAGCCAAGGAGATAAATGTAGTTTTGTTTGAGAGCTTTTTAGTCAGGTTTTGAGTCTTTTAAACGAGCTAAATCTTTAGTAGCTATTTTACCATCTGGAAAACCAGCTTCATTATAGACATCACACCAGGCCTTAACTTTAGCAAATTTTTCGTCTGTGTCAATGCCATGTTTTTCTGCTCTGATTTCCCTAATAAATTTATTTTTTAATATTAAATTGAAATTTCTATCGTCTAAATTTCCAGTTCTTTGTATATCAAATGCAATTTGTGAGAGTTGTGCGTCACTAAACAAATCTTTTTTAATATTATACTGATTTCTAACAGCTTCTGCTGCTTTTTTTCCCGCTTCGGAAAGCTCACGCTCAACAAAAACTGTGGCCACAGGTTTGGCTGCTGCTGTTTCTGGCATAGCTGTTTTTGGCATATTAGGTGGTTGACCAGCTTCGCTTTTTGGTTTGTTTTCGGGAGGTTCTGATGCCGGTACCAATTCAGGTTTAGGCATGATTTCACTTGTACTGGCAGTATAATTGCTCGTTTTGGGCTGTGATGCACTTTCGGGTGCCTGTGACAAGGGCTTATTATTTTCTGGGATTGGTCTTGAATCTTTAAATCTGGCTAAATCATCAGTTGCTTCACTGGGGGCGGAACCGGGTAAAGCAAAATATGTTTCTCCCCATAATTTGGCAGCTTCTTTTTGATTTTCAGTGGTAATTCCATAATTTCCATTTTCCACACCAGACTTAAAATTACGCATTTTTGTAGGATCAATTTCACCATTATCCTTTTTAGCTTTTGTTATATCATCAGCAATGTGGGCCAGCTGTCCATCGCTAAATTGTTCCAGTTTAAGAGGTTCATGTTTTTGTCTAACATTAGCGGCGGCAATTTTTCCATCATCCGATAGAGGATGATCAACAAATGGTTTAGCCACAGGTTTGGCTGCCGCTGTTTTTGGTATAGCTGTTTTTGGCATATTAGGTGGTTGAGCCGCTTCCGCACTTTTTGTTGTTTGACTCTCAAGAGGTTTTGATGCTGGTACCAATTCAGGTTTAGGCATGATTTCACTTGCACTGGCAGTATAATTGCTCGTTTTGGGCTGTGATGCACTTTCGGGTGCCTCTGGCAAGGGCTTATTATTTTCTATGATTGGTTTTGAATGTCTGCCTAAATCATAAGTTTCTTCACTGGCGGAAACAGATGTTGGTTGTGCTAGCTGGCTTGTATTGGTAGCCGCTGTTTGGACAGTTTCTGGTTCTGTATTTGTTGGCATAGAATAAGATGAGGGATCATCCAATCGAAAAGTTTTTGTAGCTAGTCTAATATCTAGATGTTGCTGTTCTGGTATTGTCTCAGCAGCACCGGGACTATCAATACCGTGTGGATGCGGAAAATTATCGTCTCCTGAAGATTCTGTAACCTTATTGCTATATCCGGAATACCAATTATCCAATGCGTTTTTAAAACTGCTGTCATTAGAATAAATAGGCAACGCTGATAAAAATTTAAATATTAAAAGAGCCAGGTCAGAGATAAGACTATCGAGGGTGCCCATTGAATTTTCATTAACAGTGCTAAATGCATGCCCATTTACTTGGCTACTTTGTTGTATTTGAGTTCTTGTTCCTTGTAATGGGGGTGTATCATGAGGTTCGCCTAATCCACTTGCTGCGTGAGTCATAGCATTGCTCCAGGATTATTAATTGTTAATATCACCTAATTATAAGTACAATTACTATATTTTAATTGTAACAATTAAAGTAATTTATTTAAATTTTAATATGTGCTTTTTATGGATTATAGAATTTAAATGTGTAGCCGATTTTGCTTTTTTATTTAAAATCGGGGAAGAACTCAAATAATTCCACTATAATAGTATCGGCACTACCTTTATGTGCAACTAATTCTACTCTCCAATGATATTTTTGGGCTAATTCTTTCATTTTGGTCACATCGCCATGTGTCGAAGAATAACCTAAATAAAGCCGGCCATTAGGTTTCAGGAAGTTGCCAGCTTCCGCCAAATAGCGCTCTAAAAATGTGAATTGCGGATCAAAAACCATCAAATCACTCACTTCTAAATCGTTTTTAGCGCTTGGTGTAAATGGTATATTCCAGTAGATAACATCGAATTCATACTTTCCACCATTAATATCAGGGAGGGCACTGAAGATATCACTATTAATCTCTGTTATTTTAGATTCCATACCATGGAAATAAGCATTGTGCTTAATGTTTTGAGTTGCTAGTGGATTAATATCAACGGCTACAACATGGCTGGCACCCTGTAGAACTGCAAACACAGCAAAAAAACCTGTACCAGCTCCAATTTCTAAGACATAATCACCACTTTTGATGGGTAGATTTTGTACAAAAAAACCTTTTTCACCACAGATCTTTGGTGAGAAAACGGTAGGATAACCATAAAACTCTCTTCCCAAAATACTAAAGCTGTATATCTCTTTTATTAACTTATTTTTGGCAAGCAATTCATGCTGAGCTTTAATGTATTTATTATCAACACTATATGAAATTGAATCATTTTCACTAAAAGCCTTTGGGTTATTGACTATTAAAAATAGACCAGCCAAAAGTATAAAAAAACCTCTAAATTTAAATGATAAAAACATAAGCTACTCCAAAATAAAATTTATTTTCAGAGCATAAGCTTTTTGTTTTTTTTAGTCACTTAAGGAGTTATTTAATAACTCCTTAAGTGACTGACTCATTTTGAAAGATCTTTAACGTAGAAATGGTTTAGATTTTAGTAGCACTCATCATTTTTGCAACATCTGGATAGCCGCTAAATACATGCATATTCTCTCTAAATAATTTGATCAACCCATCTGGTATATTCCCAAATTCATTGTCCAAGAACGTATCCATACTAAAATTCAATAATGAAAAAGTGACAAAAAGTTGCAGGTTCGCATCCGAAGCTAACGTATTGCCATCAGGTGCAAAATTGCCATTAGCATCCAGAGCCTGATTGCGCGTACCAAATGAAGCGGAAAGTATATCGGTCAAATACTGTCGCGAATGTTCGATCCAGTGTCTAAGTGTAGTGAGTAAAACGGTGCGAGCGGTGAATACTGCCAAATTGTGAAAATCTTCTGATTGTGGGTCAAAACGGCGGCTTGTAATACAAGGAGACTCTGGCAAATGTTGATTAATGGCTTCTGAGAAGCGGTAGAATTCTTCCCAGTGCGTTGCCAAGAGCTTCTGGTGACCGTTTATAAAGTCACTGTAATATTTTAACAAAAGGTTATAGTAAGCATTAATGCTATGATTAAAATAATCTTGTTTGCTTAAAGGTTGGGGTAACGGTTTGCTCCAATCAGCTTCACTACGTATCCCCTGAGCAATAAGATCGACTAAACTTTTTCGGTTTTCATGTGAACGAGTTGTTTGCGAATCAAGGGAAGTAACTACAGGCGATCCTGACAAGCTACTGTGTGGTCCAGATATAACTCCAAATTTTTTATTGGCGCCAGCCCAATTTATCATGAATAATTGATCTAAAGCAAAAGCCATTTGTTGGAAAATAGGGTTATCTTCCTTAATGTATTTAAAAAAAGGTATGGCGATGTTGTAGGGTAGCAGATGTGTTACACCTAGATGCTGTTCGGCTTCACCCTTTAGAGCAAAAGCGGTGTAGGCAAGATAAATAGCTCTTTTAATTTTGCTATCATCTTCGGCAGAAATTGTTTCGACCTCTTTCCCTCGGAATTTAAGAATGATTGAATCAAGCACATATATTTTTTGCCCACCCTCCAAGATTGGTTTGGCGTTTACGATTATGTTAGGAAAAGAATCTTCACGACCATCTTTAAATTGAAAACCATCCCAATCAGCTTTCCAGACAGCCAAATCACCTTCCATAGTGAAACCGACATTTCCAATTTTATTGAGAAGAAAATCTATTAAACAAGAACCAGTTAATTGCAATTTAGGATGTTTTGGACCAAAAGAATCATAAATTTGTTGCGCTTGTCGACCCGATAAACATTTTTGGAAAATAGAGACAAAAATAGCTTTGGGAAGTTCCCAACGTATCGCCCGAAAAAGTGCAAAGAAGTAGGGTCCCGATTGCCATTGTGTGGTTGGTGGTGGATTGGCATCGGTTATGATGGCTGGGTGCAGCAAATAACGTGATTGTAAATTTATTTCTACTGCGCAGGCAGACTTTGGGACAATTAAATTATATATTTGTGTAACGGTCTCGCTGTGGTCAATACCACTAAACAACGTCTGAGCGGCAAACGGACGCCGTTTCTCCTTAAATTTAATTTGAAGAGCTGTATTTGCACTTGTACAAACTTCTTTAGGCAGATCATATTCAATTCTGAACTCCCCATTAACATCAGTGGTGACTTCACAAATCAGAGTTTTTCTAAAAAACCAAGAAACCCAATCTGCGCGGTGCAATTCAATTTTCTGACCAATATTGGGCATACGCCGATTGTATTCTCGATCAAAGTCATCAAATTCAATGCGTCCATTTATGATTACTCTTTGCGCAATTTCCCCTTCCCTAGTTTGGGTAATGATATTAACGTGCTCTACTTTATCTTTAGCTGGACCATAGCCATTATAAACTGAACGTAAACCATCTAATATAATTAACAAAATAGACCTCCACAAAAAGATTACATATTTATAAACCTGAATTTTGAGTTTTTTTTAAGCTTTATGCTGCAAAGCTTAAAAAAATGTCCATTATTTAGGGGGCCGTGTCGCCAAACATAAGCGCCTGTTGCACAATTGCTAAATTAGGAGTTTCGTTTGGCGAAAAACTTACCGACCATACTTGATCAAAAACATCGCCTTGCCATTTAGGAGTATCAGTAGTTACCCCTAGCGCCTTTGCAAAAAGATGAATATTTTTATGTTCCCAGCACACCAAAACCATCTTACCATCATATTTAGGCTCATTAAGAATTTCGTGCGCAGCTAAAGCATATTCGGTCATTATATAATCAGCCTTAATCGGTACTTTAAGGGCTAATGAAAGGGGTGTGATAGTTTCTTGTGTGCGATAGCTTTTGTCATCAGCATCAATTTTTGTCGCATAAATAGCCACAGCTGTCCCATATTGTAACCATGCGTCTGTCTCCATAAAATAGGGGGCTAATGCTGCAGCGCGCTCTTTCCCTTTAACTGTTAAGTGCTCGCCTGTAGGTGGTTTTTCGCCGTGTCTAATCAGTAAAACTTGTGCAGGTGTGGCTGCCACTTCTACAGCAAAAAAAGTAATACAAAAAGCTAATAAATAATCACCGATTTTCATGAAAGTCCTCCATCTTAGTTTTTTCATTATTTTAGGTTATTATAACTAAAGATTTAATTTGCGCAATTTTGTGCACAAGTTTTGTCAGATTATACTCTTTAGAATGTTTTGCCGCTGTGTTTTGATGGAGAATGAGAATTGAGAGTAGTATGGTTTATAGAGTTATAAGTTATGTGTTAAATAAATATTTTTAATGGTATAATCATATTAGAGCAAAGTTTAGAGACAAATTATAAAAGATTGAATTAAACACGATTAAATTTTTGGGGTGAGTATGGTAGAAATCGAAAACATTAATAGTCTTCCCAATCCAAATGCGGTGAATTTAAATGCAGAATCAAAAAGATTAGCGCCTACATCAACTACAAAACCATTTCCAGGCACTCCTAGCACAGCTAATGCTACTAATAAGGCTCCTTCTCCTATAGCGGTAGCGGCCAGTCAAGCCTCACAGAATAAAGAGAGTAAAGAGGAAAATAAAAAAATGGTGGCTACTAATGCAAATTTATCGGTGGAAGAAGCTCAAGAAATCGCTGAATTGCGCTCCCAAAATGGCGATCTTGCGCCAATGATTAATTTGCAGTTATTTGTCTACGATAACATTGGAAAGGCTGTTAAAGAAAATATTTCTATCTCATCGGTGGGAGCACAAGCTATGCCGCTACTATCTGCTTTAAAGACACGAGTTGAGGGGGCACTAGTAGGCTCTGACAAAGAGGTCACTTTAAAAAACATCAAAGAGCTACAATATGCTCTTGAAAGTGGCAAAGAAGACAAGGTTCTATCAAAATTAAAGGAAATATACACCAACTTAATCGGAACTGTGCAGTCACGCCAAATACCACCAGGAAACTTCACACCTGCACACATTATTGTACAGCAAATGCGCGATGATCCTTTTATCAAAATGGCTACTGAAGGGAAAAATATGATTAATGGTTGGCGGGTGATCATGGCAGAAGAGCCTTCTGTTTCATCTGCTTCTACTGAATCTACACCGTCATCTCAAGATGTGCTTTATAAAGCTTCTTCAATGGCCTCTACAGCTTCTGTGGCCCCATCTATGGTCTCTATGGCTACTTCTTCAAAAATTACTCCTTCAAAGACTCCTGCCATAGCTCCTGTTTCAGGTTCATCAACAAATTCTCAGTATGCATTTTCAGCTTCAACCTCTGGTCCGGCTGGAGGATTGGGAGAGGAGCTTAAAAAAACCGGTCACGGTCAAATTACCGTCTCAACTTTAAATGTGCGTACTGGAGATGTCGGTAATAACGAACCAAACAAGCAACATGGGTGGGATTATCGAAAAGAGGGCATAATGAAGTTAATTAACGGAAATGCACCGCTGGTAGGCGATATTAATAATAAAAATGGACCTTTTGGTGGACCCAGCGATTTATTATACATTCAAGAGCTTGACAACAAAAAAATATTTGCTGATGGGCTGACACAAGCACAATATGTTGTTAAGCATTTGAGCCCAAATCTAGGAACTATTCCGAAGCTTGATAAGAATTTTAAAGCTGGTGATAAAAAATTTGAACAAGCTTTGGGTAAGCTGATCGTTTATAATAAAGCCAATTTAACTGCCACTGGAAACATGTCCATTAGAGATCTTGGTAAGGATCCCGAAAGGTTTAATAAGGATGGAACAGTAAAAGATGGTCAATGGGTGCGTCAAATAATCGAGCAGAATTTTAGAATTAATGGGACTACTGGAGAACTTTTAGGAGGTTCTGCACATGGTCCTCATGAAAACGATGCTATTGTTAAAAAATGTCTTGAGCAATCAGAAAAAGAAGCGGGCAATAAGCCAGTAATTATTGGTGGCGATTTTAATTTAACACCTATCGATAATGTAAAAAATATGACTCCACTTACCATTTTGCCAGGCCTGGCTGGAGTACCGACAAAAATTGGCGATTGGAATGATAAGGATGGCGACGATTTTAAAGAAAAGAAATCCACAGATATTATTTACGCAGGTAAAAATGGTGTCAATTTAGATCCTAACGTTTCTAAAGGCGTAGTCTACGATAATTATAGACTAGATAATAATAATAATAAAGTAGGTTTGAGTGATCATAGATTTGTACAGACTGTTATAGAGCTAGATTTGCCACAACTAAAAGTTTAATTACAGCATCCCGTTTCGTTGGCTTTTACTCCTGAATGAGGTTCAGCTTGGCATCTTTCAACGATTTTTAATCCATTGATATGTCAATTGCTATGAAAGATTTTCTAAGGAAGAAATTTGGTTTATTTTTTAGTGGTATCTATTAGACTTCTTTCGAAATTACATTTATTTGTTAAAATTGCCTTTTTTGACATCTTTAATCCTAAATTTTTCGGGTCTAGTTGCCAATATGCTCTTAAAATTTGGAATCAAATCTGCTCAAAAAACATCAATTTTTCCAAAAAAAGCCAATTTCGAAAGAAGTCTATTACTTTTTTAGCTGTCTTTAAATTACTCGCCGAAAAAAAGAGCCATATGGCCTGCCCTTTGACAACCTAGTGATTCATATAGCTTTTGAGCGGGTTTATTTTCCTCTTCTCCTATAAATATAATGAGTTTGCTTAGGTCCTGTTTATTTTTGCAATCAAAAATGAGTTGCTTCATCAATACCGCCTTTTGCCACTTTCCAAAAGGGCTCATAAATCATAGCGCCATCGGCGATATTGACGTTGACGATATGCATTTTGTCGATATTCAGATTTTGCATAAATCCAAGAACAAAGACGGTATTGGACCCTTCGACAGAAGCATAATCGCCTCCCCCGAAGTCGGCATCAGTTTTTCCCGGCAAGCTGTGAACAACAGGCACGAGATCATTGATAGAGAATTGATTTTTTCCACCTATCATTACATGTATTCCATATCCAAAAACACTTCCGACTCCTATGACTATTGTGGTGGGATGGCTTATTTTGTCTTTTAGATCTTTGTCGATTTTCTCGGATAAACGGCTCGCATAGTTTACAGCATGAGCAATATCTTCAGCTGACATCGGATTAGGAGTTGCGATTTCTTTTATATTTCGATGTTGAATATTTTCTATGATGAAATCTTTGAATGCACCGACACCTTTCTCTTGGCCAGCAACTAAATAAGTCCCATCAGGCATTATGCTGATAAATTGCATACTCCCTCCGCCAATATCCCATACCACGAGATTTTCTGCATCGACATCCAGTTTTGAAAGTGCAGCTTGAAAAGCCAATTTTCCTTCCAAATTTTGATCTACGATGTGTACCTGAATACCTGTTTTATTCCGAATCTCATCAGCGAATTGATCTCCATTGGCTGCCGCGCGAAAAGAGGCTGTTGCTATCGCTACAATTCCGTTTGCCCCAAAGGAATTAGCTTTATCCACGGCATCCTTGAATGACTGAAGTCCCTGCGCCATAATTTCAGGACTAAACTGGTTATTCCCATTTTGAGCAATCCCGTCGTAGAAATTAACGAAATATCTCTGCGTATGCAGCATCTTCACAATTTTATTAGTTTGGGGATTCACCTCTGCTACTTGCAATTTAGGGCCTCCCATTCCTATGTCTATTGCTGCACGTACGACGTTAGGGCTTTCTGTCGCAGCCGTTAGATGAAAACATATACATAAATGGAAGAAAAATCCTAATAATTGATCGCGCATCATTTTACAAGTCCTTGATTCTGTTTTAATATTGCTCGATATTCTCTAGAGGCTATCTCGGGATCAAAGGGACGTTCAATGCTTTTAGTATAGTGGAATCCGATAAATGCAATTTCCAGTTTTTGGAGTTGGGTCTCCATCTGTTCCAAATGATGCTTTGCGTCGTCAATGAAGATAATTTTCCCGGGCTTCTTGTCTGATTTTTCAATGAATTGACAAAACAGGGTTCCCTTGGGATTCATCATGGAAGCAAAAAGCACCCCATTTTCCAAATGAGTTGGATGGAAAGTTTCAAGGAAAACTCTCTGAGGTGCATGATGGGAAAAATCAATCTTTAACTGCTCTAGTTGGCGTAAAGTGAGCTTTGCAAGAGGCGGATGACGAGCTGTTAGAGCTAATGAAGCTTCGCATTTTTGTTGTATCACCTTGACCAGATCAGCAGTTTTCGCTTCAGGAGTTTGTATAGGACAAATTTCCATAAAGGCCTCCCATTTAGGGAAAAGAAGTCTATCAGCTGTGTGCCGATCTATTCCCTCCGCCAACATAAGCTGCTTTACTTCATAATCAAACCACTCTGTTCTTCCTGCATGGACAGCCGATTCTATGAGAGTATTGTCAATATCAAAAAGAACCCATGTAGTTTCATCGATATGAGGCAAGACCTCTTCTAGGCTATTTGTTTGAATGATCTCAGCATTAAGAGAAAAAGCAATGAAAAGAATGAGAAATTTCATTTTGTACGTTCTATTCCCCCCGCTCTAGTAATGAGGCTGTCGAGAAAGCTGAGCATATTGTCGCTTTTGCACCTCGCTCCATTGCTTCGTGTAAAAATGATTTTTGCACTTTGGGCAGTGCCGTGTATCAGGGTCATTTCCGCTTAAAGAAATCGAACCATAACAAGTCGAACAGTAGGGTCCTTTTTTAACGCCATTCTCGATCCTCCATAAAATGTTACCATCTTCCTGAGGATGCATTTTTTCTTTTAGAGTGAGTTGAAGACGGAATTCTTGGTTTTGACTGATAAGCTCATTGGTCTTGTCGCGCGCTTCTAGCAACCGCTCTTCCATTTCAATCAGTTGTTCACGGACATCAAGAAGAGCAATTTTCTGATCAGTTTTTTTGATAGTCTTTATTATACACGATATCCACTTAGCACAGGCCATCGCTGATTGAATGGCCGCTAGCCCTGAAACTATATCCATATTCCCTCTCTTAATCTGTTCCCACAGATTTGATTATCGAGGAGCTATCCGCCACACAATGGATTTTTCTGACATTGCTTGGGCGCGATATTTGTCGTAAGCACCTGATAAAAAAGAATCTGAGTGAGAGGATTCGAACCTCCGACCTCTTGCACCCCATGCAAGCGCGCTAGCCAAGCTGCGCTACACCCAGATAATAATTTAAATATGAGTGTGTGCTACTAACCCCTCAAATTGCAATTTTGATTCAGACATACGGGCAGCGATGCGGCCACATTCGGCAATAATTTTTTCTAAAGCATCACTTAAATCGACATTTGCTTCGTCAATTGAGACGGAGATAGAAGAGCTGATTGTAGCCCCTCCTTTAATTCCTTTCACTCTAAAATTAGCATAATAGCCATCTTTTTTTTTACTAATGCTTATAAAACGAACTAAATGATTATCGGCCATGTTCATAACAACTCCTAATGAATAAATAAGCACTTCTAATTTTGCAAAAGAAGTGCAATGATAGTTGTCTGATTGATTCTAGTCAATATGCAAAAATTTATAGCATTTGGCTGTTTAAGATACGTCTAAACATTGAAAAAGTGCTTGTAATGTTGACTCATCTTTGCGACCAACCACCGCTAATTGCCCTTGCCCTGAGGCTGTAGGACCCGGAATAGTGATATGATTGCAATTCGTTAAGCCTAAGCGAATAAGAGCCGCTTTAGCGATTACTACTCCTGCTATTTCAGTCTGCGTTAAGTGTGCTAAGCGCTGTTCGATGGTACCGCGGATATCACAAAATTGCAAATCGGAGCGCATTTGCCTTACATTTTCTTCACGCCTTTGTGAAGAGGTAGCGATACAAGCTCCTTGTGGAAGTGTTTGTAAAGTTAGACCTGGTTGCATTACAAGAACATCCGAAGAATCAATCCCAGCTGTCAAACAAAACAAGGCCAAACCGCTGCATAATTCTTGCGGTAAATCTTTGGCTGAATGTACCCCTACTCGTCCATTACCCTGCAACACCCACTGATCGATATCGCGCGTGAAAAAATCTGTGCGCTCTAATGTGCGCAATGATTTTTTCTGATCGCGATCACCAATGGTGTCCATATAATAACGCTCTACCTGAATGTGCGGATGATAATGTTTTAGAGCATTGAACACCTCTTCTAGCTGCACTTTAGAGAGTCTAGAATCTCGCGCTCCAATGTGTACAGTGCCCGCAAAATAATTAATATTATTTGAATAATGCATCTAAGGCCTCTTCGACAAATTCAACACCGTTAATAGCGATTTTTGATTTGATATTTTCATCGATTCCTTTGCAATTGCGTTGCGGAATAATGCACCGTTTAAATCCCATATGAATAGCCTCTTTAAGGCGACTTTCAATGCGTGTTACGCTGCGCACCTCGCCACCCAAACCAACTTCGCCAATAGCAATAGTTTCAGGATCTATCACGCAATTATGTAGAGAAGAGGCTGAGGCCAACAAAATACCCAAATCCACAGCCGGCTCAGATATTCGCAAACCGCCAGCCACTGATACAAAAACATCGCATTTGTGTAAGTGGTAGCCAACTCTTTTTTCCATGACTGCAAGCAATAGGGCTAAGCGATTTTGATCAAGGCCGGCGCTGCGTCGCGATGGTGTACTAAAAATTGTATCCGTTACCAGAGCCTGTATTTCTACTAAGATCGGTCGTGTTCCTTCAAGTGTAGGTATTATCACCGAACCAATAATTTCTTTACGCCGCTCCTCAAGGAAAATTTCCGAAGGGTTTGGTACTTCAATTAAGCCGGTTTGTTTCATTTGAAAAACAGCTATTTCATCGGTTGGCCCAAAGCGATTTTTTACTACTCTGATCATCCGATAGTGATGTTGTTTATCGCCTTCAAAATAAAGTACAGTATCCACTAAATGTTCCAAAACACGCGGACCAGCTATTTCACCAGATTTTGTGACATGTCCAATTAAAAAAGTGGTAATTCCTTTTCCTTTGGCAATGTGCATAAACTCAGTAGTAGTTTCACGTACTTGTGAAACTGAGCCAGGAGCGGAACTTAATTCACTTTTGTAAACAATCTGAATGGAATCAATTATTAATACTTGTGGATTAATGTAATCAATCTGCGTTTTGATCAAGGCAAAATTAGTTTCACACAACAAAAATAGATTGTCCGTTTTAATGCCCAGCCTTTGGGCACGTAAAGAAGTTTGCTGTACAGACTCCTCACCACATACATACAGTACTGTTAATCCTTGTAATGCTAGAGCGTGCGAGAGCTGCAGTGTCAGTGTCGATTTACCAATGCCCGGATCGCCACCCACTAAAATTAATGAACCAGGTACGATCCCTCCACCCAATAAGCGATCACATTCTGGCATACGAGTAAGTAGGCGGGGAGTATCCTGTAAATTAACCTCTTTTAATTGAACAGGGCGACTGGCTGTAATAGTTTGTGCTTCGAATCGGCGCGGTAAATGTGACGTGTCAATTTCTTCCTGCAAAGTATTCCATTGATGGCATGAAATACACTGTCCAGCCCATTTTTGTTGCTTGTGTCCACATTCGGAACAATACCAAATAGTTTTTTGTTTACTCATATGGCCTAAAAATTATGGGCATTGTTGATTTTAAAGAGTCATAGTGGTTTTTTGCAAAAAAGCTAAAGCACTGGCAGCGGCAGCTTGTTGAGCTTCTTTTTTAGAAGGACCTTCACCACGTCCCAATTCTTTTTGCTCTAAGAGAGCGGCGATTTCAAACAATTTGCTATGTTCAGGACCTGATTGCCTAATGACATGATAAAGGGGGATTTGTTGGTAGTTTTTTTGACAAAAATCTTGCAACTGCGCTTTAAAATTTTGCGAAGGAGTGTTTAGAATTTTTTTTACCTCTGACGTAAAATGTAGCCAAAAAAAACTGCAGGCCGCCTCTAATCCGCCATCAAGATAGATAGCACCGATAATGGCCTCAAATAAATCTGCTAAGATAGAATCGCGTCCTCGGCCATCATTGAGTCTTTCCCCTTTGCCTAGCAATAAAAAAGACTCTAATTGCAGCTTTTGCAAATAATAGACGCATGAACTAGCCTCTACTAAACGTGAACGCCATAAAGAAAGCTCGCCTTCTGCTTTAGTTGGCATCTCTTGATAAAGAAAATCTGAAATTAAGGCATTTAAGATAGCATCCCCTAAAAATTCTAATCGTTCGTTATGTTCAAGCACCGAGCGATTTTCATTTATAAAAGAGCGATGCACAAAGGCTAGGGTCAAAAGTGATTGATCTTTAAAACTATACCCTAGTTTATGTTCGATAATGCTAAGATTGTGCACAAGAGATTCTAAATAATACATATTAAGATAGTATCTAACAATTACTTTTTATGCTATAATTTTGGCTAAAATTTACTCTAATCACATACCTTAATGGAAATTGCATATTTATGAAGTTCGCTCTCGATAAAGCACATCGCGATTTTTTTAAAAAAGAAGGATGGATTGAGTTTACTGCTTGTATCCCTAAGAATAAGATTGTGCAACTTAGTCAAAGCATCCAAAGCTTGGATCAAAGTGACAAAACACGCTCACATCCATCACCAAACGAACTTTTTTTCAAGGGACGAGATTTATGGCGATCGCATCCCTCTATCCGTAAATTTGTTATGCAACCATATTTGGCTGAAATTGCTGCTGAATTGGTCGAAAAAAGGCCATTGCGCTTAGGATACGATCAGTTATTGCCAGTGGTAAAGCCTTCAAATTTTAATTTCGATGCTTATACTAATTGGCTCGATCGAGAAGCAAGCTTGGAGAGTGTTAGTTGTCTGCGCGAAATAGCTTGTGGCATAATATTAAATTTGAATGCAAGCGAGCTTGCCAACACAAATATAGCCTCATCAGCAGATATTGATTTTTTTTCTAAAGCACTAGGAAATGCTACTTTTGTACACCCAAAGCTACCTATCAAGTGGCGGAATTTATATAAACAAGTTGCTGGCAGTTCTTTTTATTTAATCGTTTATACAGGCTATAGCGCTCAATATTACCTGCAACCAGATGATCCGCATACTTATGCACTAAAAAGGATTGGCTATGGCGTAAACGACACTTTAAATGATAGATTAAATCCAATAGTTTTGCGCTAGGCATTAAATTGGTGAAAATGAGATTCGAAATAATTAATTCTGGTTGCCTATCAGTACAAGAGGCTATGTTAAAAGATGAGGCGCTATTGCGGCAATTAAGGCCAGATTCAGCTGTGATCTTGCATCTTTATATTATATCCAAAGATGGCATTACGCATGGATATTTTAATCAACCGCATCTTCATCTTAACATAGAGAATTTATTAAGGCATGGTATGCAGTTAGCTCGTCGTCCGACGGGGGGTGGCATTATTTTCCACTTTACTGATTTTGCATTCTCTTTATTGATACCTGGTAAGCATCCAGTTCTATCAACGCAAACGTTGAATAATTATGCATGGATCAATCGCTGGGTAGCGCACGTGCTTACTCTTTTTAAAAACGATTTAGCTTATCCAATTTGTTATGCTCAAGATTTGCAAAATCATTCTGATGTTGGTTTTTGTATGGCACAACCCACTGTTTATGATCTGCTAATTGCAGGCAAAAAAGTAGCGGGTGCTGCGCAGCGCCGTACGCACAATGGATTGTTGCATCAGGGTAGTATTTCTTTGACATTGCCATCTCCCAAAATTATGAAAGATATTTTATTAAATCAGGAGATCTTTTCTGCTATGCAAGAGAGTAGTCATTGTTTACTAAACGATGGCGCAATGGGTGAGACATTGCAAAGCGCGCGCATCCGTTTACAACAACTATTAAGTAGTGCTCTTAATCATCCCTTATTGACAGGTGTAGTGTGAGTGATTGGCGCATCTATTTTTATCCACTAGGTTTTCTGGCTGCTTTTGCTTTTGGTTTGCGCTTTTTGGTGCAATGGATAGCTAGTGAAAAAGCGGGAAGAAGTGTAGTCTCGTCCCTTTTTTGGCAAGTGTCTTTGGCTGGTAATATGCTATTGCTCATCCATAGTTTTATTCAAATGCAGTATCCCATGTCTTGCATACAATGCTTTAATGCAGTTATAGCTTGGCGCAATCTAGACTTAATGCAAACACAACGCGAGCCACGCACACTTGCTTATGTAGTAAAATTATTAATCTTTAATCTAATCATTTTATCGCTGTTGTTTGCTTGGCAATGGTGGTTTGTAGGTGATCAAGCTTGGTATCGTATACCAATAGCGCCATGGCAAGATTCGCAGCATGCAAACGATACGTCATTATTATGGCATATCTGCGGCATTGGTGGTTGGTTATTATTTTCCAGTCGCTTTTGGATGCAATGGTGGTGGGTTGAAAAAGATCATGTAAGCGAATTACCTAGTTGCTTTTGGTGGTTGAGTTTAGCGGGTGCTTTATGTTCAATTGCTTATGCTATAAAAATTTCTGATAGTGTAAATTTGATTGGTCCAGCGTTTGGATTGATTGTTTATATTCGCAACCTTATGTTGATTTACAAAACATCTGCTTTAACACATACAAGCTATGACTAATTATTTTTTATTAGCTGGCGAGGCCAGCGGCGATCGCCATGGCAGTCATTTGATGGCCGCTTTAAGAAAGCACAGTGCTGGAGATATACATATTACTGGTGTAGGTGGGGCACACATGCGCGCAGCTGGTTTGGAAAGCTTCCCTATTCAAACAGAGGAGCTGCAGGTGATGGGTTTTGCTAGCGTTATGATGGCTTTACCACGTTTGTGGAAGCTGTTTTATCGCGTCTGCGATTTGATTATACAATCAAAACCGGATTGTGTGATTTTAATTGATTATCCTGGTTTTAACTTGCGCTTAGCCAAAGCTCTGCGTGCAAAAAAGTTTAGTGGCAAAATAGTGCAGTATATTTGTCCTTCGGTGTGGGCGCACGGCAAGGGTCGCATTAAGAGCATTGTGCAAAATTACGATTTACTTTTAACTATTTATCCTTTTGAAAATCAGTATTTTGCACACACTAATTTGCTTGTAAAGTATATAGGCAATCCAGTGGCTGCTACGATCTTGCAGCATCACTATCAAAACACTTGGAAAGAAGCATTAGGAATTAACACAAATGAACCACTGATTGCACTGTTTCCTGGGAGTCGTCTCCGTGAGCTTCAGCGCCATTTACCGGCCCAATTAGCGGCAGTGCAAGCCTTACAAGAAAGTTTTCCAAATTTACAATTTGCCGTTTCATGTGCCCATGCGAAATTTGCACATATATTAACTGCTATAATTGAAAAAAGCGGTTTGCAAAATATTAAAATTGTACCACCACAATATACTTACGAGCTGATGCAATCTTCGCATACGGCTCTTGTAAAATCTGGCACGGTAACACTTGAGCTGGCATTACACAGCGTGCCTGCTGTGGTTCATTACGATTTATGTTTACTTGATTATTGCATAGCAAAGTATATTTTACGTTTGCGTTTACCTCACTATTGCATTGTTAATATTTTACGTGGCAAAGAAATTTATCCAGAATTAATTGATCATCGCATCTCTTTGAGAGCATTTATTGCCCAAATCATACAAGTCTATCAGGCGGGGGAGCGACGTGAGGGCATAATTAAAGAATGTTGCGCTTTAAAAGAGCATTTGGGTGCACTCCAAACACATAATAATGCAGCGCAAGCAATAGTGGAGTTAAATTGTGTTTAAATACTGCAGAAAGTTAATGCGGGCCGCTTTAAACACAACCATTATGGCCAAAATTATAAAAGGGCTCTTAAACGGATTATTGCGTACCTGTCGCTTACAAGTCAGTGGGGTAGATAATTTTATCAATTGTGCGCAACTGCAACCTTGTGTGCTGGCGTTATGGCATAACCGTTTAGCCATTATGCCTTTTATCTTGGCTAATAATACACCAGCCTTTGTCTACACAGCGTTGGTGAGTGCTAGTCGAGATGCTGATTTTTTACATACTTTTATACATACTTACAAAAATGGACGTACGATTCGTGTTGGGCACCTCACACGGCATGAAGGGCTACGGGCCGCCGTAAGAACAATCGAGGCCTATAGGTCTATTTTAGTGATTACACCGGATGGCCCGCGCGGTCCTCGCTATCAGGCCAAACCAGGCTTAGCATTAGCTGCCATACAGACTGGTGCGATGATATTCCCAGTTAACTGGGAGGCTGATCGCTGCTGGGAATTAAACAGCTGGGATGGTCTGCGTATTCCAAAGCCGTTTGCTAAAATTAAGGTGCAGTTTGAGGCACCACTCCAATTTGATAAGAGCAAAGCCTACACGCGCTTACAAGTACAAGAAATTTTGCAAGATAAGCTATCGGCACGCTAAACGGCATTTAAATATTAGACTTCTTTCGAAATTACATTTATTTGTTAAAATTGCCTTTTTTGGCATCTTTAATCCTAAATTTTTCGGGCATATTTGCCAATATGCTCTTAAAATTTGGAATCAAATCTGCTCAAAAAACATCAATTTTTCCAAAAAAAGCCAATTTCGAAAGAAGTCTATTTTTTGATAAACTAAGTATGTTATCAGTCCTTTAATTTTTAGCAGTAGTATTTAACTACTTACAAGTATTTTTATAATAAAATATAACAAAATTATTTTATTGAATAAAAAACATACTCTATTTTACAATAAACTCAATGAGTAAAACTAAATAGACTTCTTTCGAAATTGGCTTTTTTTGGAAAAATTGATGTTTTTTGAGCAGATTTGATTCCAAATTTTAAGAGCATATTGGCAATATGGTCGAAAAATTTAGGATTAAAGATGCCAAAAAAGGCAATTTTAACAAATAAATGTAATTTCGAAAGAAGTCTAATAATTAATAACTATATAGGTGTAACTATGAATAGTATTTTTGATAAACCAATTCAAAGTGCGGAATATTTTGGTCTTAATGATGGCCAGATAATTATCGAAAATTCAAAAAATGTTCCTATTGCGGATATTATCGATGGTCTAGCAGAAAAAAGCTTTAAAAAGTTGTGTAAAGGGTACTATAAAAATGAGAATAAACAAGCTGATGCTGCTGGAAAATTAGCAAATTTAAAAAGCAATCTTGTGCACATTAAGGAAAAAGCTGAAAAACACAACGCCACTTGGTCTGTTTGGTTTGTTAATCAGTTTGGTTTAGATAAGTACTCATATTTTGCCAAGTTGAGAACTTGTAATATCTCAAAAATTGAGAATATTCTCAGTGATATGGAAGTAATAGACAGTTTAGAATCAGAAGGATTCGGAAATCTTATAAATAAAATAATAAAGTTTAAAAATGATCCAAAAGCATCTAGCTTATTTTTAGGTGGTTTAAATTTAGATAGACTCCCAAGTATTATTTTTTCTAACTCTACCATTTGCAATAAAATTATAAATTTAAATCTTTCTAAAAATAATTTCACATCGATACCAGAAGAAATAGGCCAACTTAAGAAATTGCTAGATTTAGATCTCTCTGAAAACAAATTATCTTCTTTGCCTGAGTGGATCGAAAATCTTGTAATATTAGAACGTTTATATTTATCAAAAAATGAATTCGAAGAAGTGCCAACGCAATTAATAGGTTTAATGTTTAAGAAGTTAAAGTATATAGATCTCGATGGAAATAAAATAGACAAAAAAAAAGAAGATCATGCATTAGGCGTTGCGCCGATGGCACAGGCCAGTATTAATTTGGGGTATGACGATTATGATGAGGAATAAATCATTAACACACCTTACATAATTTAAAGAGTGCCTTTAGTACCTATCCGCGGCTATCTATAAAGGAGACACATTTTGCAAAGAGCTTAGGCTATTTGCTGCAATGTGTCTCCTTTATGCTCTTAGAACCTGTTCAAAATCTTTTTAAAAGAGTATAAAGTTTATGTTCAACAATCCATTGGAGATAACCTTGACTAATTCCTATCATGAGAAGGGTTGTGATGCGGGGAAAAAAATATCAGTAATTAAGCGTCACATAGCTGTCGACACGCAAGGGTTAGCGCATGCAATCCATATAACGACTGCGAATATCACGGATCGAGGTGGATCTTTGGAAATGTTTGCATTGCATAAAGACATTTTATCGGATGTGGAAAACGTTCTTGTAGGCTGTTCTGCTTATGAAAAAATAAAAACTACCACAGAGCCCACAGAGCCCACAGAGGGGGTGGGTATGAATTATTCAGCCAATCTTAATGTATAAGAAGAGATAGATAGACATGAAACTGGATCATTTAACGGGTAATATTATAGGAGCTGCTATCGAGGATTACTTATCAATTTCAATGTAAAACATTTGGTAGAAGGCAGATATAACCCCTCTCTGTGGACTCTGTGGACTCTGTGGTAGTTTTTATTTTTGGAATTTATTTTTTTATACAAGAAGAATTTCAAGAGAAATGATACATCAAAAAGATTCTGAACAGGTTCTTAAAATTTGGAATCAAATCT
>Ga0206860_10107_pt1 | contig 20623 bp, 21 predicted proteins | sample Alteio_BWOrgCont_44_FD_152624 | JGI IMG/M metagenome (GOLD analysis project Ga0206860, IMG submission 152624) | Enriched cells from forest soil in Barre Woods Harvard Forest LTER site, Petersham, Massachusetts, United States -... | ecosystem: Environmental > Terrestrial > Soil > Temperate forest >...
AGATCCGCGGCACCATCATGGGAACGCTCGAAGAAATGAAAGCCATGATGCAATTCATCATCCACAACAACATTAAGCCAGAGGTCGGCGCCGTTGTGCCGATGACCGAAGCCGGCGACGCGATCCGCGACATGATCGAAGGCCGCACGCGGGGCAAGACCGTCTTCACCCGATGATCGCGAAGACGGAACCCAACAAAGAGGAAACTCATATTGAAAATCGGTATTCTTTGGCGCCGGCCTGATCGGCGGCGGCCTTGCCCGGCTGGCTATTCAAGCAGGCGATGACCCCCCTACGCTCGTCACTCAGGCTGAGCATAGAAGTCGCGGATCAGGTCGGCGCGTCTCTCGGGGTAGCGGTCATATGTTTCCGCCGACGTAATGCGGTCGCTCCGGAGGAACCGGAAAGCCTTTCGCAGTTCACACCAGCCGGTCACGACTCTGGGCGCGGTTGTCGATCTTCTTCGAATGCGCCGCCGTCAATCGCGCGAACAACGGCGGCGCCGGGGAACTCGCCGATGTGGTCTCACTCCGCGTCACCCAGGGCCTTGTGCAGGTCACGCTGATCACTCGCCTGTTTCGGCCGCCAATTTGACGCCGCCCATCTGGCCGCTCATCCGCGCCAAAATGCGATTTTCGCAAAGGCTCTCGTCGCCGCTCATTTTGGGCGGTACCGCTGCCGCACTGGCGCACGGCTATATGTACCGGTCTCGCTGGCTTTCAGGTTTCGCAGCCGCGAGGAAACCTTGACCGGGGTTATGGAATGCGGCGACGGAACCCCGAAAGATTCGTTGCGCGGCGGCGCGGTTTGCGCCGTTGTTGGAGGAACGGACTCTCATCTCGCCCTGGACGGAAACAAGGTGCTGGTGATGCGCATCCCCGGCGGAGCGGATCTCTGGTCGGGACCGGTCGACCAGCGCCACGAGACTGTCAAGAATCCGTTTGGCCCCGATCACGTAGTGTTTCGACTGGTGCGTACGGACCTCAAGCAATGCGAGGACCTGGCTTTCGACAGGCAGAAGCCGTTGCGGCCCCACGAGCCGTGAAACAACGTCGCCCGGGACGCCGTCGACCGCTGTCCGGCGTCCGACAAGATCGAGGCGGAACTGGGCGCCAGAGCCCCGCGTCGCTTCCCTTAACCATAGCCGTGCGCTGATCAATAATTGGAGGCGCAAGAGCTGCGACAAGTTTCTGGCGTTGTAGGAACCCGGGAGTGCATCATGGTCGAACAGGCGAAAGCTGCTAACGTCTCCAATCGTTGCCGGGCCTTCCTGATGACGAAGAGGCTCATAATCGCTCTGGCTGGTTCGGCCTTCGCCAGCGTGGCTCAGACGGCCCTGTGTGCGCCGTTGCTTGAAGCGACGGCGCTATATAAGGATACCGCGCACGAATGCAGGACGCTGGACTTGAAGAGTTGGTCACATCCAACTCGCAAGGTGCTCGAACGCTCAAAAATCGAAATAAAAAAGGTCGAGCTGTGCAACCAAGACGTCTATGCAATCTATACTGTCAGGTTTAACGCTTCACCGATGCTGGGCGTCAATGATAAATATTTCAATGAGCTCTATGTTGAAATGGCCGCTGCGAACGGTTTTCATTCATTTGCTTTGGTCGATCCGGGGTGGGGGTTGATTGTCACCGTCGATGTCAAGGGCAAAAAGGAGGTTTCGATTTCCTATGACGAGTTCGATGCGCCCGAAGCTAAATGAACGGCGCGCGCCGAGGTGGGCGAGGAAGAGACGAGCCGCCTTTCCCGAGCAATTCGCCATCTCCGTCCAAACTCGGAAATCCCAGTTTGAGCGTTTTCCGACCGCGAGCGCCGGGTTGGCGCCCTATTGCTTGCCGCCTCGATCGAGGACATGGGCGAAGCTGCGCTCGACCAGTACGCCGCGTCGACGCATCGCCTCGCGCCAGTCCTCGGCGGCGCGAGCAGTTCGGCGGCCGTCGACGATGCCTTCGCCGTAGGCTTTAAGTTCAACATAGCCGTCTTGCCGTCACGCGTCCGATCGCGCGGTGGCAGCTCATCCCTAAGTTTCGGCGACGGTACGCCAAAGCGGCGGCGCATTCGTGTCGGAAGCGATGCGTGTCACGTGCCAGCGACCGAGGTTCGCGGTGAACAGGGCCGTGCCGTCGAAGGCGATGTTCGTCGGATGGGCGAGCAGATGCGCCGTCGCATCCTCGATATAGACCTCCGCCATGCGGCCATCCGGCGCGATGCGTAAGATCCGCGACGGCTCGTAGCAGCCCACGAAGAGATTACCACCAGCATCGAAGGCGATCCCATCCGGTAGGCCCGGGAGATCGTCGGCGAAGACACTCGCGCCGGCAGCTGCGCCGCTGCCGTCGACGGCGATCCGTGCGATCTGCCGGGCGAACGTCTCGCAGACGAAAAGCGCGTCGCCCGAGGGGGCGAGCGCCATACCGTTGGCGAAGGTCATCGGCTCTCGATACCAGAGTCCGCCCTCGCCGGTCGCGAGGTCATAGGCCCAAACGCCAGGGCCGGGGTATGCGAAATCGTAACTATCCGAAACCAGGAGGCGACGCCGGCGAGTATCGACGACCGGATAGTTCGGAATGCGGATACCTGGCGGGCTAAAGCGCGCCACCCGGCGCGAGGCGAGGTCGAGCCGATAGACCGCCTTGTCCTTGTTGTCGCAGAAAAAAAGCGCGCGGTCGCCTTCGAAGGCGAGCCCAAGGGTGAAGCCTCCGGCCTGGGCGACGAGTTCGATGCGGGAGCGATCAGCCGCGATACGCAAAACCTCGCCGTTTTCGTTGCCGCACCAGACCCAACCGTCCGGACCGACGGCCACGGCCTCTGGATGCTGCAGGCGCGGCTCGGAAAACACTCCGTCGAAGAACACTTCGGCGCGCTCAATCGGCAGCACAGTCGACTGCGCTGTTGCGAAACTGTGCTTCATAGATGATAGTCCTCTTCCCTCATTCGCCGCGCGCGATGAGGCCTCCGTCGATGCGAACGATCTCGCCAGTGATGAAAGAGGCGCGGTCCGAAGCTAGGAAGGCAACCAGCTCTGCCACCTCTTCGGGCTGCCCGAAGCGGCCGATTGGATGCGCTTGGTTCCAAGAAGCGATTAGCTGGTCGGGGTTCGGGTGCTCGCGGAACACCTTTTCGTTCAGCGGCGTCATGATCGTGCCGGGCGCGACCGCGTTGACCCGGATACCGACCGGCGCAAGGTCGATGGCGGCCTGCTGCGTCAAGGCGTTGATTCCGCCCTTCGCGGCGGCATAGGCCGCCCAACCTTTGAAGCCAGCGAGCGACTGCACCGAGGACATATTGATCACAGAGCCTTTGCCCTGCCTACGCATCTGTGGGACGCACACCTTCATGCCGCGCCAGACGCTAGTAAGGTTCGTGCTCATCACGCGATTCCAGGTTGCCTCGTCAATCTCGTCGACCACGCCGCCGATCGCCTGCGCAGCGTTGTTTACTAGGATGTCGATGCGCCCGAAGCGCTCGACGGCGTGACGGGCTAGCGCGTCGAAGTCCGCAAGCGAGGTGACGTCGGTACGCACGAAATGCGCGATCCCGCCGGCAGCCTCGATCTCGCGTAATGTTGCTTCGCCCGCCTCGGCATCGATGTCGGCGATGAAGACGCGGGCTCCGCGCTCCGCCATCAGGCGGGCGCAGGACCGGCCGATGCCCATTGCCGCCCCGGTGATGATCGACACTCTGCCTTCTAGATCTGCCGCTGGCATGGTCATCGTCCCGTAAACACTGGGTTGCGCTTGTCGAGGAAGGCCGCGATGCCTTCCTGGCCATCCTCGGTTCCGTAAAGCCGGAACAGCACTTCCTGCTCGAAGCTCTGGGAGAGCGTAAGCGCGCCATCGGCACCCTGCCGGATCAACCGCTTCATCGCTGCCTGTGCCTGCGGGGCGACCTTTAGCATGGCCCTCGCGCGCTCGAGGGCAGCTTCTGCGAGGGACTCGTCTGGGCACAGTGCTGCGGCGAGGCCGAGGGAATAAGCCCGCTCGCCGGTGATCCGCCGCGCCGCCAGCATGATGTCCGATGCGAGGTATTTCCCGATGGCGCGCGTCAGGCGCTGTGTGCCGCCGCCGCCCGGAGACAGACCGAGCAGCCCCTCAGGCAGGCCGAGGCGCGCGCTTTGGGCGCATATGATCACATCGCAGCAAAGCGCGATCTCGAAGCCGCCGCCGAGAGCATAACCCCTGATCGCTGCGATGGTTGGCATCGGCAGCGCTTCAAGCTTGTCAAAGATGCGCCGGCTCTCGGTCTGGAAGGCGATAAACTCCTTCGTCCGGCTGCCGCGATATTCGGTGATGTCGGCCCCGGCGACGAAGGCGCGCTCGCCCGCGCCGGTCAGGATGACGACCCGTGTCGCCGCCTCGCCTTGGAGCCGATCGACCTCAGCCTCGAGCGCCTGCATAAGCGGCATCGACAACGCGTTGAGCTTCTCGGGCCGGTTGAACGTCAGCCTGACGATTCCCCGCTCGATCTCGTCGCGCACAATGGGCGATTCTGACATGCTATCCCTTCACAGCCCCGGCGGTGAGACCGGCGACGAACTGGCGTTGCAGCAGGAAGAACACCGCGACGACCGGCAGCGAGACCAGCACCGAGCTTGCCATCAGCTCGCCGTAGCGGATCCCGTATTGGCCGATGAAATCGTTCATCCCCACCGGCAGCGTGCGCATGTCCTTAGTCGAAGTGAACGATAGCGCGAACAGGAACTCCTGCCATGTTATGATCAGCACGAACACGGCGGTGGCGACGAGGCCCGGCGAACTGAGCGGCACGATAATCAAGAAGAAAGCGCGCAGCGGCCCGGCGCCGTCGAGGGCTGCCGCTTCGTCGAGCTCGATCGGCAGGCGAGCGAGGAAACCGCGTAGCATCCAGATTGCCACTGGCAGCGTGATCGTTACGTAGGCGATGATGAGCGAGGCATAGGTGTTTAGGAGATCGGCGCCCTTCATCAGCCGATAGATCGGAATGATAATGGCGCTCGACGGGAACATCTGCGCCCCTATTACCAGTGTCATAAGAGCGAGCAGCGCCTTGCTCTGGTTGCGTGTGAAGGAATAAGCAGCGAGTAGTCCGAGCGTCACCGTGATTGCGACGGTCGACAACGATACGACGAGGGAATTGAGGAAATAGGTCCGAAACTCAGGCCGAAAGGCGGTGAAATAGTTGTCCAGTGTCGGATGCTGCGGCCAGAGACGCGCTGGTATGGAGAAGGGCTCGGTCGCCGGCTTCAGCGACACCGACACCATCCAGAAGAAGGGCAGCAGTATGATGCCGGCGAGCACGATCTGCAGCAGCGTCAGCAAAACACGGGAGCGGAGGGAAACTCTCATCGCGCCGAGACCAACCGCCGTACCGCCGAGTGCTGCACGAGAAAGTAGAGCGCGAGGAGCAGCGCCAGAACGACGATCGAGAAAACGCCATAGGTCGCCGCCTCACCGAAGCGGAACTGACCGAAGCCGAGTTCATAGATCTTGGTTGGGAAGATATGAGTCGCGTTCTGCGGGCCGCCGCGTGTAAGCACCCAGATCATGTCGAAATAGTTGAAGGTGAGAATTGTCGTGAGCAGCAGATTCGTGACGATCACCTCGCGCATAGCCGGGAGGACGACGTACAGCAACCGCCGCAGCCGGCCGGCGCCGTCCATAATCGCCGCTTCGATCTGCTCCTGATCGACATTCTGCAACGCAGCCAGATAGACAACGGTGGAGAAGGGAAAACCCTTCCACACCGCCGCGATGATGGACGCGGCCATCGCCGTCGACGCGCCGGCGAGCCAGGCGGGACCTTGATCCGTCAGCCCAAGCCGAATGAGGAATGAATTTATCAGGCCGAGTTGCGGATCGTACATGAACCTCCAAAGAATGGCGCCGACGACACCGGGCAGCACCCACGGCAGCAGGATAAGCGAACGCATCAAGCCAGTGGTCGGCAGGCGCTGATTGAGGAGTAGGGCGGTCAGGAAGCCGAGCGTGTTCTGCAGCAGGACGACGCCGATCGTCCAAACGCAGGAGTTCCAGACAATGGCGCTAAACTCGCTGCTGGCGAAGACGCGCCGGTAGAGGTCGAGCCCGACGAATTGCGGCTTCGGGTTGATGAATGAGGTCGAGTGGAGGCTTTCGATGACCGTGCCGATCATCGGATAGTACATGAGTACGCCGACCAGGATCATCGCCGGAGCGAGAAAGACCCAGCTTAACCAACGGTCACGCTTCAGCATGGCATTCGCCGGAACGCGTTGTTTTGGTCGCCGACCGGGCGACCCGGCCGGGCGGTCCGCGCCTCACGAGACGACGGTCACTTCAGCGCGTCGATCGCTTTGCAGGCCTTCGCGGCCGCCTCACTGGCGTCCATGCCGCCGTAAACATCCTGAGCCAGCGTGACTTCGATGTCGGAGACCTCTAGATAACGTGGCGACAACGGCCGCGGCGCGGCATTGTTCAGCTGGGCGAGGATTCGATCCGGCCCCTTGCGATTGGCCCTCAGGAAGGCGTCCGCCGCTTTAACGTTGGCGGGGATAAGATCGACCACCTTGCCGTTGACGTCCGGCCGGGTAAGGAACTGGATGAACTTCCAAGCCGCCTCCTTGTTGGGCGACGACTTGTAAACAACAAGGTTCCACCCGCCGTAGGTCCCGACGGGCTTCTTGCCCTCTGGCGCGGTGCCGTCGACGAAATCCCAGTTGAGTTTCGACTTCTGCAGCGTCGGCTGTTCCAGTGCGGGCCAGAATTCGACCGCGAGCGAGCCGTTGAGGAACAACTCCCGCATACTGCCTGAGTCGGCATTGGCGACGCCTTTCGGAGCGTATGGCGCGATCGACTGCAGATATTTGAGCGCGCCAATCGAGGGGGCGCTCGTGAGGCCGCATGAGCCGTCGTCGTTTAGCACCTTGCCACCGTTGGAGAAGATGAAGCTGTCGAGCACGACGACTGTGTCCTCTCCTTTGTGAGCGAACAACCCAAGGCCAAACTTGCCGTTGGTCGTCAGCTTGGCGCCCGCGGCCTTCAAGCCCTCGAAAGTCGCGAGGCTCTCCGGGTCCACATTGGCGGCCTTGAGCAGATCGGCGTTGTAAAAGCTGAAGCTCCAGACGTCCACATTAAACGGGACGCCCCAGAGGTGGCTGCCGTAGTTGGCTGACGCCCAGGCGCCGGGAAAGAATGCGTCCGAGGTGATTCCAGCCGTCTTTGCTTGATCGTCGAGGGGCTCAATGGCGCCGGCTTGTGCGAAGGCGGCGACCCAAATCTGGTCGATGGTCGAAACATCCGGCGCGTTGCCGCCCTGCACCGCCGTCAGCAGCCGTTGCTGGTATTCCGGATAGGGGACGGTCGTCACCTCAACGTGGATTCCTGGGTTTGCGGCTTCGAAACTCTTCACTGCCTCCTGCTGATACTGGCTTAGGCCGGACTCGGTCTGCTGATTGTCCCAGAATTTCAACGTGAGGTCAGCCGCCGAGGCCGAAGCCGAAGTTATGAGTGCGAGCGTCGCGACGAGGAGAATTTTTTCACGCATGGGTCTTCCTCCCTTTTTGTGCTTCCAGTTCTGTTTGCCCGATGCTCCGAGACGAGGTTAGCGGCATGCCGTTTACGCCACTCCTCTTGATTTGTGCGCACACCAATTCCGGCAGTTTTGCAAACGGGGCAGGTCGTCGAGACCCACCATGATCAGCGTGGCGACCGGCTACAAGCCAATCAAAAAGGCCGCTAGGCCGTCGCGCCACTAGCCATGAACTCCTCCACCTCACTGGCGCAAAAGCCGAACTCCTCTAGGATCTCGCGCGAATGCTGCCCGATCAATGGCGCGGGGCGGCGGATCTCGGCAGGCGTGACGCTCATTTTTACCGCCGGCGCGACCACCTTAACGCGCCCAGCAACAGGATGCTCGTAGCTCGAAATGATCCCCATGTGCTGCACCTGAGGATCGACCTCCGCCTCGAGATGCGTCTTAACCTCTCCACACCAGATGTCTACCGCGAGCATGGCCTTCATTAGGTCTGCGGTGGTCCAGGTCTCAGTAAGTTGCGCTAACTTCTCCCATATCTCGTCTCGCTTTTCGAAGAGGTCCTTCGGATGGTCGTAGGCTAGCAGGGACTCGTCGCCGAGCACACTAACGAGTCGCTTGTACGGGCTCATGGCAATTGTGACCCATCCATCCGTAGTTGGGTAGACGCCGAACGGCGCGTCCATGCCGGGGTGGCCGATGCCGGACGAGGGACGCTGGAAGTCCTGCTGGAAGTTCATCGCCATCAGCATTTCCTGGCTCTGGTGGGCCAGCATCCCCGACAGCAGATCGACCCTGATCTCCTGCCCTTGGCCTGAGCGCTCGCGCCAATAGAGCGCACTCAGGATGCCATAGACCATGTTCATGGCCCCGACCTGATCCGAAAAGCCCGCACCAACCGGCACCGGCGGCCCGTCGCCACGACCGGTGGCTGCAGCGACGCCGGTCAGCCCCTGGATGAGCATGTCCTGCCCCGGCCGGCTGACATAGGGCCCGCTCTCACCATAGCCGGATCCGGAGCAATAGATGATTCGTGGATTAATCTTGCGGAAGTCCTCGTAGCCGAAGCCGAGTTTGGCGAGCACGCCGGGACGGAAGTTCTGCACGACGACGTCCGCCCGCGCGCCGATCCGGTAGACGATCGTCTTGGCGGCTGGCGCTTTGAGGTCTACCGCGAGCGAGCGTTTGTTGCGGTTCCAGGCGAGGAAGTTTGGGCTTTCGCTGCCGCCTACCCAGCGATTGTTGAAAGTGAGCGTTCGGAACAGGTCGCCCCGTCCGGGAGGCTCGACCTTGATGACGTTGGCGCCCATGTCGGCAAGGAGTTGCGTCGCGAATGGACCCTGCAGTAGGTGGCTGAAGTCCAGGATGGTGACGTCTTCGAGAGCTTTGGCGGTCATGAGGGTCCCTCGTCAGGTCAGTGGTCCACGCGCACTACGACGTGACCGACGCCATGCCTCTCGAAGCCTCGTCAGCGTGGTCCGGCTCCGTGCCCTTTTGGCCAACCCATCGCGGATCAAGGCCCCGGCCTCTGTCTGGAAGCTGATATAGCCGTCGTACCGCGGCCTGAGCCAAGCCTGCTCGGCCGTGGTCAGGGTATTACGATAAAAATCGCGCCATATGCGGTTGACGGCATTGTCGCGCCAAGCTCGCCGCGCGGAGGGCTGGCCGTCATGCTGTGGAATGAAGCCGAGTTGCGCTTCGTCGCTCATGAGCCAGCGCACATGCTCAAGCAGTTCCGCCGTCGGGCTCGCCCGCGTAGTCAACGCGATGCCGGTGCCGCCGAGCACGCTGCCGCGCCGGCCGCGGGGGCCCCGGGGGGCATCACCGAAAGCCACCGGCCGGCGGTCAGCTGCCGGAACGGCGTAGTTGACGTATCCGTAGACAAGCGGCACGTAGGCGATCGCCTCGCTCGTTGCCATTGTCTCTAAGAGGTCGATGGGATTGAGCTTCTCGCTGCCTGCCGGCGCGACCGCATGGAGTTGCGTCATTACATCGAGTGCCGCAGCGCCAGTCGCGTCGTCGATGAGATGGTCGCCGCCTGGCTCTTGCCCGAACGACAGAGCGAGCGAGAAGAAGCAAATGCCGGCGTGAGGTCCGGCGAGCGAGAGCGCGACCGACCTGTGCTTGCTGAGTCGCAGGACGTCGTCCCAGGTGTCCGGCAGTTCAGGGGCAAGGTCGGCGCGGCGCGCCGCCACCTGTGTGGCGAAGTCGAGCGGAAGCGCCCATTGCGATCCTTGCCAGAAATAGCTCGCCATGGCCGCCCCGACCGTCCCGGCGCTCCATGTGGCGAGCTCTTCCGGTGAGAATACTTGGTCGAGGGGTCGCACGCAGCCGAGCGCCACAGCCTCGCCGATGTGGGGATGATCGAGAACGAGCAAATCGAACTGGGCGGCGAGATCGCCGATCGGATGCGATTCGAACCCTACAAGCGGCTGCTTGCACCAGCTTAGAAGCCCTCGCGGCGCGACCCCTTCGGCCGCGGCAGCAAGCGCATTGAACCCGCGCGGATGGTCCCACGTCAGTCCATGAAAGCGCACACCCACTGAGCCTCCCTGCTCCTCGACATGTCCATCCGCGGCACCTGATGCGTTCGCGTTGCCTCTTACATACACGACCTCTCATGAAATGCAGACCGGCGGGGCAACGGACGAGTTTCCCGCTCGGTACATGCCCGGTCACCGGTCAGGATGCGGGTTCCTTGAACCTTGAGGAGCCCGCGCTGGATGAATTCAGAATTCTCGTTGTTCCAAGGCCTTGGAACAAGGGCAAACTTGTTGGTCAGAAGGCGCCGCTCAAACTTAAGGAAATTTGGGCTATCCACGGCGGCTTCAAGTCTTTTGCCGAACGCGGGAATTAGTTAGCGCTGTCTGATCTTGGCATTGACAGCTAGCTGCAGGCCTGCACCTGCTCCAGCTCAAGGTTCGAGACGTCTGCCAAGGCGATCGTTTCCGTGCACGGGCAATCGTCGTGCAGCAGAAAACCTCGAACTTTGGGAACCCCGCTCCTCTTCGCTGGCCCGCCTGCAGGTACAGCCTGCTGATTCCTGGGGAAGCCGGCCCCCTATTCCGGGATAATGCCGCCCCCCTGTAACGGAATGATGCCGCCCCCCGATTCCGAGATGATCGCGCCCCCCATAACGGAATGATCCCGCCCGGGGTCTTTCGTGGATTGGCGGGCGCTGCCGTTGGCCTGATCAGGTCGCCCCTTTGGCAATCCCAAGGGAGCAACCGGTGCCAGCGGAGCGGATTACGATGCGCCATGCGCGCGAGATTATTCGGCTGAAGTTTTCGTCGGTTTCGACGCATGAGATCGCCCGCCGGTTCGGCATGGCGCGCTCGACGGTGCGGGAGGCGTTGAAGCGGACGGAGACCGCGGGGCTATCCTGGCCCTTGCCGGAGGAGATGAGCGATGGCGCGCTGGAGGCGGCGCTCTACGCCAGCCGACGCAGCAAACGGGGCCACCGGCGCGTCGCAGAGCTGGATTGGGCCGGCGTGCATCGCGAACTGAATCAGCAGTCGGCGTCGCGGGGCGTCATGTCCAGCGGTGCGCCGTACCGGAGGCCCGCGAACACCAACCCCACGGAAGACTGAGGGTAGGTTTGCCATCCTCGCCACCTGTTCTTCCGAGAAGGTCCAGTCCCTGATCTACGGTTTGACCGGCTACACCCGGCAAGCTGATCGCGAAGACAGCGGCAGATCAGGTGGCGCGCATGTTCGGCAGCAATCATCCAGCGCGCCGAGAAGCCCCAATCTACACCAAGCCCTGCGCCTGAAGGCTTCTTGCGGTATCGAGAATGGTCTCGGGGACCGGCCGGGTCGTCCAGCCCAACGTTCGTCGCGCCTTTTCTGACGATACTTGTCGTCGCTTCCCGAGATCGTATAGCCGCCCCCGCGCAACCGGGTCGAAGATGGCGATCACGCGGACGATAAAATCCGGTACGGGAATGGACGGAACCTTCCGCGCCTTGTCCCCCAACCCCTGTTTGAGGATTTTGGCAATGTCGGCCATCCAGTAGAAATCGCACGAGCCGATGAAGCGTTGCCCCGCAGCCGACGGCGTGGTCATCGCCAGCAATTGCAGCGCCGCGATGTCCCGCACGTCGACCAGCGAAAAGCCAAAGTGCGGCAACCCAGGTATCGACCCGTCCAGGAGCTTCCTCACCGCCTCAAGCGAAGCGGAAAAATCCGACCCGAGAACGGGGCCGAGAACTAGGCTGGGGTTGACGGCGACGAATTCGAGCGCCCCGCCTTCGTCTTTGTGCCATGCCCAAGCTACGCGCTCGGCAATTGTCTTTGCCCGATCATAGGGGGATGTGTCGCTGCGGTTCGTCTCGTCAGTCCAATCCGCCTCAGTGAAAGGCTTCTGCTGCACTCCCCGGCCGCCGATGATCGCCGAAATCGAGGACGTCATGACCACCCGCTTCACGCCAGCATCACGCGACGCCTTGAGCACCCGAAGCGTTCCGTCGCGCGCCGGGCGAACTAATTCGTCGTCGCTTTTCGGGTCCACCGTCGGGACAGGAGATGCAACATGGAGGACATAGTCAGCCCCGGCGACTGCGTTCGTCCAGCCTGCGTCTAAATTAAGATCGGCCGCCGCGAATTCGATCGCTCCCGCTTTCTCCGCGATATTGCCTATGGTCGCGCGCACTTCCTCGGCCCGGCCAAGGTTCCTCACTGTCGTGCGAACGCGCCAGCCTTCGTTAAGAAGCTGAGCGATGCAGTAGCCGGCGATGTAGCCGGACCCGCCAGTGACGACGACCAGGCCGCGCGGGGTCGTGGGCGGTGACATGACGTTTCCCGCTGTTGCGCGCCCTGAGTGAGCGCGGGGACGCATTCAACATACTGTAAACGCGGGGTCCCCAAACAACCGCAAGGCAAACGCCGCACCCAGTGAGAGCCGGAGTACAATTGCCGGTCGCGGCGCGGCGACGCGGGTTCCGAAGCGTAGACAGCGGTTGGACGGGGTGTGGAATTGACTCCCGAAATCGGCATGTCGCGGAGGCAGAGCTGGCGCCCGCACCTGCGAAAGCAGCACATCGGGCCTACATCGCTTGCAGGTACTGCAGGCCGCGGCTACGAACCTCGAGCCAAAAATCACCATACGTGCTGGGCCCTCGCGACCTCACCGAACGGGAGTGCCTTTAGCGGCCTTCATGACCAATCCGGCTGGGTCGGCCATCGTTAACGCCGCAGGTCCATCCGCGAGATCGACCGTGCGGCTCTCCAATTGTAAGTAACCTCGTCAAGCGCGTGGAGTGCCCAGGGATGCCGAGTCAGAATTATGATGCCTATAAGGCCGCGAAGCCCTACTTCAACCTAGTGCGAGGGGCGCTCGGCGACCTGGTCGATGGTGAGCACTTCTTCGACATCGTCGCTGACGACACCGTCTACGAGGTCCTCTACGACGTTCCCGGTTGGCCTCGCATTATCGAAGGACGCACGGATCTGATGGCCCAGTTCAGGGGCTATTGCGACAACATCGAGCTTCAATCTGCTGATAAGTTGATTTCCCACAAGACAGACGACGGACACGTCATGGTCATCGAATATGAAGTCCATGGGACAATCCTCGCGACGGGCGTGAGGTACAACAATCGGTTTTGCTCAATTATCAAGATTGAGAGTCGGAAAATACGCACTGGAGAGACTACATGGACTCTCTCGCGGCATGGAATGCATTGACAGCGGGCGCTCGCTAAGAAGTCTACGTCTCGCGGTTCTTGGCCAGGCCATCGGTCACGGCCGGATCCCAATAGTCCGAAAATGGACCAGATCCGGGGGTCGCCGCGGCATCATTCGACCGCGGTGAGCTCTTTGTTTGCTGCTATCGACTCCAAGAATGAGCAGATCAGCGGATTGATCAGGTCTGGGCGGGTGAGCGGGCCCATGTGACCGGCGCCCAGCGTCTCCGCAAAGGTCCAGCCGGGACAAGATCGCCGCAGGATTGCCGCGATCTCCCGGACCGGCGACACGCCGGCAGGATCGAACACCAGGAGCGTCGACCGTGGCAACATCGCCGCCCATTCCTCGACCGGTGTCGTGTCATCCATCACCGCATCCCATTCGAAAAAATTTGGCTTGAGCGAATCGGAGAACGAGAGACGCCGATCCGGGGCCATCTCCCCCCACGTTCCCGTTCCAGACCAATAGTCGGCAAATTTCTCCCCCGCGGTCGCCCAGTCGCCGTCGGCTCCACATCTCTTGATAACGTTGCGTAAATTCATCGCCTCGGCGAAGATGTCCAGGCGGCCGGTCTGCATCAGGAGATCGAAGGGGATGGGTTCAAGGAGCACCAATTTCGCCACGCGATCCGACAGCCGCGCAGCAACCTTCATGGCGACCGCCCCGCCGAACGAATGACCGACGAGACAAATCTCATCCGCGCCGGCGGGCAGTGCGGCTTCGACGAGGCGCGCCTGATCGGTCAGCGACTGCCTCGCCTCAGCCGGCCAAGGAGGGGTCTTGCCGTAACCGAATAGGTTCACTGCGCGGACGCAAAAGTGGCTCTTCAAGTCGTCCATTAGCCGCCGCCATTGGCGAGCGCCCGACACGCTCGAATGCACCAGCATGACCGTGGGACCGGAGCCGGCTTCGAGAAAGTCAACCTGGGTTGTTGCCAATTTACTTACTCCCCGTTTTCGCCGCACAGACCGGGCTTTTATGCCCTGGGAGGTCCCGCAACGCGTCAAGTTGCTTTTTCGCGATGTTGGGTGCGCCGGCGCCGACAGCGTAGGAACGCGGTCACGGCTGACTCTGTGGCTTTCTTGAGTTTTGCGCTCGAATGGGCGCCTAGACTATTTGCTGGGATCGTCGGCCGGGTTCACATATGTTATCGCGAAAGGGCCTTGACCGTGGACTTGGACCACGGTGTCCTCTGAGGCCCACGCATAATGGTTCATGTGCGCCGGCGCTTCACCAAAACCTCCAGCGGAGAGCTCGACACCGTTCTTCTCATCGAGCTTGTCACCCATTCCAATATGGAACTTGCCGGAAATAACCGTCACGTATTCTGACGTCGGATGATTGTGGGCTGGAAGTTTGTAATTCGCCGGCATCTTCAACCGCAGTACATAAAGTCCGTCTTTGGATGGGTCCCCTGACAGGACGGCGATTTGGGCGCCCTTCGGCAGCACGGGCGGCGCCGGTCCCCAGGTGAGGCCGTCGGCGTTGACCGGCATATTGCCCGCGACAGATGGGGTCGCTGCGAGCACCGCCAAAGCAAGGATGAAGGCGTACTTTTTCATTTGGATCTTCTCCCGTCGTGGTCTGGCGTTTTTCGTCAGGCGCCGAAGCGAAATGACCGTTTGGTCTTCGTCTCCACCACTTGACACAAGCGCCATGGTGAAGAACACTTGTCGGCACAGCAATGGACAGTTTGGCTGTCAGTTGGCGTGACTGTACTGGTCGATCGACCGGGCCAATTCTGCGAGACGGGAAATCGACATGCTCTCCCTGACCATCAGTCGGAATAGCGATCAGCCTCTCGCTGACCAGATCGTGGCCGGGATCAAGCGACAGGTCCAAGATCGGCATCTGCGGCCCGGCGCGAAACTCCCGTCGATCCGTAACTTCGCGGACACTTACAACGTCAGCCGTTTCACCGTAGTCGAGGCCTATGACCGTCTGGTAGCGATGGGCTATCTGAGGTCGCGTCGGGGCGCGGGCTTCTACACGTCAGCCGCGCTCGCACATGCAGATGCGACGCACCCCAACCCGTCCGATAACCTCAAGCCCAACGAAGATCTCATTTGGCTCATCCGCCGAATTCTGGAGGCGGACGAAAACACAGTCCTTGCGGGCGGCCCCTGGCTGCCGAATTCGTGGCTGGATGAAGCCGGCATCCGCCAGAGCCTCAATGTGCTCGCGCATAAGAATGGCGCCTATCTGCTCGAATACGGACACCCATTCGGTTATCTGCCGCTGCGCGAGCATCTCGTGCTGATGCTGGCCGGGCTCGGGATCACCGCCAGTGCGGGCCAAATCCTGCTGACGCAGAGCACCAGCCAGGCGCTCGAGCTCGTGATCCGCTATCTGCTCAAGCCCGGCGATGCGGCGTTGGTGGATGACCCCGGATACTACAACTTGTTCGGCAATTTGCGCCTGCAGGGCGTCGAAATGCTGGCGGTGCCGCGCAATACCGACGGCCCGGACGTCGCGATTCTCGAAAAGCTAGCCGCATCCCACCGGCCCAAGGTCTATTTCACGCAGTCGGTGATGCAGAACCCGACTGGAACCGACATGAGCCCTCATGTGGGGTTCAAGGTGCTGCAAGCCGCCGAGCGCCACAACTTCACCGTCGTGGAGGATGACATCTTCTGCGATCTCCAGGTGAGGACGACGCCGCGGCTCGCGACGCTCGACCAGCTCAACCGCGTAATTTATGCGCGTAGCTTTTCCAAGACGCTTTCAGGCAGCCTGCGCGTCGGTTTCCTCGCCTGCGCTCAGGACATCGCCAACGAGCTCGCCGACATCAAGATGCTGACCAGCATCACCACCTCGCAATTCACCGAGCGGCTCATCTATTTGATGTTGGTGGATGGCCATTACCGGAAATATCTATCGCGCTTGCACGAGCGGCTTGGAGAGGCGCGCCTCGATGTCGTGCGCGCGTTCGAACGCATCGGACTGGAATTGTTCGTGGAGCCCGCGGACGGCATGTTTGTCTGGGCGCGATTCCCGCATATTGACGACTCGCTTCCGCTGGCGGAGGCGTCGCAGCGTGATGGCATCATGCTTGCGCCCGGGGCTGTTTTCCGCCCCCATCTCGAACGTTCACCATGGATGCGGTTCAACGTTGCTGTCTGCGAGGACCCGCGCGTGCAGGACTGGTTGCGGCGGCTGCCATCGAGCGCGGCGGCGTAGCGCGGCGACATCGTCATCGACTGCTTTGCAGGCTCCGGCTCGACGCTGCTCGCCGCCGGAGGCCGCGGTCGCGAGCCCGACGAAGCGAACGACGGAGAGGTTGGTAATGTCCGAATCCCTGGATAGTTTATCTGCGTTCGTGGCTTTGACAACACCCGAGGCGGATCCGCGACGACCTTGAAACAAATCCTTCATCTGGCCCGAGTACGAGTAATCAAGTTTCAAGTCGTTATTTGGCGCGACCCCGGTGCGGGTCCGGCCGAGGATGGGCCAGGCATGGGTATCTACGATTTCGAAGTGCTGAAGGACGGCACGGTCATTGCGGCGAAGCAAGCGATTGCATTGCCGGACGCCAGGGCGGCCTGGCCGAAGGTCGCCGAACTGGCGAAAACGTTCAACGAACCCGGGCACAAAATCCGTGTTAGGGATGAGGCCGGCGGAATTGTCATCCTAATCGGCATCGTTACGCTTCGACACTCGGCCAACGCGGTGTCAACTGGCGTCGTCCAGCATTTGCACGTGGGCGTGTCCGGCGCCATTTCGGAAGCGCGATGATCAACGGTCCCGAAAAGAAACTTGTTGAGGCTTTGAAGAATGTCGACGCGCACGGCGACGTCGCGCCACCTCACGTCCACGATCCCATGACAATGGTGCGTCGTGAGAACGCCATACGAACCAATCTAATGCGCTGGGACAATGACCGAGATCGCTACGTGTTGACGGGTGCAGGCCGCCGGCGAATTAGCGCGCGAGGTCACCCTCCAAGTACGATACTATCCTACAGGAAGCGCGAGCTGTTGTGCGGCGGTGTGCCACAGCGAAAATCGGCGAGCATCGGTTTTAAAGAATAATCGGTCGAGCAGCTTTCAGGCCTTGCATCCTCCGAAAGCTACCCCCTTAACTAGCTAATATCCTTCACCCGATTCCTGTTCACGGAGCCAATTTGCGCCAGACGCTCGCCAGCCATGGCTGCTGTTCGTGTGGCGCGCCGTCGGGGCGGTAATAGTGGGCTAGCTCAACGAATCCCGCCGCTGACGCATAGCGGCGCCACGATTCAAGATCGTGAAACACACAATAACGCCTGCTGTTCCAGCCTTCCTCATTCTCGCCGCGCGGGTTCGAGCTGAACAACACGCCGCCCGGTTTCAGAGTGGCGTGCAATTCCAGCAACACACGCGGCAATTCTTGCCTCGGGACATGAAACAACGCGGCGTTGGCGAACACACCATCGAAATGTTTCTCCGGCAACGCGAGCTTAAGAAAATCTTGCCGCCATACTTCGCACCCGCTATGGGCACGCGCCATGGTGACGAAATGCTCGGCGCCTTCCAAACCGATCGCATTATGGCCATGTTCGACGAACGCTTTGAGGTCGCGCCCAGGCCCGCAGCCAAAGTCGAGTATTGTAAAAGGCGGTTTGCCCTTGATGTGCTGCAACAGCGCCTCGATGTTCTGGCTTACGTTGTGATGGCGCGTGCCTTTCCAGAACTCTTCGGCACGCAGATTGTAATGCTCCAGTGTGAGGAGGGCGATTTTTTTCAGATCTTGCGGATTCAATTTCATAGGCGACCTTATCACTCCAAATGTGAAGCCGCATGGCCGCGAATCAGGAGTCCGTCTTGCGTAAATAAACCCGCGCCGGCGCCAATGGGCGCTTCGTAATCTCCATGCAACAACGCCGCCGTCCCCTAGACTTAGAAAATCTTTGAAATTCTTGAGGAAAGAAACGCTGCTCGGTATCGCGCGTCGGAGTGCTCAGCACTATCAGGCTGTTGAAAAAGTCCGATTCCATCGGAAAATTCGCGAACAAACCGGAAACGAAGCGAGTCCAACTGTGAATCAAACTCGGGCCGAAATTTGTTTCAACAGCCTGCTAAAGGGACAAGCGGCACGCGGGGGAGCCCGCCCGACAGACCCACGATCGAGGGAAGCGTGTCCTCTAGAGATGTCGATGAAATCCGCAAGTCGCTGAACCCGGGTACACCCGGCGACGTCATATTATCCAATTGCATGAGCTCGACCTGATTTCGCGTGATGGGCGGGTCGGGTAGCATCTCCGCAACGGAGGCGAGCGCGTGCCAGAGGCCAAACGGCGTCGGAACCAGAAGTGGTCTTCTGCCGAGGTGCCGCGCGATCACTTCGAGCAGCGATCTGTAGGTGTAGACGCGCGGCCCACCGAGCTCATAGCACATCGGGGACTGGGCGTTCTGCATCACCCCGGCGACCGCGTCAGCAACATCCCCGACATAGGCGGGTTGCAGCTGCGTCTGGCCACGTCCGAATAGCGGGAAGACGGGAAGACGACGCAACATTCTCGCTATCGGGATGAGGAAGGCGTCGCCTCGTCCGAACATGATGGAGGGGCGGATAATCGTCGTGGCGGGAAAAGCTTCGCGAACAACTTTTCCTCCTTTCCCGCGGTTGCGGATGTACGCCGAGGGGGATCCGGCATCCGCGCCAATGCCGGACACGTGGATGAACCGCCCGACGCCCGCCTCTCGCACAAGCCGGGCGACCCGTGTTGCAGCTTCGACGTGAACGGAATGGAAGGTCTGTGACCCGCTTTCCGCATAGAGGCTCACGGCATTTACGACGCCCTCGGCACCCGCGACGGCAGCCGCAACGGAGCGATCGTCATTGACGTTGGCTTGGATCGCGTCGAGGTGAAGGGCGGGGAAAAGCGCCGCAATGCGTTCCGGATGCCGCACCGCGACCCGCACCGAGAAATCACGCTCAAGCAGACGCTGGACGACGCGCTGGCCGAGAAAGCCAGTCCCGCGGAAGACGGTCACCTTTCGAGGCGCCATTTTTCGGTTCCTCGCGCTGCCGTCCTGAAATTCAGACTCCGGACCCGCTGTCAGGCGTCAGAACGCCCTGAAAACGCGTTAGGATTCGGCGAAGCGCTTCGGGGGAAAAGCGCCCAACCCGAAGCCGCGGCGTCGGCGCGGATGCGCTCGATCATCGCCCGCACCCCATTGGACCGTTGCGGCGTGAGATGTTGCTCAAGACCCAATTCGCGGAAGAACGCCTGGGCGTCGGAAGACAGGATTTCGCGAACGGTGCGGTCCGAATAGAGCGCAAGCGCGATGGCGATAAGACCTCGCACCAAGTGAGAGTCGCTGTCGCCCCGATAATGGAGCACCCTTTCCCCGGTCGCATTCGCGCCATCGCCAAGCTCAAGCCACACCTGGCTTACGCAGCCGCGGACTTTATTCGCACCGTTGTGGGCGGCCTCGCTCAAGGGCTCGAGCGTCCGACCGAGTTCGAGAACATACCGATAGCGATCCTCCCAATCGTCGAGGAAGGCGAAGTCGCTGCGGATGGCGTCAACGCTTGTCAGAGGTAAGTCTTTCGAGTTTGGGTCGCCCTTCCATGATCGGCGGCCGATTGGATTGGGTGAATTTGCGGCTGCCGTTGCCGCGACCGCTCGCCGAGCCAATCCCTTACCCGCCAAAAAATCGTCCGCCTCCTCCGGCTGCTTATACCCGGTACCGCCATCTCCTTGACCGCCTACCCTACCAGTCGACGCCACCACGGCCGTCGCGGCTCAGAGGCTGGGGCCGGTAGGGACAGCGCAGCTACCACCTTGCGAGCCAAGCCATTTTCATTGAGGTCGTTCCAACGAAGAAAGGCCGGAGCGAGCAAAGACCCAGCCTCCGGCCCTAACTTCAGAGGGTGATCGCGGCTGCCTCCTCCCGGGGCTTTTGACCGTGGCCCGCTCTAACATTTGCTCATATTACCTGACCGACGATCTCAGGATAGGCTCGGAAACTACTCAGGCCGTCGGCGGTCGCACGGGAAACCCCCCGGTGAGGCCCGAAGAGCGCGCAAGCTCGGGACAGCTCGGAGCCGTTCACACTCTCGCAGCCCGAGAGTATATGCGGTCGATCTTGGTCGCCATGATGAAGTCGTTCTCATGCAGTCCCTTGATCTTCTTGGTCTGCAGAGAGACCGCAGCATTGCCCCAACCGAAGCTGATATCCGGATGGTGGCCTTCGGCTTCCGCGAGCTCGCCAATCTCCTGGACAAAGGTTAGCGCCTCCCGGAAATCACGAAACCGGAAGCTCCGCTCGATGCGGTGAGCTTCCTCTGCCAGTCGCCAGTCCGACGTCTGTGGTTGAAAGAGCTCGGCTTCTTCGCGAGTGAGCGGAGGTATTCCCCCGCGACAGGGAGTGCAGGTCTTGCTGACAAGAGCTTCGGGCACGTTGCTTGCTCCTCGAATCAACCGTCGCGTGCGCTAAGGCCGGCGAACTGCCAGATATTGC
>Ga0206860_10109_pt1 | contig 20158 bp, 23 predicted proteins | sample Alteio_BWOrgCont_44_FD_152624 | JGI IMG/M metagenome (GOLD analysis project Ga0206860, IMG submission 152624) | Enriched cells from forest soil in Barre Woods Harvard Forest LTER site, Petersham, Massachusetts, United States -... | ecosystem: Environmental > Terrestrial > Soil > Temperate forest >...
ACGGCAGGGGGACATAGCCGTTGTTGGACCAGCGCGCCAGCAGGGTCGAACCCTGGCCCGAGGGCGTGAGCGGATCCGGCTGGAAGACCACGTTGGCACCCGGGCCCGGGCTCGTGGAGATGGCCCCGAGCGAGGGCCCCTGGATGCCCGTGGTCACGGTCAGCGCCGGGGAGAGCGTCCCGGATAGCGGCGACGGCGCGCCGCTCTGGGAGGCCAGGGCGAAGGCATAGGGCGTGAAGTTCTGCAGGCCGGTCACGGTCAGTCCCGTGGCCGAGGCCGGCGCGGTCAGGGACTGGGCTCCGGGGCTGACCCCGAACACGAAGCCGGGCGCGCTGGAATAGTAGACCACGCTGTCTTGCACGCCGACGGACGAAGCCGGGGCCGGATCGGTCCAGGAAAGGTAGACCTGGCCGGTGGAAGGGACGGCCCCAAGCGGCGCGGGCGGGGCCAGAATGCCCACTTCATTGGATGCCGCGGAGCTCACCCCCTGGCCGTCCACGGCGTAGACCCGGTACCAGAGCGATTGGGCGGGGGAAAGGGCGCTGGTGCAGGACAGGGCGCTGGTGAAGGCGGTCACGGTCGTGGGCAGCGGGTTCATGGCCCAGCCCGAAGCGGTGGCGGAAAACACGGCGTAGCCCGCGGCCCCGCCCGCGGGCGCGGACCATGCGAGTTCCAGGTTCCCCGAACTCAAAGCCGTGGGCGGGCCCGCCAAGAGCGTGGGGGCGCAGGGCGCCTCCAGCCACAGCGGCTGGCTGGGAGTGCCGGTGTTGCCGTTGATGTCCGCGGCCTGCGCCTGCAGGGTGACACCGACCCCGCAGGGCAGGGAGCCGGCGGAAAGGGTCACTGAGGGCTCCTCCGGGTCAAGGGTCGCCACGGTGGTGCTGACCGCATCCAGGGTTTCGGACACGGTGAAGGCGCCCAAGGGGACGGAGGGCGACGGCTCGGCGCCCGGGGACACGCTGACGGCGATGCCCTGGCCGAAACTCAGCACCGCCGCGGTCAAGCTGGGGGCCGCCGGAACCGCGAAGGGCATGGCCGAGGCCGCGTTGCTGAATGCGCCCGGCCCGGGGCCCACGGCTCCGGCGACCCAGAACCAGGTCAGGACCCCCGGCTGGAAGGGGGTCCCGTCGGGGAACGCGGAAAGGACCGTGGCGCTCAGGGACGCGCTGACGCTGGTGCTGGTGAGGCCCGGGGCAAAAGGATCCGAACTCTGGGTGGAATAGAAGATCTGGTAGGCGGACAAACCGTTGGCGGGAAGGACGGGCGGCGGGGACCAGGCCAGGGCCACCTGGCTGACCCCGAGGGCGGTCACGGTCAAAGCCGCGGGCGCCTGAAGGCCGGCGGAGACGAACACCGGGCCGGCGGGCGCGCTCTCGCCGCTGGAATCGAGCGTGGTCACCCAATAGGCCATGGGCTGGGCGGCCTCGGTGATCTGGGACGGCCCCGTGGTGTAGGCGCTGGTGTTCGCGGACACCGTGACGTTGGCGGTGCCGGATTGGGGGGCGACGCCGCCCGCGGACCAATAGATGCCGTACGCCGTGATCGGGTTGGCGTCCTGCGGCGCCGCCCACTCCAGGACCACCTGGCCGGGCTGGCCCGTGGCCTCGCCCGCCAGGTTCAAGGGCGCGGGCTGGGCCGGCGCCCTTCCCGGGAGCAGGAAGGCCGCGGCCAGCATCGCCCACAAGAGTATGCCCCCGCGGGTCCGCATCAGAAGGTGGCCTCCGCGCCCAGGGACACTTTCAGGGAATAGTAGCCGCCCGGCTCGTTGATGGCTTCGCTGGCGTAGGGATCGACCATGTAGTCCTGCTCGATCGAGAAGTTGGCCTTCACGTTGTCCAGCACGTTGTAACTCACGGTGTTATTGAGAGTATAAAGGTTGGAGGCCGTGTTCTCCAGGGTGGCTTCGGTCGCGTTCTGGTTGGAGGAGGTCAGGACCGCGGTCAGGTTGTTGTCGAAGCGCAGGGCCTGGGTGAGCCGCATCTCCCTCCCGTAAAAGGGCCAGAAGTTGGGCAGGCGCCAGGGCCGGCTCATGCTCCAGAGGTAGACCAGGCGCACGCCCGGGCTCAGGGAGAAGGTGCTGGAGTCGCTGGTCGGCAGGGGGTCGCCGAGGCTGTAGGACTGGGTCTCGTTCTGGCTGGCGGCCAGGCTGAGCGTCAGCGTCGTCTTGTCGTTGGGCTTCATGGGCAGGGTGGTCCTCACGGTGTAGGCGTTCGCCTGGCCGCTGAGGTAGGGGGGGATCTCCACGGTGTCCACGTAATTCTCGGCGATCGTGTAGCTGCCGTCGAAGGTCAGGTTGTCCGGCTTCAGGGTGTCATAAAAGGGGATGCGCGGATTGGTGAAGGCGATGCCCGAGCCGTAGCTCCACTGCTCGTTCTCGGTGATCTCCTCGGGCGCGGACATGGTGCGCGAATCGGTGATGCTGACCCTCGGGGTGAAGGCCCCGGTCCAGCCCGGCAGGATGGTCAGGTTGAAATGGGTGTCGAGATTGGTCGTGCTCTGGCGGCTGGCGGTCGAGGCGAGGTTCTCGATGTCCAGCGGGCCGGACTGCTCCCCGAAGAAGCCGGGCCCGCCGCCGAAGCGCGGCCACCACACCGACTGCAGGAAGGGCGCCCGCGTTTCCAGGTCGATGTTCGGCACGGCGGCCAGGCCGGGCGAGGAAGCGGGGTTGAGGGGCCCGAACTGCCGCCTGAAGGTCGCGTTGTTGTTGATCCAATCGTCGATTTCCGCGGTCTCGATGGGCCCGCGCACCGTGAAATTGTCGTTGAGCACGGAGGTGACCTGCCAGGTCTGGCTCAGGTCCACGGGCGGCACCACCGCGTAGGCCAGCCCCAGGGCCGAGGCGTCGAAGGTGCTGGAGAAGCTGAGGCCGCCGGGGGTCGTCATCTGGTTGGCCACGTAGTCCATGGTCTGGGTGAAATTGTAGCTCATCTTGGTGTTCTCCACCGGGCCGAGATTGGCCAGCTGGACGCTCAAAACCGGGTTGAGGGTGCGCTGCTGCGGCACCCAGCCGTCGGACTGGCCGTATTCGTTGAGCGAGTAGTAGGCGGTTCCCTGCCCGGGGACGACGCCCGGGGCGACCACGTCGCCCTCGGCCTCGGTCTCCAGGAAGGCGTAGGAGGGCGACACCGTGGCCCACTTGCCCCAGGCGTAGGTCCCGGCGTAGCTGGCCTTGAGCGTCCGCGTATCGGTGGCGGTGTCCTCGAAGAGGGTGGAACCGGTCTGGGTGAGGGCCTGGTCGAACTTCTCCTTCGCGGTGGTGAAATCGGTTTCGGCCCGGACCACGTCGCCGTCGAGGAGGGGGACCTTGGCCGGCATGGTGTAGCTGGCCAGCAGGGCCTCATGGATGTTGTTCTGGGTGTTGTCCGGGTTCAGCCCGGGGTTTCCCGTGAGGGTCTGCTGGGACAGGACGTAGGCCGACAGGTAGAGCTGGCGCACATGCTGGCTGTAGCCGTTGGCGTCCAGGCTCAGGCCCGGCAGGCCGTTGAAGGCGACGTCGACCGAGGTCTTGTTGTCGCTCTGGTTCGGGTCGGTGAAATTCTGGCTGTAATAGGGGTCCCCCTGGTTCTGGCCGTCGGTGAAGACCTGGTCCGAGCAGTAGTCGACCGTCGCCGGCACCGCGTCCACCACGTTGATCTTGGCGTTGACGTCGTTGTTGACGGCGTGCTGCTGGGGCAGGTTGTTCTGCTGGTCGATCTGGATGAAGTCGGAGTCGACGTTGTGGTAGGTCTGGTTCACCACCACCTTCCCGCCCATGAGGTTGTAGTTCAGCGCGAAGCGCTGCGCCCCTCCCTGGCGGGTGACGGGATCGGTGACGCGGAGGTTGTTGATCCACAGCGCCTCCTGGTTCTGGGGCGTGCCTATGGCGTAGTTCAGCGACTTGCCGGTGACCCTGACGCTGAAGGCGGCGTAATTGATCTGCCTCAAATAGGGCGTGCCGACCTGGATCCGGTTGCCGTCGGAGCCGTCCAGGGCGAGCACCTGGTTCGACCAGCCGCCAGGGCCTATGTTGTCCAGGGGCACGGAATATTCGAAATAATCCTGGTCGTCCGCGGCCAGGCGGATGAGCAGGGTCTCGCCGGGCATGCTGGTGACGACCTTCCCGTTGATCAGGTAGCCCGGCTTGAACACGTCCACGCGCATGTTCGTGTACTGCCCGAAGTCCACGGGCGTGCCCGTGGACAGGACCCGGCGGGCCTGGAAATAGGGCTTGCCCGTGGCCGGATCCATGCCCTGGGCCGAGTTGTCGGCCATGGCGTACTGCAGCTCCAGCGCCTGCTCCACCGTGGAGCTGTGGGTCGAGTCGACGGTGTAGAAATCCAGGTCCGGGACATAGGCCACGTTCGCGGTCAGGGACAGCGCCGAACTCTCGTTGACCGCCTGCACCTGGAACACCGCCGAGTCGGCCGTGTTCGACACCCCGGTCGCGGCGTTGACTAGGTTGGGGTCGGCGCGCACCTGCCACTTGTTGCCCACGAACTGGACCGACTCGACGAGCAGGCTGCCCTGCGAGGAGCTGGCGCCGTCGATCCAGACCCGCACCCGGCTGATGTTGGTGTAATAGGTTGAGGAGCCGGGCGCCGTGGACATCTGCACGCCGTCGCTGTGGATGCCGTAGGTCACGCCCGGCTGGGACGCCAGCTGGGTGAGGTCGAGGTTCAGCTCCTGGAAATTGTTGTTCACGCCCGACTGCTGGGCGCTGGGGTTCACCACCACGCTGAAGCTGTAATAGTTGTTGGCCGTGTCGAGCACGCCGGTCTGCTCGAAATCCTCCGTGTCCAGGATGCCGTTGTTCCAGCCCCAATAGCCGGGGTCGGGGAAGCGCCCGGGGACGAGCTGCGGGCAGGGATAGGGGCTGCCCACGGTGCCCGGGTTGACGATGCCGATGTCCTGCCCGGAGGCCAGGATGCCGGTGGTGCTTTCCGTCTCCAGCACGCCGGTGTCCGCGGCGTCCTCGTTGATCTGGCCCACGTCGATGTGCACCGTGACGGTGTTGGTGGTCTGCAGCCAGACCTGCAGGAGGCTGGCCTGGCTGGCGGCCTGGTTGGGCGTGGGGCCGAAGGAGTAGACATAGGCGTCCCAGTCCGAGGAGCTGGTGAAGTTGGCCCAGTCCAGGCGCAGCATGTTGATGCTGGGGTCCTCGCCCGCTTCGGTGAGCACCGCGGCGTTGTGGGCCGGGTTCTGCACCGTGTAGAGGTGGGTGAAGACGCGGTTGGTGGCCAGCGGCGAGGCGGTGATGGCCGAACCGGCCGGCGCCGGGATGGAGGAGGGGAACCAGTTCTGGCGCAGGGTGGAGGTGGCCACGACCGAGTTCACGGACTCGAAGTCGTCCACCATGGCGACGCCGTTCTCGTTGTTGCGGCTGTAGGTGTTGGGGCTGAACCAGGATTCGGCCGCCTCCGCCGAGGCCTTGACGGCCAGGAAGCCGCTGCGCGGCGAAATGACCTTGGTCACCGAGTCCACCGCGTCCTGGGGGACCTGGGCCTGGATGTCCCCGTCCAGGATCTGCAGGCTGTAGACGCCGCCCGTGATGCTCGGCGTCTCCTGGGGCGCGTTGGCGGAATCGGACAGGTAGGTCGAGCCCAGGGACAGGTCGTCGGTGAGGTCGTACTCGGTCCGCACGCCCCAGACCGTGCTGGTGAACTGGTCGCCGAAAGGCAGGTACTCGTAGGTGCACTGCACCGTGGAGCTGTCCGTGACCAGGTCGGGGTTGTTGAAGACCAGGATGCCGGTGTCGTAATCCAGGAAATAATCCACGTCGCGGACCACGTGCCGTCCGTTGACCACGATGGTGTCCGAGCCGTGGATGATGTTGGGACGCAGCTCATAGTTGCTGAGCTTGTGCTGGTATTCGACATGGATGGTGTAGTTGCTGGTGCGCTGGACCAGGTTGTAGCAGTCCAGGTTGCTGCCGTTGTAGGGAACGGTCACGTCCCCGAAGGGGCTCTCGCCCTGCATCTGGCCCGCGCCGTTGCCCTGGGCGAAGGGATAGGGCACCCGGAAGCGCATGTTGCCCAGGGTGGTGTCGAAATTGACCACATTGGTGTAGTCGGAGCGCGGGTCCATCTGGTAGACGATGGACTGGTTGGGCCCATAGATGATGAACTTGAAATTGGGGTCCAGCTTGGGGTCCATGATCTGGCGGTCCCCCAGGCTGTAGAACTCGGCGCACATGTGCCCGTCGTAGCTGGTGGCGCCGTTGAGCGCGCCGTTCTGGATCAGGCAATGCGAGGCGTCCGAGACGCCGGAGATGTTGTTGCTGGCCATTTCCGAGCCCGCGTTGCCGTCCTTGATGTTGACCTGGCCGTTGGAATCATAACCGACGCTGGAGCAGTTGCAGGCGCCTTGCCCCGTCATGGCCTGGGCCGTCTTGAAGGCCACGAAGATGTTGTAGTTGGGCTGGATGGGGGCGTTGAAGGTGATGAGGCCGCTCTTGTTGTCGACCAGGTAATCCACGTTCGCGTTCAGGGGCACGAAGTTGAAGGTCGTCTTGGTGGTGGGGTTGGTCACGGTGACGCGGTTGGGGTTGAGGTTGCTGACCCCCGGCTCGTCCACGTAGACGACGACGCTGCCGGGGATGACGCTGTTGGCGCCCTCGACCAGGTCCTCTTCCCTGCTCAAGAAATAGTACTTGTAGGCCACGAAGGAGGTGTCGGTGTAGTTGTGGCCCGGCGTGGTGCCGTTCATGACCTCCTCATAGCCGCCGACGAAGCTCTTGGTCTCGGTGAAGCCCTGGGTCTGGGCCCCGATGGCCGTGATGCGCAGGCGTTCGTCCGGGGAGTCCAGCTTCAGCTTCGCGCCGAAGAGGCTCTTGTTGTAGTTGACGAACTCGGAGCGGCTCGAGCTCAGGTCCATCTGGATGTCGCCGAAGGCGAACTCCTTGAAGACCTCCTCGGAGTCGCCGTTGTAGACGACGCTGATCTTCTGCTGCTGGTTCGCCGCGGCCTGGTCGTCGTAGTCCACGTCCACCTTGATCTTGCGGCCCACCTGGCCGCTGAGCTGGACCTGCAGCTGCTGCTGCAGGTCGAAGGACGAGGGCGAGCTGGCGCCGTAGGTGTTGCCGGCGTTCTGCCGCCACAGGATCCAGGTGTTGGACATGCTGATGGTTTTCCGGCCCTCGATCTGCAGGGTGTTGCCGGACATGACATTGATGGTGCCGCTCTCCAGCTTGGTGATGGAGGCCACCGGCCCGGCGTAGTCCGCCGCGCTGGGGTCGGAATCCAGGCCCTGGGAGTCCACGGCCACGACCGTGTAGCTGTACTGGGTCCCCAGCACGGGGGCCCACACCGAATCGTCGCCGTCGTCCTCAAAGCGGGTGTCGAAGACGAGCGACTTGTTCAAGGGGGGCTGGGAATAGTCGATGTCGGTGCCCACGGTGGCGCGGTAGATGTTGTAGCCCTTGAGGCGGAAGGTGCCCGTGTCGGGCGGGGCGTTCCACTTCAGGCGCACGATGTCCTCGCCCAGGCCGATGCCGCTGAGGCCCTCGGGCGCCTCCAGTCGCTTGTAGGGGACCGCCTTCGCGATGGCGCTTGGGCCGCTCTGCTTCCCCCTCATGTCCTCGCTCAGGACGGCGTAGGTGAAGGCCGCGCCGTCGGGGAGCCCCTTGTCGGTGAAACCGAGCGCGTCGGGCGCCAGGACCTTGTATGGGGCCGGGGGGTTCTGGCCCTCCCCCCGCAGGAGGATCAAATGGGCGAGATCGGCGTCGCCCGTGGAAAGCGGCGTCCGCCATGTGAGGACGACCTCGTTGTCCAAGGCGTCCGCGGTGAAGCCGCCCGGGGGCAGGAGCGGTCCGCTGGGCCGGGCCGAGGTGACGGCGGAGTAGGGCGACAGGCGCCCGTCCGCGGCGAAGGACCGCACGCGGTAATAATAGGTCTGGCGGTCGACCGGGCCTTGCGCGCTGTCCGCGTCGTTGTCCAGGTACACGGCTTCGGTGACCGGCGTGAGGTTGATGGCCGCCGGGCTGATGTGGGCGGGATCCTTGCCGCGGTAGATCAGGTAGCCCGACACCGTGGCCGAGGAACCCACTGAGGGGTACCAGCTCAGGGCTACGCTGCCGTTGCCCGCGACGGCGGTCAGGTACATGGGCGCGCTCAAACCCTGCGCCGGAATCTGCAGGACCGCCGCGGACCCGCTCAATCCCGAGGCCCAAGGCGGCGGGAAGGACAGGGCATGGGGCGCGGAAACGGCCGCGCCCGGGACGGGCGGCGGGGGAGGGATGACCACGGGAAGCGCCGTAGACGCGGAGGGGCTCAGCGCACTTGCGCCCGCCGGCAAAGGCATCGGCGGCGCGACGGCGCCCGCCAAGGCCTGCGGCGGAGGGGAGCCGGGTGGGGGCGGAATGACCGCGGCCGTGCCGGTCAGGCCCGGAGGCGGCGGTATCGGAACCAAGGCCGCGGCCGCGCCGTCCGCCAGAAGAGCATTATGGACGCAAAAAATCGACAGACCTAAAAGGCCTGCTCGTCCGGCGGCAAGGAGAGTGCTCTTTCCGTTCATCAAAGCATCAACGCTTCATCAGGCTATGGTCGAAATCTAAAAACCACTTCCGTCTTATGAAAAACCTGAAAAGATAGGCGAGATAGCTCATTTTGGCCCCGGCGCACCTGGAATCTCCTGTAAAACAGACGCGCGAAGCCGCATAAAGTTGTAAATTGCAAGGGCATTTGGATTTGGAAAAAGCCGGGATCCGCAGGCTTCGATGTTGGTTTCAAAATATGAAACTCATGCGTAAATCCATAAAAAAAGACCCTGGAGTTTTCGCTCCAGGGTCTTGATTCCATGCATTGATTGCTTAAGCTCCCTTGTTTTCCCCGCCCTTGGGAGCGCTTTTCTTGGCTTCCGTCTTGGGCTTCGCCGGGGCTTTGGCCGGCTTGGGGGCCGGGGCCGCCTTCACGTCTTTGGCCGCTGCCGGGGTCTTCGCGGCCTTGGCGCCGTCCCCGGCCTTCTTGAACTTCTTCTTCTGGGGCACCGGACGCTTGAGGTCGCCGAGCTCCTTGCGGTCCACGAATTCCACGAAGGCCATGGGCGCGTTGTCGCCCGGCCGCGGCTCAAGCTTGAGCACGCGGGTGTAGCCGCCGCGCCGTTCCTTGTACCAGGGGGCGATTTCCGTGAACAGGCGCGCCACGACCGCGTCGTTGAACACCTCGGTCAGGGCCTGCCGGCGCGCGTGAAGGTCGCCGCGCTTGCCCAGGGTGACCAGGCGGTCGGCCACCCTTTGCAGTTCCTTGGCCTTGATGAAGGTGGTGCGGATGCGGCCATAGGTCAGCAAGGAGGTCGCCAGGTTCCGCATCAGGGACCTGCGGTGGCTGCTGCTGCGGCCGAGTTTACGTCCGGTGTTGGCGTGGCGCATGGTTCGGAATTCCTCTCTTGTGGATCTGAATGGTTCTGTGAAGCCGAAGGCGCGGTTTTAAGGTTTAACCGCGGGACTTGGCCGGTTCGCGCAGGGCGCTGATGGCTTCGGGGGTCATCCCCAGGCCGAGGCCCATTTCGCTGATGATTTCCTTGATCTCGTTCAGGCTCTTGCGCCCGAAATTGCGGTACTTCAGCATTTCGGCCTCGTTCTTCACCACCAGGTCGCCGATGGTCTTGATGTTGGCGTTCTTGAGGCAGTTGCTCGACCGCACGCTGAGCTCGAGCTCGTCCACGGAACGGGAGAGGAGGTCCTTGATCTTGTCGCGCTCGTCGTCGCGCTCCAGGGCCTGGGACTCCGGCTCTTCCTCGAAGTTGATGAAGATCTGAAGGTGGTCCTTCAGCAGCTTGGCGGCGTGGGCCAGGGAATCCTCGGGCCGGATGCGGCCGTCGGTCCAGATCTCCATGATGAGCTTGTCGTAGTCCGTCATCTGCCCGACGCGGGTGTTCTCCGAATCGATGCGCACGCGGGTGACGGGCGAGAACAGGCTGTCCACCGGGATCGAGCCCACGGCCAAGTCGTCGCGCTTGTTCCTGTCCGCGCTCACGTATCCGCGGCCATGGTCGACCTCAAGCTCGATCTCGAGCTTGGCGTCGCGCTCGGTCAGCGTGGCGATGTGCAGGTCCGGGTTGATGATCTCGATGGTCGCGTCGGTCTTGATGTCGCGGGCCGTGACTTCGCGGTCCCCGCTGACGGACAGGCGCACCGTCTTGGGGCCCTCGCCCTCCATCCGCAGCTTCAGCTGCTTGATGTTGAGGATGATGTCGGTCGTGTCCTCGGCGACGCCGGGGATGGCGGCGAATTCGTGGAGCACGCCTTCGATGCGCACCACGGTCACCGCCGCCGCCTCGATCGAGGACAGCAGGATCCGGCGCAGGCTGTTGCCGATGGTGATGGCGTAGCCGCGTTCGAAGGGTTCGGCGTAAAACTTGCCGTAGGTGGGGCTCAACGTGCCTTTTTCGTAATCCAGCCGCTTGGGCTTTTCCAGGCTCTTGAAGCGCATGCCTTCTCCTTGGGAACCCGAACGCCTACTTCGAGTAGAGTTCGACGATCAGTTGTTCCTTCACCGGCAGGGCGATATCGTCCTTGCCGGGCAGGGCCTTGAAGGTGCCCCGCAGCTTTTCCACGTCCATTTCGACCCAGGCCGGGAAATTACGCTTCTCCTGGCTCTTGAGGTTCTCCTTGATGCCGCCGCGGTCGCGGCTGGCTTCGGTCACCGCCAGCACCTGCCCCGGCTTGACCAGCAAGGAGGGGATGTTGACCTTCTTGCCGTCCAGCGTGATGTGGCCGTGCAGCACGAGCTGGCGCGCCGAGGCGCGCGAAGGCGCGAAGCCCATGCGGTAGGTCACGTTGTCCATGCGGCGCTCGAGCATGACCAGCAGGTTCTCGCCGGTGATCCCGTTCTGGCGCTCCGCCAGGCTGAAGAAGCGCCTGAACTGGCGTTCCAGCACGCCGTAGATGCGGCGCACCTTCTGCTTTTCACGCAGCTGGATGCCGTACTCCGTGGGCTTGCCGCGGCGTTGGCCGTGCTGTCCAGGGGCGTAGCCGCGGCGGTCCAGGGCGCATTTCGCGGAGTAGCAGCGCTCTCCCTTGAGGAAGAGCTTGATGCCTTCGCGGCGGCAGAGCTTGCAGGCGGGGCCTGTGTAACGAGCCATTGTCTGTCCTTTGCTTTAGACGCGGCGCCGTTTCGGCGGGCGGCATCCGTTGTGGGGGATGGGTGTGACATCGCGGATGAGCGTGATGCTCATGCCCGCTGAAGCCAAGGACGAGATCGCCGTCTCGCGGCCCGAACCCGGGCCTTTGACGTAGACCTCGACCTCTTTCATGCCCAGGTCGAGGGCCTTCTTGGCGGCGGCTTCGGCGGCGACGCCCGCGGCGAAGGGCGTGCTCTTGCGAGAGCCCTTGAAGCCGTGCGCGCCCGAAGCCGACCAGCTCACCACGGCGCCGGTCGTGTCCGTGATGGTGATGATGGTGTTGTTGAACGTGGACTGGATGTGCGCCACGCCGTTGCGCGGCACCTTCTTGTCCTTTTTGCGGACCTTGGCGGCCTTGGCCGCTTCGGTTGCCGCTCCGGCTTCCTCTTCCTTTTTTGGTTCCGCTGTCACGTCTTAGCCCCTCGGTGGTGTCGGCCCTGCCCGGACCTACTTGGTCTCTATCTTCTTGTTCGCAACCGTGCGGCGCGGCCCCTTGCGGGTCCGTGAATTGGTGCGGGTGCGCTGTCCGCGCACCGGCAGGCCGCGGCGGTGGCGCGAGCCGCGGTACGAGCCGATGTCCACCAGGCGCTTGATGTTGGTGGCCACCTCGCGGCGCAGATCGCCCTCGACGCGCACGGGGGTGCCGTCGGCCAGCGAGCCCTTGTTCAGGATCGCAGTGATGGCGTGGATCTCGGTCTCGCTGAGGTCCTTGACCCGCCGCACTTCCGGGATCGAGCACTCCGCCATCAGCTTCTTGGCCAGCGTGCCGCCGATCCCGTAGATGTACTGCAGGCCGGCTTCCACGCGCTTTTCTTTGGGCAAATCAACGCCCGCGATGCGTGCCATAGTTCGGTTCTCCTCAGCCCTGGCGCTGTTTGTGCTTGGGGTTCTCGCAAATCACCCGGTTCTCGCCCTTGCGCCGGATGATCTTGCACTTCTCACAGATTTTCTTGATCGAGGCACGGACTTTCATGGATTCCCCTTAAGACGGAGGCCGCAAAGGCCTCCGCGCATTATTTGAAGCGGTAGGTGATGCGCCCGCGGGTCAGGTCATAGGGCGAGAGCTCCACCGTCACCTTGTCCCCCGGGAGGATGCGTATGAAGTGCATGCGCATCTTGCCGGAAACGTGGGCCAGGACCTGATGGCCGTTTTCTAGCTCCACCTTGAACATGGCGTTGGGCAAGGGTTCCACGATCTTGCCCTCCACCGCGATGCTTTCTTCCTTGGCCATACTCCTCAATCCAGCCGGGTGATGATCTCCGGCTCGCCCTCGGTGATGATCACCGTGTCTTCGAAGTGCGCCGAAAGGCGCCGATCCCTGGTCATCACGGTCCAGCCGTCCGGAAGGACGTCGACCGCGAAGCTTCCCGCGTTGACCATGGGCTCGATGGCCAGGGTCATGCCGGACTTCAGCTTCGGGCCCAGCCCGCGGCGCCCGTAATTGGGGACCTGCGGATCCTCGTGCATCGCGCGGCCGATGCCGTGGCCGACGAAATCCCGCACCACGGAGAAGCCCGCCGCCTCGGCGTAGGCCTGGACCGCCGCGCCGATGTCCTGCACGTGGCCGTTGTTCCTGGCAGCCGCTATGCCCTGGTTCAGGGCCTCCCGCGTCACGGAGAGCAGCTTGGCCGCCTCCCCGCTGATCTTCCCCACGGGGAAGGTCCTGGCCGCGTCGCCCACGAAGCCGTCCAGCACCGCGCCCACATCGATGCCGACGATGTCCCCCTCGACCAGGATCCGGTCCGAGGGTATGCCGTGCACCACTTGTTCGTTCACCGAGGCGCAGATCGAGGCCGGGTAGCCGTGGTAGCCGAGGAAGGCCGGTTTGGCGCCCTGGGACTCGATGAAGCCCCGGGAAAAGTCGTCCAGGGCCTGCGTGCTGACCCCGGGCTTCACCCGGGAGGCCAGCTCCACCAGCAGGCGGCCGACCACCCCGTTCGCGGCCCGCATCTTCTCCAGCTCAGGCGCCGTCTTGATGCTAATGCCCACTGCAAGCCCCTTGAATCGCGCGGTCCGGGCTAGGAGGCCTGCCGCGCCTTCAGCTGCCCGCTGATGAGCCCCAGGATCGTGGCCACCATGCCTTGGATGTCCCCGCTGACCGGCAGGTCGTGCAGGCTCCCGCGGGAGCGGTAGTATTCGATCAGCGGGTGGGTCTGCGTCTCATAGACCTTCAGCCGGTTCTCGATCACCGCCAGCTTGTCGTCCTCGCGCTGGTACAGCTCGCCGCCGCAGTAATCGCAGACGCCTTCCTTCTTCGGCGGAAGGGTGTAGACGTTGAAGTTGCCCTTGGTGCAGCTCCGGCACATGCGGCGCCCGGTCAGGCGCTTGATCAGCACCTCGCGCTCGACGATCAGGTTCACCACCAGGTCCAGGCTCAGGCCGATGCCCTTGAGCAGGCCGGGCAGGGCGTCGGCCTGCGACAGGGTGCGGGGGAATCCGTCGAGGATGATGCCGTGCTTCCGGCAGTCCTCGTTCTGGATGCGCTCGCGCACCACTTCCAGGACCACCGCGTCGGGAACCAGGCTTCCCTGGTCCATGTAGGCCTTGGCGAGCTGTCCCACCGGGTGGCCTTCCTTGACCGCCAGCCGGAACATGTCCCCCGTGGAGACCTGGGGGCAGCCGTAATGGGCCGTGATTTCCTTGCAGTAGGTGCCTTTGCCGGCGCCGGGGGCGCCCAAAAACACCATCACCAGGGGCTGGGTGCTCATCCGAATCTGCCCCGCACCTTCTGGTCCTTCATGAAGCCGTCGTAGTGCCGCATGAGCAGGTGCGATTCGATCTGGCGCATCGTGTCCAGGGCCACGCCGACCACGATCAGGAAGGTGGTGCCGCCGAAGTACCAGCCGATGCCCATGCTGCGGGCCAGGACATCCGGGACGACCGCGATGACCACGATGAGCAGGGCGCCGCCCAGGGTGATGCGGTCGAGGATGCGGGCCAGGTAGTCCGCGGTGGCCTTGCCCGGCCTCAAGCCCGGGATGAAGCCGCCGTACTTCTTCATGTTCTCGGCCACGTCATCGGTGTTGAACACCATGGCCGTGTAGAAGAAGCAGAAAAAGATGGTGAGGCTGGCGTAGAGCAGCACGTAGAAGGGATGCCCGTGGCTCAGCCAGCGCTCCGCGGTGTCGTAGAAGTCGGCCAGGCCCTGCTGCTTGCCGAGCCAGGCGGTGGTCTTCAGGTAGCTGACGATCTGCACCGGGAAGACCAGCAGCGAGCTGGCGAAGATGACCGCGATCACGCCGCTGTAGTCCACCTTCAAGGGAAGCACCGTGCTGCCCCCGCCCATCAGCCGGCGGCCCATCTGGCGCTGCGCGTACTGCACGGCCACCTTGCGGTAGGCGAGCTGGCTGACCACGGTCAGGGCGATCAGCGCCAGCATGACCAGGAGGAAGAAGAGGATCCCGAAGGGGCTGACGTTGCCGGCGTCGTAGGCCTGGTAGACGCTGTACAGCTCGCGCGGCAGGCGCGACACGATGCCCACGAAGATGATCAGGGACATGCCGTTGCCGATGCCGAATTCGGTGATCTGCTCGCCCAGCCACATGACGAAGAGCGTGCCCGTGGTCAGGGTCATCGCCGCCATCAGGGTCCACCAGCCGGTGTCGTGCAGGATCAGGTCGGCGGAGGCCGGGGCCGAAGCCGCCATGGCCCGCAGGACCTTGGTCATCATGAAGGACTGGAACAGGGCCAGCGCCACCGTCCCGTAGCGCGTGTACTGGGTGATCTTGCGGTGCCCGGCTTCGCCCTCGTTCTTCAGCTGCTTGAGCTGCGGCATCACCTCGGTCAGCAGCTGCATGATGATGCTGCAGCTGATGTAGGGCATGATGCCCAGGGCGAACACGCTGAACTGCCCCAGGGCGCCGCCGGTGAAAAGGTTGAGCACGCCCAGCACGCCGCCCTGCTGGCCCGACATCAGGGCCTGCATGGCCGCCGGATTCACGCCGGGGGTCGGCACCTGGCAGCCGATCCGGTAGGCCAGGAGGAGCCCGAGCGTGATCAACAAACGCTTCTTGAGCTCCGGAATGGCCAGGGAATCGGCGAGGGGATTGCTCACGCTTCCACCACCGCCTTGCCGCCCGCGGCTTCAATCTTGGCCTTGGCCGACGCCGAAAAATGCGTCGCCTTGATGGTCAGGGCTTTGGTGACCTCGCCGACGCCAAGCACGCGCAGGCCGCTGAGCACGTCCGCCACGACCTTATGGTCCTTGAGCACCTGGACGGTGATCTCGCCGCTGAATTCCAGGCCGGCCAGGTCGCCCACGTTCACCACCGCGAAGTTCTTGCGGCTGAAGTTCTTGAAGCCGCGCTTGGGGAAGCGCAGCGCCATGCGCGTCTGGCCGCCCTCAAAGCCCGCCTTCTTGTGCTTGTTGTGCGCGCCCTGGCCCTTTTGGCCCTTGGTCGACGTCTTGCCCATGCCGGAACTGCGTCCGCGGCCCAGGCGCTTGCCCCTGGTCCTGCTGCCTTCGGCGGGCTTAAGCTCATGCAACTTCATCGCGCGGCCTCCTCGACCTTGACCATGTGGCTCAACTTGGCGCAGACGCCCCTAACCGAGGGGTTGTCCGGCAGCGTCCGCGACGAATTCATCTTCTTCAGGCCCAGGGTCTGAAGCATCGCCAGCGTCGCGGTGGAGCGGTGGTTCTTGCTGCGCACCAGGGTGACCTTGATTTTTCCGTTCATAGCTGCTCCCATACCGTCTTAAGCCTGCACGGCCGGCTTGGCCTGCTCGGCCGGCTTCGGCTTGCGGGCGATCATCAGGTCGGAAACGTCCTTGCCGCGCAGGCGGGCGACGTCTTCCCTCTTCTTCAGGCTCTTGAGCCCTTGCAGCGTGGCGTAGACCACGTTGTGGTAGTTGCTCGTGCCGTGGGCCTTGGCGAGGATGTCGCGGATGCCGGCGGATTCGACCACCGCGCGCACCGCGCCTCCGGCGATGACGCCGGTTCCCGGGGCCGCCGGCTTCAGCATCACCCGGGCGCTGCCGAACTTGCCCAGCACCTCGTGGGGGATGGTGTTGCCGACCATGGGGACCTCAAAGAGCGTGCGCTTGGCCGCGTCGACGCCCTTGGCGATGGCCTCGGGCACTTCCTTGGCCTTGCCCAAGCCCGTGCCGACATGGCCGCGCCCGTCGCCGACCACCATCAGGGCCGCGAAACCGAAGCGCCGGCCGCCTTTGACGACCTTGGCGGTGCGGTTCACGTGAACCACCCGCTCCTTCAGCTCGAACTTGTTCGCGTCGACCTTCGAGTGCCTTGAGTCCATGGGCATCCTTTTTAAAACTTGAGTCCGGCCCCGCGGGCCGAATCGGCGAGGGCTTTGACCACGCCGTGGTAGATATAGCCGCCGCGGTCGAAGACCACGTTCTCTATTTTCTTGTCCAAAGCGCGCTTGGCCACCAGCTCGCCCACCAGCTTGGCGCCGGCGGTGTTGGCCATGGTCTTCTTGGCGTCGCTCTTGAGCTGGGGATCCTGGGTCGACACGCCCAGCAGGGTCACGCCCGCCACGTCGTCGATGATCTGGACGTGGAAGTGCTTGAGGCTGCGGTAGATGGCCATGCGCGGCCGCTCGGCGGTGCCCATGACCTTCTTGCGCAGGCGCTCGTGCTTGCGCTGCCTCGACTCTTGGCGATTGATCTTGGTGAACATGGCTGTCCTTTGCTTTACTTGCCGGTGCTGGCCGTCTTGCCGGCCTTGCGGCGGATGTGTTCGTCCTTGTACCGTACGCCCTTGCCCCGGTACACCTCGGGTTCCCTCAGGAAGCGGATGTTGGCGGCGACCTGCCCGACCAGGGCCCTGTCGATGCCGCTGATCTTCACTTCGGTCTGGGCGTCCACCGTGATGGTGATGCCCTTGGGGATCTCAAACTCGACCGGATGGGAGTAGCCCAGCGTGAGGTTGAGCTTGCTGCCGGCCACCGCGGCGCGGTAACCGACGCCCTCGATGTGTAGCTCCTTCTCGAAGCCCTTGGCCACGCCCGTGACCATGTTGTTGATCAGGGCGCGCGTCAGGCCGTGGAGGGCCTTGTTCTTGCGCGTGTCGTCGGGGCGGGCCACCAGGACCTTGCCGTCCTTGACCTCGACGCTGATGCCGCCGGGCACGGCCTGGTTCAGGCTGCCCTTGGGCCCCTCGACCTTGACGTTGGCGCCCGCGACGGACACCTTGACGCCCGCGGGGATGCTAACCGGCTGTTTTCCAATGCGCGACATGGTCCGTCCTACCAGATGTTGAAGAGGTGCTCGCCGCCAACGCCCAGCTCGCGGGCCTTGCGGTCTGTCATCAGACCCTTGCTCGTCGAAAGGACCGCCGTCCCCATGCCGCCCAGGACGTTGGGGATGCTGTGCTTGTCCACGTAGACCCGCAGGCCCGGCTTGGAGACGCGCTTAAGGTCGGTGATGACCTTCTGCCCGCCCTCGACGCGCTTGAAGTAGACCCGGATGAAGGGCCGCTCCTGCTCCTCGAGAAGCCTGTAGTTCTTGACGTAGCCTTCGTCCTTCAGGATCTTCACGATCTCAGTCTTCAGGCGCGAGGATGGGACGTCGGCCTTCTCATGCTTCGCATTGGCCGCGTTGCGGATGCGGGTCAGCATGTCGGAGATGGGATCATTCATGCTCATCGTCTTGCTCCTAAGTGTTTCCCGGCTCTTACGCGCCGGCCGGCTGCGGGCCCCGGGCCCATCGCCTTTTTTGAGTCTACCAGCTCGCCTTGACCACGCCCGGCAACAGGCCCTTCAGCGCCATCTCGCGGAACACGATACGGCAGACCCCGAACTTGCGCAGGAAGCCCCTCGGGCGCCCGGTCACCGCGCAGCGGTTGCGGTGGCGCGTCTTGAACTTGGGGGTCTTGTTGTTCTTGTTGATGGCGGCTAATCTGGCCATGCTTGCCTCTATTGGTTGCGGAAGGGCATGCCCATCAGCTGGAGCAGGCGCTTCGCCTGGTCGTTGCCGGAGGCTGTCGTCACGATGCAGATGTCCATGCCATGGACCTTCTCCACCTTGTCGTACTCGATCTCTGGAAAGATGATCTGTTCCTTGACGCCCAGCGTGTAGTTCCCGCGGCCGTCGAAGCTGCGGTTCGACACCCCGCGGAAATCGCGGATGCGGGGGATGGCGATGTTGATCAGGCGGTCCAGGAACTCGTACATGCGATGGCCGCGCAGGGTCACCTTGCAGCCGATGGGCATGTTCTCGCGGATCTTGAAGTTGCTGATGGCCTTCTTGGAGCGGGTCACCTGCGGCTTCTGGCCCGTGATCTTGGTCATCTCGATCACGGCGGCGTCCAGGACCTTGATGTTCTGGCTGGCCTGGCCCATGCCCATGTTGATCACGACCTTGTCGATCTTGGGCACTTCCATGACATTGGCGAGCCCGAAGTCCTTTTTCAGGACCGGGACGACCTCATTGCGGTATTTTTCCTGCAGACGCGCGGGCATGGTTGTCCTTCTCTCTAGCGGTTGCTTTTGACGGGTTCCAGGGTGTGGCCGCTCTTCTTGGCGAAGCGGACCAGGCTGCCGTCGTTGAGTTTCTTGCGCCCCAGGCGGCTGGGCAGGCTGTTGGAGGGGTCCAGCACCATCACCTTCGAGATGGAAAAGCTGGCTTCCTTCTCGACGATGCCGCCCATCTGGTTCTTCTGGTTCGGCTTGGTGTGGCGCTTCACGATGCCGACGTGCTCCACAAGGACCTTGCCGACCTTGGGCAGGACGAGCAGCACTTTGCCGCTCTTGCCCTTGTCGCGGCCGCTGATCACCGTCACCAGGTCGCCCCGGCGGACTTTGTAGCGGATCGTGAATTCCGACTTCTTGGTCTTGTTCTGCATCGTCTATCCCGTCTGGGCGGGCGCCCCTTACGTCAAGGGCCGCCTAAAGGTGGATGGTGGTCTGGCGGCCTTTAGAGGACTTCCGGGGCCAGGGACACGATCTTCAGGTAATTGCGCTCGCGCAGTTCGCGCGACACGGGCCCGAAGATGCGGGTTCCCACCGGCGAGAGGTCGGGCTTGATGACCACCGCGGCGTTGTCGTCGAAGGCGATGACGCTGCCGTCGACGCGCTTGCGCTCCTTCTTCGTGCGCACGACCACGCACTTCACGACCTCATGGAGCTTCACGGTCGCGCCGGGCGTGGCTTCCTTCACGGCGGCGACGATGATGTCGCCGATGCTGGCGTAGCGCCGGCGCGTTCCGCCGAGCACCTTGATGCACTGCACGCGCCGGGCGCCGCTGTTGTCGGCGACATTGAGATAGGTCTGCATCTGGATCATGGATAGCCCTCTAGAGGCGCCTTAAAGCGCGCCGAATCCTAAGCTTAAACGGCGGCCGTCGCGCCCTTGGCCCGTTCGACGATCTCCAACAGGCGCCAGCGCTTGGTCGCGGACAGGGGGCGCGTCTCGACGATGCGCACCTTGTCGCCGATTTTGCATTCGTTCTTCGCGTCGTGGGCCTTCAGGCTGGTGGTCTGCCGGATGGTCCGCTTGTAGAGCCGGTGCCTGATGCTGCGGGACACCTTGACCACGATGGTCTTGTCCATCTTGTCCGAGGACACGAAACCTTCGCGAACCTTGCGTTTTGCCGTGATGGGCACGTTGCTTCTCCTTAGGCCGCGGCCTTGGCCTTTTCGCGGGCCAGGGTCTCGTAGCGGGCGATGTCGCGCTTCAGCGCGCGCAGCCCCGAGGTGTCTTCAACCTGGCGCGTCGATTTGCGCAGGCGCAGTTCAAAAAGCTTCTCGCGCGTCTCCGCGGCCTTGGTCTTCAGCTCGGCGGCGGACAGTGAACGCAATTCCTTCGGTTTGGCTTCCTTCATCTCAGGCCTCCACCGTGGCCTTGTCGCGGGCCACGAAGTTCGTCATCACCGGCAGCTTGAAGGCCGCCAGGCGCATGGCCTCCCTTGCCGTCTTCTCGTCCAGGCCGTCGATCTCGAACAGGATGCGGCCCGGCTTGATCACGGCCACCCACAGCTCGGGATTGCCTTTGCCGCGGCCCATGCGCGTCTCGGCCGGCTTCTTGGTCACGGACTTGTGCGGGAAGATGCGGATCCAGACCTTGCCGCCGCGCTTGACGAAGCGGCTGATGGCCACGCGC
>Ga0206860_10110_pt1 | contig 20113 bp, 26 predicted proteins | sample Alteio_BWOrgCont_44_FD_152624 | JGI IMG/M metagenome (GOLD analysis project Ga0206860, IMG submission 152624) | Enriched cells from forest soil in Barre Woods Harvard Forest LTER site, Petersham, Massachusetts, United States -... | ecosystem: Environmental > Terrestrial > Soil > Temperate forest >...
CAAGGCAACAATTGTCGCGTGGATTTGCACGGGAAATACGCCGACGGTCAGTCGTCCGATGCGTCCAATGTTGATGTCTGCGCGGACAAGACAGTCAACCTGACCAACTGACGCGCCAGAAGCGGCTCAAGCCAGATCAGGCGCTCGCCGCGCTCGTTGGCCTCGGCGTCGTAGCCCACGCTGCCGAGCGGGAGGGTGTTGGCGGTTATCATCTTGAAGGTGGCTTCGGTGATGTCGATGCGGATCATTCGGGGTTAGCCGCCGTCCAGTACTCAATTTCCTCTTTGCCTATCACTTGAGCATGCGGGCCCTCGATTCTGTGTACCTCGCAGTGTTGGTGCATCAGGGCTCGGGCGAAGGAGAGAGCGGCTTCTTTGCTTGATAACGTAGGGGACCTTATGTCGTCTCTGTCGCGACTAGCGCTTCGGTAGACGATTACCCAGTCAGACATGTCGCAGCACCCTATTTTGACTTTGGCCCGCCAGCGCTTATTTTCGTCGGCTTCCACTCCCGCGCCATCCGCAGCGCCTCGGCGTTCTCGCTCGGTTTCCGGGCCCCAGTCGAGGCGACCAGAACGGCCTGAGGGACGGCCCTCGCTCGGCGGAGGCGCTCGGCCTGATGCATACGGCTCCCGTTCGCGTTGCGATTGACCCGACGCTCGCCGCCATCTTACCCTTGGCCGCCTGAGCGAGCACAGCCGGGCGTCTCAAAACCGTGCCGCACTACATACGCAAGCCCGAAGGAGGGTCGTTATCACTCGCAAGCAATACGCTGTCGATACGGTCCGCGATGAGCCAGTGAGACTCCGGGACCAGCTGGACCACATAGCTGCGGAGGGAGGCAGATCGTCAGCGTCATCGCCCGGCACTCAGACTCTACATTTCAGGGCTGACGTGGGGGCGATGTTCGTCGGTCACTGACAATGGACGACGACGATCTTCAGCGCGAAATTGACGAACTGGTCGAGAGCGCCGAAAGCTGGCTCGACGAGCTCGGCCGCTTCAGCATCAAGGCTGAGCACATCGACCGGCTCAACGGCTATGCGGCCATTGCGGAAGACATCGAGCGCCGAGCCGCAGCCGTCAGCGCCTCTGTGGCCAGCCGGGCGGCGAAGATCAAGACGAATCTCCGGTTCCTCATCGAAATGAGCGCCCGAGACAGATGACGAAGGGATTTTCGAAGACGGTGAAGCCCGCCGCGAGCCCACGGCGGAACTGGTCGAATGGACCGCCGCCTGTCAGGAGTAACTGCGACGTGCGCTTGACCGGTCAGGTGCCCGAAGCCCATGGGGCAAAGGCGCGCGAGACGTGGCTCGCCGTCAAGGACCGTATGGAACCGAGCCCGTTCTCGCTGGAGCTGATGGACGAGCTTCTCGGTATAGAAATGATGACGCACGATCCGGCCAGCACGAAGGAACGGCAGCACTGATGGCGCGCCTCAAGATCGGTCAAAAACCGGCCTTGGACGACATGGCCGCAGGAGTGGTGGCCCAGCGGTGGGAAGAGACGGTTTCTGACGCCTCAAACGGTCTTCCCGGCCGTGACGCGCGGGAACTTCCTCTTCGACGCGCCATCCTAACCGGCATGCCTGCCCCGAACGTCAGGCTGGTCGGCGGGAACCTTGGCTGACGGCTTCTGCGCCCTTTGCCGTGCCTTCGAGGCCGCGCATGGCTGACGGCGTCCTATTGGCGTTAACCAAACGGAAGCTGTTCCGCGCGCATTAATGGAGCCATGGCCGCACGCGATCCGAATTTCCGCCTCCAGTTCCTCGCCGATCAGGGCGATCCGGTGCTCGAAGATCGTCTCCTCGCGGCGATTGACGCTGACGACGCGGCCCGCGAAGCGGCGTTCGGGGGATGGCCCGCCGGGGCGCGCATCTGCCGGATAGCCGACCTCGACGGGCAGGAAGTCGCTTCGGTCGCCCGATTTGGCTGAAAAGCAAGGCCCGTTCGACTGAACGCCGCAATCGTTTCGCGCATCAGCGTTCACTCCCGCTTCCACTCTCGCGCGATCCGTTGCGCCTCGAATCGGCAAATAGCTTCGTGAGAGGTTCTCGATGTTTCGCGCCCATGAGGTCTCAGCCATTTGATTTCCACCACGTCGCTATCCACCGAGATTGTAGCTGAGCTTTCCTGCGGCGATGCCCGCCTGTTCGCAAACTGGCCCGATCCTGCGGTTCCGACGTTCGGCGCGGGCGTGTACACGATCTGGCACAAGGATGGCCGCTTCATCTACGTCGGTATGTCTGGACGAGGCATCACCGCAGGGACAATCCAACGGAACACGCCGCAAGGGATCTATACGCGCCTGCATACACGCCAGTGGACGCCGCAGCGGAGACCGGTTCTGTGTTTATGTCGCCGACCGGCTCGTCTTGCCGACGCTATCCCAAGAAGACATAACTGCCATCGGCTCAGGGCGGGATTTCGAACGCCGTTTTCCTGAAGCCGAGCGTCGCGCGCGAGAGGCCAAGCTCTGGGCCCGATGAGGCGTCGTCGCTATTTTTCGCTAAAATAGCGGAATGAGGTTCGTTAAGGGAACACCGAAACCCGTCAATGGAGGCAGGAAAAAGGGCGGTCGCAACAAGCGGACGATCGCCGCTGAGGCGTACCCGGACGCACTCGCCCACATCAGAGCGGTGATGGAGGCGAAGGACGATCCCCTCATTACGCCGGACTTGAAGCTGAGGGCCGCGATCGCGTTGGCTCAGTACCAACACTCGAAGCCGACGTCGTTGAAGGCGGTCGAGCCGGTCGACTACGCGCCGCCCCAGACGGTCGAGGAATCGCGCGCGGCGTTGCTTGAGCTCGGCGGTCGGTTGGCGAAAGGCGAGATACCGGTCGAGCTGCATGACGCCCTGGTCAACGGCATCCGCGCCTGGCTCGCCGACCATACAGCCGAGCAGGAGCGTCGCCTCAGCGCGCTTGAGAACGCCTTGCGTGGTGACAGCCCATGAACCTTCTGCGCCGGCTCGATCGTCTGGAGCGCGAACACGGTCAAGCCGCCGCCAGCGCCGCCGCCGCCACCGTCGTCGCTGTGGACTTTGTGACCGGCGGCGAGGCGAAGTTTGCCCGCGCTTGCTCGACCAAGGGCGAGGTCATCGAGATCGTACGTCGTGATGAGGATGAGCCCTACAGCGTCTTCACCGAGCGCGCTCAAAGCCTCGTGAGCGCCCTGGGAGCGCCGCGGTTGGTCGTAGGCGGCATTGATCCCGCCTTTGACCCAGAGGCTATCCCCGGGGCTTATGAGGCTCCGCCGCGCGGCGTCATCACCCTGATGAACCGATTCGGGGAGCCTCACGGGCTGCATCTCGGCCAAGCGCGCGCGCTGCGAACCATCCTCGACAACAAGCGGGTAGTGCTGCGCGCCGGGCGGCGTTTCGGAAAGAGCAAGAGTACTGATCGCGCTTGCCGCCGATGAGGCGCTGCGCGGCCGCCCGGTCGGGTACTTCTGCCCTCTATTCAATACCGCCACGCCGGTGTTCGAGGCCCTAGAGCTTATGCTCGCTCCGTTCATCATCCATAAGATCTACGGCATCGCGTTGAAGCTTTCGACCGGCGGCGCGATCGACATCTGGTCCCTCGGGACAAGCACCATTGTCGGCAGGGGCCGCCAATACGCCCGGACGTTTTTTGACGAGATCGCCTTCACCGCGGCCACCACCGACATGGGGACGCTCTGGCGCGCCTCGGTCTCGCCGACGCTGATCAACCTCAACGGATCAGCCGCTTGTGCGAGCACGCCCTGGGGCACCAGCCCGCAAAACTGGTTCTTTGCGATCTGCAACGACAGGACGCTGGGGTGGACCGAGCTGCACTTCAGATCTGAGGACAACCCTCTCCTGGAGCGTGAAGTGCTGGAGGAGGAGAAGCGCACCAATAGCCCGCTCGTCTGGCGTCAGGAATTCGAAGCCGAATTCACCAGCCTCGACGCCGCGGCGCTGATCGACGTGACCAAGCTTCTGCAACCCAACGGGACGCCATGGCCGGAGCCGGAGCGTTTCGACCTCGTGTTCGCGGTGGTCGACAGCGCGATCAAGTCGGGCGCGGGGGCCGACGGCACCGCTGTGCTGTTCTGCGGCGTCACCGGACATCACCCGACCCAAAGACGGCTCTATTTTCTCGACTACGACATCGTCCAGGTGACGGCTGGGGTGATCGAGCCGTGGTTTGAAGGCGCCGTCACCCGGACACGCGAGATCATGGGCAAGCGCACCCTCGCCGCCGGGCCAATCTATGTCGAGGACGCCGCGTCGGGCCCGATCCTGATCGAGCAGTATCCGCGGGTGACCGAGGCGCTGCCGCACCAATGGACGGCTGAAGGCAAAGACTTGAGGGCCTACGCCGCGCAGAGCCATTTCAATGGCGGGCGGGTCTGTATGACCGAGGGCTGCTATCGCAAAAGCGTGAGCTTCAAGGGCGTCGCCATCAATCACCTTTGGACTCAATTGAACAGCTTTGTGCTCGGGGATAAGGAGGCGAACAAACGATCGGACGACTTGCTCGACCTGCGCCATTTACGCTGCAAGCGTGGTGTTCAGGCAGACGCCGCCGCGACTCAAGCGAAGCTGAAACCGCTCGCCACGACCTTGTACTGGGTGTGGCGCTGTGAACGAAGGGCAAAAACAGCCAAAAGCCCAATAAGATCAAATGGGCAGTGGGGATACCAAATCCCCGATCATGTTTTTTTTTGAGCAGCCGGTTTTCGAGGGTGAGGTCAGCCACGACCTCTTTCAGCGCCTGCGCCTCGCGGCGGAGATCCTTCACCTCGTCCGAGGTCGCGGCGCGCGCTGTGTCGCCCGCGAGCCGCCGTTTGCGGCCTCCAGGAACCCTTTTGACCAGCCTTAGTACATCGACGAGGCGATGCCCTCGCGGCGACAGAGTTCGGCGATGCTCTCCTCACCGGGCAGCCCTTCCAACACGACGCGGATCTTCTCCTCGGCCGAAAAGTGTCGACGCGTCGCGCGTCGGAAGTCATTGATTGCTCTTCCGCCGGTTGTTTCTCCGGCCCGGATTTCTGTCTCATCTTCGCTCTTTGCGGCTACGATGATCCAGAAATCCTCCCTACGCGAAAACCTTGCGATGTCTCAAAGGCGCTGATGGCGGACACCCGCTATCAATCGTCTGTTGTGAGGGTCCGTGGGGTTCACGGCACGGCAACTACGCCCGCAAGTTACGCTTCCGTTCACGTTCTCCTCGCCCGTTCCCGCGGTCTCTATTTCCGGCTAGACCAAAAACCGCGCGCGGAAATTGGTAGGACGAGACTATGATTCCGGGGAAAGAGGTCGGTTCAAACGAAGTTTCTCCGCAACCAATCGCTGTCGAACTGATCGCTGTGCTTGTCGCTGTCGCGGACGGTTTGCCGCTGGCGATGACGATTGAGGCCGGGGGCGCGCTTCCATCGGGGCCGTTCGCGGTCGGGCATCGCTCGCTGCAGTTGGGCTTGCGCGCCTGGGTCGAGCGCCAGACGCGGCTTCCGCTCGGCTACGTCGAGCAGCTTTACACCTTCGCCGACTCCGACCGGCGCGGCGAGTCCGATGGCGCCCGGGCGATCTCGATCAGCTACCTCGGTCTGACGCGCGAAGAACGAGCGGTTGTCCCGCAAGCCGCATGGAAGCCATGGTATGACTACTTTCCTTGGGAGGATCATCGTGCAGGCGCGCCGGCACTGATCGAAAAGGAGATCGCGCCGGCTCTGCGCCGCTGGGCGGACCGCGATGGCGATGGGGCGGCCCGCAAGGCGCGTGCGGCAATCGCGTTCGGGCTCAAGGGGCGCCGTTGGAATGAGGAACTCGTGCTGCAACGCTACGAGCTTCTTTTCGAAGCCGGGCTGATCCCGGAAGCACGCGGTGGGACAGGCGAGCACGCTGACGAGGTGCTTGGGCGGCGAATGATCGCCGACCATCGCCGAATTCTTGCGACCGGAATTGCGCGGCTCCGCGCCAAGATCAAATACAACCCAGTCGTGTTCGAGCTTATGCCGCCCGTCTTCACGCTGCTGCAACTGCAGCGATGCGTTGAGGCGATTGCTGGGCTCAACGTTCACAAGCCGAATTTCCGCCGCTTGATCGAGCAGCAGCAACTTGTCGAGGAGACCGGCGAGACCGTTTCGGACACGGGCGGACGGCCAGCCAAAGCCTATCGCTTCCGCGCCGCTGTCAGGGAGGAGCGCGCCATCGCCGGAACCAAGCTGCCGCTGATCCGGGCTTGACATCGCTTATTCTCATGATAAGTATATCTCAGATATGCTCACCGTGAGTATAACCCATGTCCATTCTGGAACCCGCCAAATCCTCGAACCGGCTCTATCAGCGGGTGAGCCACGTTATCCCGCCGATGGAATGGCCCGCATTCGAGGCGGACATCGATGCGATTCTCCGGCTGAAGGAACAACGCGGGGCGATCATCCTGGCCCATAACTACCAGACGCCCGAGATCTTCCATTGCGTTGCAGACGTCGTCGGCGACAGCCTGCTGCTGGCGCGGGAGGCCGCCAAGAGCGACGCTCGGGTAATCGTTATGGCGGGCGTGCACTTCATGGCCGAAACCGCCAAGCTGCTCAACCCGTCGAAGACCGTTCTAATGCCCGACGCCGACGCGGGCTGTTCGCTAGCTGAATCGATCGACGCCAACGACGTCCGCGTCTTGCGGCAATGCCATCCGGGCGCGCCCGTCGTAACTTATGTCAACACTTCGGCTGAGGTGAAGGCGGCCTCCGACATCTGCTGCACGTCGGCCAATGCAGTGAATGTTGTCGAGTCGCTCGGCGCGCCGCGCGTCATCATGATCCCGGACGAATTCCTTGCCAGGAACGTTGCGGCGCAAACCCGAGTCGAGATCATCCCCTGGCGTGGCCGCTGCGAGGTCCATGAGCGGTTCACCGCCGCCGACATCCGCGAACTGCGAGAAGCCCATCCGGGGGCAGCGGTGCTCGCCCATCCCGAATGCTCCCCGGAAGTGGTGGCTGAGGCGGACTTCACAGGCTCGACCGCCGAAATGATCCGATATGTGGGGACGAAGCGGCCGGCGCGCGTCGCGCTCGTGACCGAATGCTCGATGAGCGACAACGTCGCGGTTCAATATCCCGAAGTTGAGTTCCTGCGACCGTGCGCTTTGTGCCCGCATATGAAGCGCATCACGCTCTCCAAGATCCGTCGCGCGCTGGAAACGATGGTGGGCGAGGTGACGATCGATCCGGCCATCGCCGCGTCGGCCCCGCCGCGCCGTTGAAAGGATGCTGGCGTTGTGACCGCCGAGGTCTTGTCGCCGCGTGGTCGGGTCATGATCGTCGGCGCGGGTGTCGCTGGCCTGATGACCGCGTTGGAGCTAGCGCCTCAGCCGGTCGTCCTACTCTCGAAGGCGGCGCTCGGGGCCGAGGGCTCGACGCTCTGGGCGCAAGGCGGGATGGCTGCGGCTATCGGCGAGAGTGACAGTCCCGCTCTGCATGCCGCCGACACGATAGCCGCGGGCGATGGACTCTGCGACACGGCGATCGTCGATTGCTTCACACGTTCCGCGCCTATGGCGATCGAGAAGCTCGCCCGCCTCGCCGTTCGCTTTGATCGGACGAAGGACGGGGGCTTCGCGCTCGGGCTCGAGGCCGCGCACGGTCGTCCACGCATCGTTCACGTAGGCGGCGATGGCGCAGGGCGCGAGCTGATGCGCGCCCTCGTCATAGCCGCGCGAGCGACGCCTTCGATTGAAATTCTCGAGGGATTCGAGGCGCGACGGATTGTTGTCGAGAACAATTCGGTTCGTGGCGTTCTCGCGGTCGGCCCCGCCGGAGCCGCGCTGTTTGCGACCGGAAGGGTCGTAATCGCGACCGGCGGAATTGGTGGGCTCTTTGAGGAGAGCACCAATCCCCTTGGCAGCTTCGGGCAGGGCGTGGCGCTTGCTGCGCGCGCTGGCGCCGTTCTCGCAGACATGGAATTCACTCAGTTCCATCCAACCGCGCTCGACGTCGCAGCGCGGCCGATGCCGCTCGTCAGCGAAGCCCTGCGCGGCGAAGGCGCGATTCTGATCAACGATACTCGTGACCGGTTCATGGCAGGAACGCCTCGAGCCGAACTTGCGCCGCGCGATGTCGTCGCGCGCGCAATCTGGCGCCAGCGCGCCCACGGCCAGCGTGTGTTTCTCGACACGCGCGCGGCAATCGGCGCGAATTTCGAGTCGCGCTTTCCGACTATCGCCGCGGCGTGCCTTAGGGCTGGCGTCGATCCAACGCGCGAGCCGATCCCGGTGCGTCCGGCGCAGCACTATCACATGGGCGGCATTGCGGTGGATGGAGAGGGTCGCAGTTCGATAGCTGGCCTCTGGGCGTGCGGCGAGGCCGCTTGCACTGGACTGCATGGCGCAAATCGGCTTGCAAGCAACTCACTGAGCGAGGCTGTCGTCTTTGGCGCGGCCGTCGCCCGTTCGATTCAGGGGTCGTCCGCGCGCGCCCACGCTCCGCTTCGCGACGTTCTGGCGCCCGCAGCCCCGGATCCCAGCGCTGTGCGTCCGATCCTGTCGCGCGCCGCCGGAGTCATGCGCGAGGAGGAGAGTTTGCGCGCGGCGGTCGACCCGCTCGTCGCGATCGCGCGGTCCCCCGGGCCCGCGGCCGATCCCGCCGCGGTTGGGCTCACGATAGTCGTCGCCGCGCTTAACCGCGAGCACAGCATCGGCGCGCACTGCCGCCTCGACTTCCCAGAACGGCCCGCTAAGCCGCACGGATCACGCCTCACGCTCGGCGGAGCTTTTGCCGCGGCGGACGCAATCGCGCCTTCCAATCGCTCCAAGCGAGCCTAAACAATGCCTCTGACGCCTCTGCCCACCCTGCTCGTCGAGCCGCTCGTCCGCCAGGCCCTGATTGAGGACCTGGGCCGCGCTGGCGACATCACGACCCACGCCATTGCGCCCCTGGATTGCGCGGCTAAGACGGTAATGGCCGCGCGACAGGAGGGCGTCATCGCCGGGCTCGACTTGGCGGCGATTGCGTTCCGCCTCATGGACCCGGCGGTCCGCTTCAAGCCGGTTCTCGCCGACGGCGCACATGTCGCGCCCGGCGCGACGGTTGCGATCGTCGAAGGACCGGCGCGAGGCATTCTTTCGGCGGAGCGCGTGTCGCTCAACTTTGTGAGCAGGCTCAGCGGGATTGCCAGCGCGACGGCGAGGCTCGCGGCGGCTGTCTCGCATACGAAGGCGCGCATCGTCTGTACCCGTAAGACGACGCCGCTCATGCGATCAATCGAGAAATACGCAGTGCGAGCGGGTGGTGGTGCAAATCATCGCTTCGGCCTCGACGACGCGGCCCTGATCAAAGACAATCACGTCGCCATCGCCGGCGGCGTCGCGGAGGCGATACGACGTGTGCGGGCGCATGTGGGCCACCTGGTCAAGATCGAGGTCGAGGTCGACACGCTGGACCAACTCGAGGAGGCGCTCGGCATTGGTGTCGACGCCGTGCTCCTGGACAACATGTCGCTCGACGATTTGCGACGAGCCGTGACAATGATCGGCGGACGGGCAATCAGCGAGGCGTCGGGTCGGGTGACCCTCGAAGTCGCGCCGTTGATCGCAGCGACCGGGGTGGACCTCATCTCAATCGGATGGCTCACCCACAGTGCGCCGATCCTAGACGTCGGGCTCGACTACCTGGCCTAATCGAGACGGCAGTTCGTCCGCCAGAGCCTCTTGGTTGAAGGCCAGTTGCCGATGGGTGGTCGATCGCGCGGGATACAGAGCGCGGCTCAAATCCCTCAAAGGCCTCGCCCCTTACGAATTCATCTGCAAAGCCTGGACTTCCGAGCCAAATAGATTCAAAAGTAGCCCGCTCCTAAACATCTAACCCGCGAAGCGCGGCTTCGGCAGACCCTTCACGCCGAGGCCGCGGACGGCAAGACGGCGCCCGCCTCCGCCTCGATCTGCGGCACGCCAAGCACCGGCTTGGCCATGCTTGTCACATAAAGGATGTCGAGGTAGCGCTGCGTTCAACATCCCCGGCACGGCCCCTAGCAGAAGCGTCAGGAAAACCGAGCCGAGGATATTGTCCGCACCCAAGAAGCCCGGGGACGCGACATAGGCGCCGAACGTGATGACATATGGCAGCGAGAGGAGGTCCATGCGTCGGATGACCTGCGGATGACCGGCTAAGCCAGAAAGGAAAATTCGTGGCGCGCGTATTCGTCACCGGCAGCACCGACGGGCTCGGTCGCGCAGCAGCGCAGACCCTCATAGCGCAAGGCCATGAGATCGTTCTGCACGCCCGCTCTCAGGAGCGCGCCGCTGCACACGCCGATCTGGCGCCGTATTCGACCGGCGTGGCTATCGGCGACCTCAGCAGCGCGGTCGAGACGAGAAAGATTGCGGAGCAAGTGAACGCGATCGGCAGAATGGATGCCATCATCCACAACGCCGGCATCTATCAGGCGCCGAGCCGCTGTCCGACACCAGAGGGACACGCTATGACCCTCGCGGTCAACGCCCTGGCGCCGTACATGCTGACGGCGCTGATCGAGCGTCCCGGTCGGCTAATTTACCTTAGCAGCAACATGCATCACGGCGCGGGCGACTCACTGCGCGACATCGATTGGATCGAGCGTCGCTGGGAGCCGAGCCGGGCCTATTCAGAATCCAAGCTTTATGTCGCGGCGCTCGCCCTGGCGGTCGCTCGCCGCTGGCCAGACGTATTGAGCAACGCTGTTGATCCGGGCTGGGTGCCGACGAAAATGGGCGGCGCAGGAGCTCCAGACGATCTCGAGATGGGACATCTTACCCAGACCTGGCTCGCGGTCAGCGACGATCCCGCCGCGAGAGTCAGCGGTGGATATTGGCATCACCGCCAGCGCCAGAGCCCAGCCGCGGAAGTGTCTGATCCCGGCTTCCAAGATCGATTGATCGCCAAACTAAGCAAACTGACCGGAGTGCTCCTGTCATAAGGGCCGCCCGGCGGAACGAGCGCGAAATGCGCGCTCATTCTCACTGTTGCCGATAATGCCCGCAGTTTCGGTCGTGTTCCTGATCATCGGTCTTCACGAAGCGCGAATTTTACTTCGGCCAGTGAGGTCAGAGTGGACAGGCCATGCTGAAGCGCCAAGACGATGAGCGCTTGCAGCGCAGCGGCGACGACATCCGCCCGGTCCGGGCTGGCGTTACCGTGCTGCCGCTACATATCCATCAAAGTCTCGGCTTTAGCGCCTTCGTGGTCGGCCTTGTCACGACTGACCCAAGCCTCCCCGAGCGACACTTTGATCGCTCTCGCCAATGTCATGAGAGGCCTGATGCACTGTGATTGACACAGGTGGCGCACTGCTGGCTCGTGAACAAGATAGCGCGGGTGTCACGTGAGATCCCGCCTGGGCGGCGGCCGTCTCAATTCAATCCGCCCGGAGCTGGAGTCCCGACCTGGGAGAAAGTCGCCGGAAGGTTGCCGCTCAACGGCGACAGGCGGATGAAGCCTATGCTGATGGTGGCGAGACGGACCGACGCGGGTTGGTTTGCGAGCGGAGGGGCTCCGGATCTTTCGCTTGCAATCTCGCTTTCGGCAACGGCGGGCGCGAGGATGTTCCCTATCCTAATCGTCATCTTCAATCGGTCGCCTTGCCAATCTTCCGCGCAACCGCGCTTTGCAACCGTAGACACTCTAGATTATACGTCCGGACGGAAAAGTGAATCAACCTTGCAACAGTTTGCGGAGGAGAGCGATTAGCTTAGTTCGCTCTTTCTCATCTAACGCACTCAATAGATGGTTGTCCGTGAGGAGGTGGACTTTAAACATTTCTTGATGCGCCTTCACGCCAACCTTGGTCGGATAAAGCCGACTGGCGCGAAGCTCCGCGACATCCTGCCGCCGGACCACAAGTTTCTTGTCAACGAGCGCGTTGACCAGCGCCGCGACATTCGATGATTTCACGCGCAATTCGTCGGCAATCGCGCTTGGTCTGATACCGCGATTGGCTACGATCAAAGCGAAGACCGCAAAACTCGTCGGCGTGACGCCCAAGCCGGCGAAGCTGCGGTGGAATTCGTCGAAAGCCCGGATCTGCGCCAAGCGGAATAGAAAACCCGCACTGTCGGAAAGTGGGGAGACAAAGCCGCTAGCGACGTCAGACGATGCTGCCTCACCCTTAAGTGCCGTTGGAAGACGTTTCTTGCTCATTTGTCAGATCTAACGAGAAGTGGCCGGCTTGCAAAGCAGCGGTGCTGCCCTCGCGCACCAATGCTCCATCCTTCCGTCCCATCGGGTCCCTTTCAGGCGAACCCACTTCAGAAAGAGGATTTGATCGCGCGCCCGTTCTCCGTAGTGAGTCGAAAAATTGATTGACACCGCGACCGGCGAGGAGGATGCTACTTACCATACATAACTTTGGCCTTGAGCAAAAAAATGGGGAGGGAGTTCGGTGACCAAGCCCTTGTCCCTAACTGAATCGCTCGAACACGAGCGACACGACGACATCGCCGTCCTTCGCCTCGCACGTCCCCACAAGCGCAACGCCCTGAACGACGAATGCGTTCTCGGTATCCAACAGTTCTTTGCGCGGCTGGAATCAGATGTCCGCGCTGTAATACTCGATGCGAGGGGTGACAATTTTTCGGCCGGCCTCGATCTTTCAGAGCTCTCCGAGCGCAGCACGGTTGAGGGTGTCACCCATTCCATGATGTGGCATCGCGCATTCGAGCATGTCGAGCTCGGCGGTGTCCCCGTTGTCGCGGTACTGAAAGGGGCAGTCGTCGGCGGTGGCCTCGAACTCGCCTGCGCGGCGCATATTCGTGTTGCCGAGCGCTCCGCCTACTATGCGTTGCCCGAGGGCCAGCGCGGCATCTTCGTTGGCGGCGGGGGCTCGGTGCGTGTGCCGCGCCTTATAGGCGTCTCCCGCATGGCTGATATGATGCTCACCGGCCGCGTCTATGACGCAGAGACGGGCCAGTCTCTTGGTCTGTCACATTATCTGGTTGAACCCGGCGCCGGCTTCGACAAGGCGCTGGATATTGCCAGGCGCATTGCAGCCAACGCGCCGATCACGAACTTTGCCGTCATTCACGCATTGCCGCGGATCGCAGAGGCAGGCATGCGCGAAGGCTTCATGATGGAGGCGCTAATGGCTGCAGTCGCTCAGGGCAGCGACGAAGCCAAGGAGCGGCTGCGCGCCTTCCTCGAAAAGCGTTCCAAGAAGGTCACCGAATTCTGATCTGTTTCATGGAGAGAGTGATGCAGGTCGCCGCTAGAGATCTTCGTCTCGGTCCGCGGGGCGTCGACGTTGAGCGCCGGATAGACGGGGCGATGATCGTTCGGTCGAAAACGGCGCTCCAGTCCTATCCCGCCAAACTGACCGACCGCCTGGAGCATTGGGCGGTTGCGGCGCCTCACCGCGTCTTGTTCGCTCAGCGACGCGCGGACGGGGAGTGGCGCACGGTCACTTATCGCGAAGCGTTTGACGATGCGCGGGCGATTGGACAGGCGCTCCTTGGTTTTGGTTTGTCGGTCGACCGGCCGCTCGCGATCCTTTCCGGAAATGACATCGAACATGCGATTCTGGCGCTGGCGGCCCTGTATGTTGGCATTCCTTATTCCCCTGTCTCCCCTGCTTACTCTTTGGTGTCGACGGATTTTGGCAAGCTCGGTCACGTCGTTGGCCTACTGACGCCGGGCGCGATTTATGCGGCTAACGGCGCGCGATTCGAGAAGGCATTGCATTTTCTCAAAAACGGCGGCGCCCCCGATGCGCAGATTATTTTCGGCGCTTCTCCGCCGAAGGATATCGCCGCGCAGGACTTTGGAAGCCTTAACTCGAAAGACCTACGCGCCGCCGACAGCGCTCACGCGGCGGTCGGCCCGGACACGATCGCGAAAGTCCTCTTTACCTCTGGCTCGACCGGTATGCCGAAAGGCGTGATCAACACCCAGCGCATGATTTGCAGCAATCAGGCGATGATCACGCAAAGCTTCGCGTTCTTGGAGGATGAACCCCCGGTTCTCGTCGACTGGCTGCCTTGGAACCATACTTTCGGCGGGAACCACAATTTTGGCATCGCGCTCTTCAACGGCGGTTCACTTTATATCGACGACGGCAAGCCGGTTCCGAACGGGATCGGAGCAACAGTGCGGAATCTCCGCGAAATCGCTCCCACTCTCTATTTCAATGTGCCGGTCGGCTACGAGGCCCTGTTGCCGCATCTGCGCTCGGACCGTGCACTACGGGAGAGCTTCTTCCGCCGACTCAAGGTGATGTACTACGCCGGGGCCGGGCTAAAGCCAGACGTCTGGGAAGAACTGGAGTCTCTCGCGATTGAAGCGATCGGCCAACGAGTTTCAATGATGACTGGCCTCGGGTCGACCGAGACAGCGCCGTTTGCCTTGATATCCGACAAGGACGAAAAGCGCCCCGGAATCGTGGGCCTTCCAGCCCCCGGTGTCGAGTTGAAGCTCACCGTCTCCGGTGACAAGCTTGAGGCTAGGCTAAGAGGTCCGAACATCACTCCCGGTTACTGGCGCCAGCCAGAACTCACCGCGAAGGCCTTCGACAATGAGGGCTTCTATTTGCTGGGCGACGCCCTCAGGTTCGTTGACCCGGAAGTTCCCGACCGTGGCCTTCTATTTGACGGCCGGATTACCGAGGACTTCAAGCTTGCAACTGGCACATGGGTGAGCGTCGGGTCGCTGCGTGCGGCGGCGCTTGCTGCTCTGTCGCCGCTAGTGACCGATATTGTGGTTTGCGGCCACGATCGAGATGATATCCGGGTGATGTTGTTTCCGGACGTCGTCGCCTGTCGTGATCTCTGCGCCGGCGTCCCGGGTGCGACCCCGTCCGAGCTGTTCGCCAGGGCTGAAATACGCTCGGCCATCGCCGACCGTCTGCGAACGCTCTCCGCGTCCAGCACTGGCAGCTCGAACCGTATCACGGCCGCAGTCCTTCTGGATGAGGAGCCATCGCTTGATGCGGGCGAGATCACTGACAAGGGATCAATCAACCAGCGCGCGGTCCTGACCAAGCGGTTTGATATGGTGGAAGAATTGTATCGATCGTCCGCTTCGGATCGCGTCATCACTGTCGACCGAGCTTGATGGGCCGGCGCACCATTTGCTTTTTCTCGCCAATTCGTGGGCTTGTCGATGAAACTTGAAGGAACGGTTGCTATCGTCACTGGAGGCGGTTCCGGCCTGGGCGCCGCCACAGCGCGGCGCTTAGCCGCTGCCGGGGCGCGCGTCGCGATTCTGGACCTGGATGGCGTGGCAGCGGCAAAAGTGGCGGACGACATCGACGGTTTCGCGGCCCAGTGCGACATCGCGGACGCCAGTGGGGCGGCTTTGGCGATCGCCAAAGCCAAAGAGGCGCTGGGGTCACCGCGAATCTTAGCAAGCGTCGCCGGTATCGGGACGGCAAAGCGCATTCTCGGACGAGAAGGACCACACCCGCTGGAGGACTTTGCCCGTGTGGTGCGCGTGAACCTCATCGGCAGCTTCAATATGCTGCGTCTTGCCGCGGCCGAGATGGCAACCCTCGAGCCGCTTGAAGACGGCGAGCGCGGAGTCATTGTTCAGACCGCGTCAGTTGCCGCATTCGATGGTCAGGTTGGACAAGCAGGCTATGCGGCGTCGAAGGGTGGCGTCGTATCGATGACGTTGCCTGCGGCGCGCGAACTGGCTCAATTCGGCATCCGGGTTCTAACCCTCGCGCCAGGATTATTTCTGACTCCTCTCGTCGCGGAGCTTCCCGAATCAGTTCAGAACAGCCTTGCAGCATCGATCCCCTTTCCGAAGCGATTGGGCAACCCGACCGAATTCGCGGATCTTTTACTATCGTGTATCACCAATCGAGCGCTGAACGGCGAAGTCATCCGCATTGATGGCGCCTTGCGCCTACCACCGCGATGAGTGCCATGCCCAAACGCCCCGCTGCGATGACAGAGGCGGAGGATCGTGGCCGTCTTCCGGTGGCGCTCCTGACCGGCTTTCTCGGGAGCGGCAAAACGACCCTGCTGAACGCACTGCTGCGCGATCCGTGTCTCGCGGACACGGCCGTGGCAATCAACGAATTTGGCGAAACGCCGCTCGATCAGGATCTGGTCGCGCACGATGATGATAAGACCCTTGTTATGGCGAACGGTTGCTTGTGCTGCAATCTTGCGGGCGATTTCGAAGAGGCGGTGATGCGCATTTTCAGCCGTCTTCAATTGGACACGTCGCCAATATTTTCGCGGTTGATCGTCGAGCCTTCTGGCCTCGCTGATCCGGCGCCGATAGCGCAGGCGGTCCTGCGCAACCCGGTGCTTTCGCGCTTCCTGAGGCTCGAATCGATCATAGCGACGGTCGACGCGGTCTTCGGTCGCCGCCATTTGGCTGAGTGGTCCGAAAGCCGCAAGCAGGTGGCGATGGCGGATAAGATCGTATTGACGAAAGCGGATTTGGTCCGACCTCGCGATCTCGCGGCGCTCGAAGCCGAGGTTGCGAACATCAACCCTCACGCGCCGCGGATTTACGGGGATACGGCGCGATCGAAAGCTTCCCTTGTTTTTCCCGCTCGATTCTTTGACGCAGAGGCAGAGACGCCTTCAATCGCGACGTGGCTAGCGGACTTTGACGCGCATCCTGCAGAGAGACATCTGCTTCCGGATGGTCCGCAGGCTGGTCACGATCACGGAGCGACGAGTATCTCGATTGTCTGCGGTACGCCACTCGTCTGGCGCGAATTCGAAGACTGGCTCCGGCGCATCCGAATTGATTGGTCGAACCAGCTGCTACGCGTGAAGGGCATTCTGAACCTTGCCGGCTGTGCTCTGCCGGTCGTCGTACAAGGGGTTCACCATGTCCTTCATCCCGCAGTCGAACTCGACCGATGGCCGAGCGACGACCGGAGATCGCGCCTTGTATTCATCACGGAAGGAGCAGCATCTCGCGAAATTCTTGTTCGATGGGAAGAGAGCGCCTCCCGTCTAATGACACCTCAGTTTCAGCCGAATGCGGGGCCCGCGGCATGAGAGCGATTGACGTTCACGTTCATCCCATGAGTCAGGCCTACGTGGATGCAAGCGCGCTTTTCACGCCTGCAGCACAACGGATGTTCCATGGTCGATTTGGTGCGCGGCCGGAAGACCAGATCGCCGATGACTTCCGGCGGGACGACGTGCTAGCGCTGCCGATAGCCTGGGACTCGCGGCATGGCACCGGCGACCCGATCTACAGCAACCAGCAACTTGCCGACCTCTGTGCGAGATATCCGGATGTCTTCCTGCCGGGCTGGGCGATGGTCGACCCCTGGAGCGGTCGGGCCGGTCTTAAGGAAATTGAACACGCGATCCGTGATCTCGGCCTTCTCGGTGTAAAGTATCAACCGCCGGTTCAGGCATTCGAGCCGTCCGATCGCCTGTTCTATCCGGTTTGGGATCTGATCCAGTCGCTTGGAGCGCCTGTCCTCATTCATTGCGGCACGACGGCGATCGGCGCGGGCGAACCCGGCGGCCTCGGCTTTAAACTCGACCACGGACGGCCCATGCATATCGATCGCATCGCTGCCGATTTCCCTCGTTTGAATATTGTCGCGGCGCACCCGGGCTGGCCATGGACAGACGAACTGATCGCCGTTCTGCTGCACAAGAAGAATGTGTCGATTGATATTTCCGGCTGGACGCCGAAATTCGTGCCGGAAGCGCTGAAATACGATATGCGCCGACGGTTACAGGACAAAATTATCTTCGGTTCTGATTATCCCGGCTGGGCTCCCGGCCAATGCTGCGATGAATGGGAAATGGAGGGGTTTAAACCGGAGATAGTAGAAAAGCTGTTTGTCAAGAATGCATTGCGCATCCTCAATCTTGAGACGTTGGTGGCAAGGGCCAAGGCTGAGGGTGAAGCAAAGGGCGGAAAAATGTAACATGGGGATCGAAACTGGGCCGATCGGATTGAACAAGCGTCGGCACTGTCAGGGAGGATCAAATTGGCAGAACCCCGAACGGTGGATGTTCAGAGCTTCCTCGATGAGAATCCGTTTTCTCCATTCCAATGGATGATCTTCGGCCTGTGCTTCTTTGTCGTGTTCTTGGATGGCTTCGACACGGCCGCGATTGGTTATATTGCGCCTTCACTGCTGAGCGAATGGGGATTTGAGAGATCGGCGCTTGCGCCAGTGCTGAGCGCAGCGCTGTTCGGACTCGCTACCGGGGCCCTACTTTCCGGGCCCATCACCGACCGGGTCGGACGCAGGACAATGCTTGTTTGCTCGGTGACAATTTTCGGAGTCGCCTGTCTTGCCTCGTCGTTTTCTGGGAGTTTGAGCCAATTGGTTGCATGGCGGTTCGTCACAGGTCTTGGCCTCGGATCTGCGATGCCAAACGCGGTGACGATGATGAGCGAGTTTCTGCCGACAAAATGGCGCGCGACACTCACTAACACCATGTTTTGTGGCTTTCCGTTGGGCGCAGCTTTTGGGGGCTTTCTCGCGGCGTGGATAATCCCCCAATTTGGCTGGCGGAGCGTGCTCGTGTTCGGCGGTCTCGTTCCGCTGGTCCTCGCGGCCTTGATCTTCGGATTGATGCCTGAATCCGTGCGTTACATGGTCGCCAACGGCGCGTCGGCAGACCGGATTCGCGGGGTGCTGCGTCGAATTTCCCCGTCAGCGACCAGCGCCACATCCTTCGTGGCACGCGAGGCGAAAGTGTCGAAAGCGACCGGTGGCTTGGGCATTGTGTTCTCACAAACCTACGTGGTCGGCACGATCACACTATGGACCGCCTATTTTATGGGTCTTGTCGTCTTCTACGCGATGATCAACTGGATGCCGGTCCTTTTCAAGGATGTCGGCCTGTCGACGACCAGCGCCTCCGTCGTCACCGCCTTATTCCCCCTCGGCGGCGTCTTTGCTATCTTCGCTGGGTGGGTAATGGATCGCCTCAATGGCAATGTCACCGTCGCGATCTGTTTCGGGCTGACCGCGGTCGCCCTTTGGGCCATTGGCCGATCCGGTGGGAATATCGCAGCGCTGACCGTCCTTGTCGTTGTGGCGGGAGTGCTTCTTAACACGGCACAAACGTCCCTGCCCTCATTGGCTGCAGCCTTCTATCCTACCAGGGGCCGGGCGACTGGCATCGCCTGGATGATGGGCCTCGGTCGCTTTGGAGGCATAGCGGGGTCGTTTCTCGTTGGCGAGCTCAGCGCCAGAAAACTCGGATTCGACGTGATTTTCTTGGCGTTGGCTCTAGCTGCGATCATCGCCGCATTTGCGCTTTTGGTGAAGCAATTCGCAACGACGCACGCGGCCACTTCAATCGCAACATCAAAAGAGGGGACCCTCACACACTAAGTCTGAGCGGCGCGGGGTTGACATGATCGGTAGCAGCCGAGGGCGCAGTTCGCCGAGGTGAATCGGCTCAAGATTCTAGAATCGAGTTTTGCAAACCCAAGCCCATTCGCCTTGGGCGGCAGTTCGAACAGATCGCTCGATCGGGCTAAGCGGCGAAGCGATCGGCCGCAAGCGCTCTGGGTGAGCGCCGCGAGCGTCACTTACCGCTCGACAAGGCGCTCAATGCTAAAAGTCCGTAGGAGAAAACCATGACGCAGCTAGGTGTCTTCCGACGCAAGACCACCCAACCCGACCGCGCGGCAGCCGACGCACTCGCAGGTTGCGGCGCCGCGACGGTTCACGAAGCTATCGGCCGCGTTGGGCTCAAGGCGCGAGAGGCATGGGCGGCTCATCATCGACGCGGGCGTGCGCAACGTGAAGACCATGACCGACATAGGCTTCCCTGTCTGGAGCAAATGCGCGGGCGCCAAGGGAACGGCTAAAGCGACGCTCGGCTCGGTCAATATTCCGGTCGTCTGCGCGGGGGCGCTCGTCAATCCGGGCGGCGCCATAGTGGCGGACGACGACGGCGTCGTCGTCGTGTCGGCTCGGCCGGCGAAGACCCTCGAAGACAGGAAAGCGCGCGACGCCAATGAAGGCGACAAGCGCGAAAAGCTCGCCTGCGGGGTGCTCGGCATCGACATGCATAAGATTCGAGAGCAGGTCGAAAAAGCCCGGCGTGAAGGGGATGAAATCCTGATAGGGCGGGTCACAGCCTCGCCTGACCGCGCTAACCGACAGCGCAACGAGAAGGACTTAGGCATGATGACCCTTTTCCGATCTTCGCTCCGCATGTCCTGCGCGC
>Ga0206860_10055_pt1 | contig 20094 bp, 28 predicted proteins | sample Alteio_BWOrgCont_44_FD_152624 | JGI IMG/M metagenome (GOLD analysis project Ga0206860, IMG submission 152624) | Enriched cells from forest soil in Barre Woods Harvard Forest LTER site, Petersham, Massachusetts, United States -... | ecosystem: Environmental > Terrestrial > Soil > Temperate forest >...
GCGGACCTGAACTGGCGCTCGAGCTCGAACGCAATGGCTATCGCGACTACGCGGAGGCGGCTGCCTGAGGCGATTATGACGGCTCATGTCATCCAGAGATCGACCGCCGAAACCACCTTGATGCGACAATTCGAGGCACGGAAGCTTTCGTCTTCGCCCCGTCGCGCTGACGCATTTGGTCGGTTTGCCGAACGCGGTCTGCCGACGCGACGCGTCGAATCTTGGCACTATACCGATCTACGCGCAGCAATGCGCGATGCAGCGCCGTTGGCGCCTGCTCCCGATTCGGGCGCGATCGACGGCGCCCGTAAGATTCTTGCTGATCGCAAGCGCATCGCGGCATGGCGAGTCGTGCTGGTCGACGGGCGCTTGGTTGCAGAACTTTGCGACCAATTGCCGCCGGGCGTGTCGTTCTCCCGGGAGGAGCCGTCGCCTGTGGATGTCGACGACCCTATGGTGGCGCTAAATGAGGCCATGAGCGTCGAGGCTCACGTCCTCACGGTCGCGGACGAGGCACGAATCGAAGGCCCGATTGAGGTTACGCATATCGCGACTGCAAAAGACGCTCGCTCTCTCTATTCGCGGATCGCTGTCTTGCTGGGCGTTGGCGCTAGTGCTGCATTCGTTGAGTCATACTTGGGTGCGGGCCCTGGCGTGCAGCGAAATTCTTCGACGATCCTGACGCTTGGCGAGGGCGCGCGGGTCAAACATGTCGTCCTCGTTGAGGATGACGCCGGACTGCATATCGAGAGCCAGATCGGTCAGCTCGCCGCGCGAGCGGAACTCAACGCCTTCGCGCTTGTTTCGGGCGGGGCTCTGGCCAGACGGCAGTTGTTTCACAAATTGATCGGTCGAGACGCGAAGGTCTCTCTTGGCGGACTCACACTGCTCGACGGGAAACGACGCGCAGACACAACGCTGCAGGTCGTCCATGCCGCGGAGGGTGGGACAAGCCGCGAGTATTATCGGGCGATCGTCGACGATGAGGCGGTCGGGACATTCCAAGGCAAGGTGATCGTCGAGACCTCGGCGCAAAAGACGGATGGAGCGATGAAATCCCAGACAGTTCTTTTGTCGCCGCAGGCGCAGATGAACGCGAAGCCGGAACTGGAGATTTTTGCAGACGACGTTGTGTGTGGTCACGGCGCGACCGTCGGATCTCTGGATCCTGAGCAGCTTTTCTATTTGATGACGCGAAGTCTCGAGAAGGCTGAAGCCGAATCGATGCTGCTGGAGGCGTTCGGAGAAGAAGCGATCTCGCGTATCGAAGACGATGTTTTGGCCGAAGCATTGCGGCGGCCGTTTCGCGCTTGGCTCGCACGCGAGCGCACAGCTCGAGTTGGCGGCGGGGGTGAGATCGCGTCGATGGAGTCCGTGTCGTGAATGACGCCGTTCGAACGAGCCGCGCCGCTTACGATGTTGAGAGAATCCGACAGGATTTTCCGATCCTCGGCGAGCGACCCTACGGCAAACCTCTTGTGTACCTCGACAACGCGGCTTCTGCTCAGAAGCCGAGGGTTGTTATCGACCGGCTTGTGCATACGTATGAACACGAATACGCAAATGTCCATCGCGGACTGCACTTTTTGGCGAACGCCGCGACGGAGGCCTACGAAGCTGCGCGTGAGAGCGTTCGGCGGTTCCTGAACGCGGGGTCGGCTGAGGAGATCGTCTTCACGAGATCGGCCACCGAGGCGATCAATCTCGTGGCGGCGACCTTCGGAATGCATGGCATCAGCCCCGGCGACGAAATTGCGCTCACCGTTATGGAGCATCACTCCAATATTGTGCCCTGGCACTTCCACCGCGAGCGGAAAGGGGCGGTGCTGCGGTGGATCGACATCGGCGATGACGGCTCCTTCTCGATGGAGGCGTTCGAGAATGCTCTGAATGAGCGAACGAGGATCATCGCCATTACGCAGATGTCAAACGTCCTCGGAACTGCGCCGCCGATCAAGGACATCATCAGGCTTGCACATCACCGCGGCATTCCCGTCCTCGTGGACGGTTCGCAAGGCGCAGTTCATCTCGACGTCGATGTCCGAGATCTCGGTGCAGACTTCTACGTGTTCACAGGCCACAAAGTCTACGGTCCCACAGGCATCGGCGTTCTTTATGGGAGACGCGAGATACTTGAATCTTTGCCGCCATTTATGGGGGGCGGGGAGATGATCGAGGAGGTCACCCGGGATGCCGTGACGTATAATCATCCGCCCCACCGATTTGAAGCGGGCACGCCGCCGATCGTCCAGGCGATCGGGCTCGCCGCGGCGCTGGATTATGTGGAGGGGATCGGGAGGTCGCGCATTCGCGCGCACGAGGAAGCCGTCAGCGCTTACGCGCATGAGCGTCTTTCTTCAATCAACTCGCTGCAAATTATCGGAACAGCCCGCGAGAGAGGTCCAATCCTGTCTTTCACGATGCAAGGCGCGCATGCGCATGATATCGCGACACTGATCGACAGGTCAGGGGTCGCCGTCCGAGCCGGAACGCATTGCGCTATGCCTCTGATGCAGCGCTTCGGCGTCACGTCCACCTGTCGTGCGTCGTTCGCGCTGTACAACACCTTCGCTGAGATCGACGCGCTCGCGGACGCATTGGAACGCGCGCAAAGGCTATTGGCCTGAAGAGGTGGCGGCATGAACGACGTACGCAGCGACGCTGCTTCCCCGCTCGAGGTCAAGACGCCTTCGATGACGCCGGACGAGGTACGCGTCTTGACAGACGCGATCATCGCCGCGCTCAAGACGGTCTATGATCCAGAAATCCCCGCCGACATTTATGAACTCGGACTTATTTACAATGTCGATATCGATGATAGCCGGTTCGTGACAGTCGAAATGACGCTGACAGCGCCGGCGTGCCCGGTCGCCGGAGAGATGCCCTCGTGGGTGGAAAACGCTGTGAGTATGGTTCCGGGCGTAGCGGGTGCGAAAGTCAATATGGTTTTTGATCCGCCTTGGGATCAAAGCCGCATGTCCGACGAGGCCCGCGTTGCGCTCGATATGTGGTGACTGGAAAAACGAGCATTGCGGGGAAGGGGAAGGATCGCCAGCATCGGCCGGTCGACTGCCCTGGCGTGGCAGAGGATGCGGGGTCCATCTATCTAGCATGTCCAATTAAATCAGAGACTTAACCGAGACCGCTCCCTTGCTGTCTAATATCCGTCCAAAAGACAGGGGCGCGTTCCGGCGGACAGGCGTGGACGGGACAGCGGATTCGCATCAAAGCCGGCGCCGCCCTAACATCCTTTGCCCATGATCCGCATCGCCATCACCCGCGCCGCCTTCGACGCCATCGCCGCGACCCACGCGCTCGGCAGCGTGGCCGTCGAACTTGAGGCCAACGAGCGGGGCGAGCGCCTGATCTGGCTGGAGGAGGCCTGGGTCGACCGGCTGCACTCCCTCCGCGGTCCCGGTGAGAGCTACAGCGACGTGATCCTGCGGATTGCGGCCGCGGGGTGAGGGACGTGAAGGCGGCGGCGCAACTTGAGTTTTCCTTCGAGTTCCCGTCGCGGCCGCCGATCGGCTGGCGGCGGCTGCGATTGCCGCGGCGCGGTCCCCTTCGCTGCGGCGTCTGCGCGGCGAAGTGGCCGGCGTTCTTCGAACGTTCCCGACATTGTCTGGAAGCACTACGTTCCGCCGGATGAGCGCGGGCATATCGTGTGCATCGCGTGCTGGCGAAAGCTCGTCGTCGTGACAGACGACGGCGCCTATCAGCGCGCGTACGGCGGCCCGCTGGCGTTGGGGTGCGAGGCATGGCGGAAGCGCCGGGGCGTCCCGAAGGACGCACCGCTCGACTGGTTCGCGTTCAGTCTGTGGCGCGAGGGCGTTCTGGCGGGGGTTCCGGATGATCCGCCGGCTCGGAGCCGCTGAACTGGAGGGCGGCGCGTCAGCTGCGTTGCGCGAGGTCGATAAACTCCTCGATCAGGGCCGGGTCGGCGTTCGGCGCCAGGCGCTCGAGGATCGCTCGTGAGGTGTCGGGTTCGTTGATGATGCCGCAGTCGAGGCAGATGTTCATCCTTCGGCCGCTCTCTCCAGCCGCCTGCCATGGGGCATCAATTCGGCGATCGCGCCGCACTGCTCGCATGAAGCCATGATTCATTGCTCCTCCCGTTCACGCTTCCGAATCTTCACGCCCGGCCCGTCGCCGTTGTCGAGGAAAAAAGGATCACGCCGGCCGGGTTCACTTCTTTGGCCAGACCGCATAAGCGGAGAACGCCGCAGAGATGGCGGACGCGACTGCGGCGATCGCGGCGACCCCGCGCTCGGCCACACCATGCTACCGATCAAGCTGTCTGACGGCTCTAACTCGCCATACGCGCAGGCGCGCAAATCCTAACTTGGCGGGGAAAGATGTAGGCGCCGCGACCCGCGGCGGCAGCTGCCCTCGTTGCGGTGACAAGTTTCCTCAGTTCGTCCACATCAGGACGCGTAGGTATCGGGATCGCCGGCCTCTCGGCGCTTGCGGCGGGGGAATTCGGTCTCTCACTCATTAGGCGCGCTCCTGGAAAACGGACGTTCGCGGTGCGTTCTACCTGATTTTTCGAGCCCGGGGAAGCCGGGTCTAAGGCGGATTGAGTTCACGCTACGGCTTCGTCAGTCTGGCAAGCCCGCGGCGCGCCGCCCCGCCGGCGTCACTCGGAGAACCCGCCCGTCGGAATCTTCGCGTTCGATGTAGTCGTGGTCCGTGAAGTCGTCGAACATTTCACGCCGCACTTCGAGCCGCCCCCCTTCTGTGGGGATAAAATAAACGCCGCCGGGCAGCGCGCGGTTCCACTAGCTGACGCGTATCCGGAGCCGGAGCGCGGAATGCATTCTGAGTTGAAATTTTCAACTGAGGTTGACAAGGGCGACCTGTCTCGCGCCCCGCGGTCGAGCGGTTCCTGGAAGGTGAAGACGACGCCTTGACGAGCGAGGAGACCAAGGCGGTGGCGCTTGGCGAGTATGGGCGGGACATGAAGACCAATCGGCTCGTCCGGCACCCTCGGCCTTGAGAGACGCATGATCCGCATCGCGATCACCCAAGCCGCGTTCGACGCGATCGCCCGGACGCTTCCGGTCGGCTCGGTGGCTTACGAGGCGGCTAACACCGTGTGGCTTGACGATGCGATCGCCAAAAGCGCGCTCCGGCGACGGCTATGAGAACGTGTCGCAAAGGGTGAAGGCGGCGCCTGTCAAGCTACTCCGACGTCATCCTGCGGCTGGCGGCGGAGAGCTAACAGGCAACGGCCCAGGCTAACGCCCTTCTAGGCGGAGAGCCGCGTCGACAGCGAACGCGACACATTGGTCAACGATAGATCGATCTGTCGTCGGCTCCTGCGTCCAATGCATAGACATGCCGGCAAGCCCCTCCGATTGGTATACGACCGGACCATAGGTTCGCAGGCGCCGGTATCCGTCATAGTCGAGATGGTGGGCCAGGATCGTGATCGCCTCGCCGAGGCTTTCTCCCATCGCGGCGACCGCTTCAAATGATCTCGTGAAACTACTGAAGTCCGAGACCATCCGATCGTGCCGGGCCCTCTGTCTCAAATCACGGGCAGCGTCGGTCGGGTCGAAGAGGCGAGGCGTCTCGAACCACCGGTAGTTTCGTAGGGACAAATGAAACGCCTTCGTGGCTTGTTCCAGGGCTTCGCCAAACTGGCCTGCCTCTGCGGCGGTCTCCGCCCCCTGCACCGCCGTCCTCACGTCATCTGATCGTACGAGCGATGACAACGAGATGCTGTCGAACTCGATCTGAAACACCTTGGGTGTCGCGTCGGTCAGGAAGGCCGTGACCACAGACCGAAACTCCTCGATCTGTTGTTGGATCGGAAGCAACCCCTTGTGCTTAACCGCCACACGCGCGTCGTTGAAGTGCCGCATCTGCGGCTCATATGGCAATGGCAGGCCAGCCTTTGAAAACGCGTGCCAGTACGCCATGAATTCAGTTCGCTGTTGGGCCGACATCGTCAGTGAGTGGGTCGTCTCCGCTGCGACCTGCAGGAAGAGTTCGACGGCGTCATGAAAGGGAAGCAGCGCCAGTCCGGCGAGCGGGCCGCCCTTCCGCTCTTGCTCCAGAGCCTGGATGTACAGGTATTTAACGATCGCCAGACGCCGCATCGTCGGGACAGGAAGAGGCAAGTTCATCCTCCGGATTGGTGCGTGTTGTAGTGGCCACTTTCCCGTTGAACTGCATGCATTCGATGGGCAGAGTAGCCACTACAATGTTCGTGCGCTTCCGACAGCAAGGCCATCGCCTTCAGCCTAGCCTACTGCAGACCCGGCGCGTCGCCGGGAAAGGTCCGCGAGCCGAGCATATCGCCTCACTCGGCTCAGTTGACGCCGACGTTTCGGTTCGCGAGCGCCTCGCCTTCTGGGCCAGGTTGCCGTCACGGCTTGCCTCGCTCGGCAATCGCCTCGGCCCGGACGAGCACCCGAAAATCTACGAGGCCCTTCACGCCCGCATCCCGATGGTGACGCCAGACGAGCAAAGAGCGATCCAAGAGGAGAACGCCAAGGACGATGAGCGGGTCTGGGATACACTGCTGGACCTCAACGCTTCGCACATCGAGGGCCACAAGGCGCTGATCGCGACGGCGGAGGCGAAGATCGCCGAGATGGCGCCGGAAGTAGAGCGAGCCGCCGAGAGGGTTGAAGTCGCCCGTAACAGGCTGGAGAAGCTCAAGCGAGGCGAAGACGTTGCCGACGGGCTCGGCAAGCCACCTGACATCGTCGCCGTACTCAAGGCGGCGGGCTGGACGCCAAGCATGATGAGGCGCGGCAGGTTGCTGAACAGCCTGACGGAAACGGAATTTAAAATGGTTCTCGAGAGCAGCCATAGCGCGGCGAAAGCTGCCGCGGATAAAGCCACGGAGCGCGAAGCGCGCCGGATCATACGGGCGCGGAAGCCGTGACATTGGAGCCTTAGGCCGCCGCAGAAGCCCGAACAGGGCCGATGAATGAGTGCAAATGACTGATGACGCGACATACGCCCGCATGCAGGAGATTGAGCGTTCTAGGCCGGCAATTCAGATGGCGGCGGCGACTCAGGCGTGCCTGCATCAACTAATTGCTCTCCTGATAGCGAAGGGCGTTCCGTGCCTATCCGGTTAACGCAGACACCCGCCAGAGATAGGATGCCTCATCGGACGGAAGGCAAGAGCGCCCGCAAGAAATTTTTGGTTTCGGACTGACCGATTTCTGATTTATGCTGAGGATCGAGACGCGGTTCAATTCACGTCACATATGGGGTATCAGGGGACCTACCGATGACGACCCAACAAGAAGCGAAGAAACTCACAGCCAGACGGGAAGCAGCTGATAAATTGACATCGCCTCAGCGACTGACAGCACTCGCAGCAGAGAGCCATGCACTGGCGCGAATAGTTGCGAAGAACCCGTCCACGCCCATCAGTCTGTTGCGCGATCTGAGTCGCAGCGAAGATCTCGCGACACGAAAGAGTGTGATTACCAATCCTCGCGCTCCATATGACGTATTGAGCTACCTTGAACCCAGATTCCCAGAGTTATTTGTGAACAATCCGGCGCTCCAACTCTACAACTCCTTAAAGCCCTAATTTCTTGGGGTCACAATCTGCCCGCCACTATATCTAGTGGGTGTCTGCGTTAACCGGATAGGCACGGGGCGTTCTTCAACCTCAGGAAGTCCTAGACGCCTTCGCGAAAGCATCAGACGATATTCAACTTCAGCCAGACAGCGCGATAGCTGTTCAAATTGTTGAAGGTCTTTGCAGTTTTGTCGCAGGACTTCCAGGCGCAAAGCGGGGGTCGACATGATGGACGACAAGGCAAGAGCGTAACTGTCGCCTGCTGTCATTGTCCGCTCCTTACTCTGTAGCGCTAGTGTTGCGCGGCGCTCAAGACCAATAGTTCCTCGGGCTGAGATGATATCGCCGCGCCGATTGCCGTCCCTGGGCTACCGCCCGCTCGTCATTCTCCACGGCCACCTTCGCGTCCATGGGCCATTCTAAGGTTTCATGGAAAGACCCATGTTGAGAGTGCCACTCTGCATAGTCGATACTGGCCGCAGTATAAGCCATTAAGTTGCGGTGGTGGGCTTCCATAGTTGGCCAGAACTCCACCATGGCCAGTATATAGGCCGGATCGTCAATATTGCCCTGAGGAGCAGCCGGCGCAACAGGCGCAATAGGTTGAGGAGGACCGAAATCGGACAAGTAGAGCAGCCGGGTTGCTCTGCTATCAGGTTTCACCATCTCGCATTGCTGCCGAACAAGATGTCTGACGGCCGCGGGGCCTTGGTGATCAAGCGCTGCCGCTCAGCATCGGCCTCCGGGGATAACCTCGACGCAGCCCGCCGCATGTTCTCGTTGATGCCGTCGACTACGGACCATTTCGGTTGCGGTGCAAAAGGCGGCGGAAGCGGAGCGGGAGGCGGGGCCTGCGGGTTGCTGTAGCCACGTCGAAGTCCGCCGCGCCAACGTTCGTCCTGCTGTATAAACTTTGCCTCTGCGGGGTCGCGCCAGGAACCCCAGCCCTCGAACGGCTTAGCCATCACCGACGGCCCGCCACATCGCGAATATGGCCGGCCTGCGCAGGGTGCTCGCCCAGCTTCGCCCTGATGCCGTCGCTGATATGCCCAGACGGCGGCGCGCCCCGCGCGTGCGGGTCAGCCGAGAGCGGCTGCATGCTGCGCAGCCCCGCGCCCTTATCGCGAACAGGCCCGCCAGGGCTCACGCGCTCGTCCCGGTTGCCGCCAGGGGTCACCCGATCACCAATCACCGCCGGCCGCGGACGCCCAGCTTCCGGCGACATGTGCACATTGCGATCTCGGCCTAATGCATCTTTCATCATAACCATGTCATTTGTCCTTCAGGTTAAACCCTCGTCTTCAAAGCCTGTCCCGCTTTGATGGCGGGGCCGATCGGGTCAGCGTCGTGGCGCCCGGATCAAATGGAACGGCTTCCCGCTCAACCGCGCGCGCGGCCGCGGCATCAGCCGCCGACTCCGGCCGCCGCCGCGCCACCCGCAACCTGACCGCCTCGACAAGAACAGCCGCCGTCTGGCGGTCGTGCATGAATTGATAGTTCGCAGCTTCGCCAGGGCTGATTGACCCGCTCGCCATGTCGCAGACCATGTTCCAGCAATGCGCTGCCCGAATGAGATCGGCGTGCTTCTCGTCAAACTCACCCTGCATGCGCTGCTTGGCGGCCTCCAACGCAGCATATTCCTTCTGAAGATTAAGGCCGCGGGCGCCCAGGTTCTCTTCTTTCGACGCCTGCGCCAGCTCTTTCTTGGCGAGCCGGGCCTCAGCGGCGCTCAGGGCATGTAGTTTTCGGTCCACCTCGGCCTCGCGCTTCGAAAGGTCGGCCAGCGTGGCTTGGGTGGCCTCCGGATTGCCCATCACGGAGATAAGATCGGATAATGCAGCCAACGCAGCCAAGCGGTCAGGCGACCCGCCAGAGCCATTCAAACCAGGCGGCGGACCGTTCGTCCGCGTCAGCCCCTTCACCGGGTCTACACTGTACGCGCTCAGATCAGTCATGCTCACAATCTCTCTCCATCAGGCTTCGACAGGAGCTCACCCGCCCCGCGCCGTCTGTACAGGCCATGCTTGGCATGCCGCCCAGGCCTCCCACTCGACGGGGCCCGCTCCGCAGGAAATGGGATCAGGTCCTCACACACAGCCCGCAACTGTTCCTCCGGCCATGCAGTAAACCCAAGCTCCCGCACCCACCTAACCGCAGCCGCGACCCACTGCCGATGAACAACTTCAGGCAACTGAGGCTTCGACAAACGCTCAGCCATCTATATTGCTCCACTAGTCGTCATGGCTTGGACGCCGAACTGTTGTACGTCCAACTTCCAGCAACACCAGACTTAGTTCCACCCGGAACTGTGGTGACCAAACTCCCAGACGTCTGCGAACCCTGACTGTTCTGAATGGATGCAGCAGCCAATTGCAATAGCTTACACAAGTAGTTGGCCTCAGCAGACTTCTTGTCAAAGCTCTGGTCCAATACAGTTAACGTTAAAAACGGCCATGTTACTTCCGAGCCTCAGATAACACCTGCCGAAGCAAATGAACTACTTGCCTGGACAGCGTCCTGTTCTCCGCCCGCGCCAGATCGGCTAGCTCCTGCTTCAGCGAAGCCGGGGGCCAGGATGCTCAGCTGCGCAAAAGGCTCATGAGCCGAGGCGGGCACACGAGGCAGAGGCTCATCCAGCCGGTGAAAGGTCATGCCGCGGCCCCCAGTTTCGTGGGGCAGGCTTCTGGAGCCATACCCCCCTCGCCAAGCGCCCGAGGGCTGTCCCCAATGGCCCCGCACACCGCCGCGGGCGCATCCGAAACCATATCGAACGCCCGCCACTTGACCCAGCGAGGGCTGACCTTCTCGTTCTCCTGAACAGTATGCGCCGCAAGCCACCCATCGACCCGCTAAGCGCCGGGACGCCATTGCGGCACATGACCAGAATATCTTGCTCAACCGCCTTGCCATGGGCCAGAAGCCAGCGGGCGGCGTCGCATTCCGGAACACGCCATTCGCCAATGCGCTCACCCAGATAAGACGCGTAGAAAAACCGTGCCCAATCCAATTCGAGCCGTTGAACCGACGCGCCCAAGAAATTTCAATGCGATGCTCAACCATGGCCCGATGTTAGGCGCAGGTGAGCACTACCCGCTACACCCGTGAGCTACTTTTGCACAAAAAAATCGTGTACGAGCATGACAGCCATGAGTGTCAACAGGCGCCCCAAATTTTCCAGCCCAGCCCAGCCCAGCCCAGCTAATTTCGCACGCGGTGCGCTTGTGCTATAAATGCCGCCGGCCCTCAGTAATTTTCCAGCCCAACTGTAGGCGCATGAACTAGGAAACCGCGTGAAATCGTGTATTCTCCCTGCCGGGTTCGCTAATAGGCAATTCTTAAACGCTTGCGTAGGGTGAAATGTTGCTGTGGAGGCCGCGCTGCCGATCGGACTGGGGCCAGGCTGGAAGGGCCAGGCTGGCCGCTGGCTGGCCTCGCGCTACCGGTTGAGGGATTGATGCCAGCCAATGATCGGAAGGTGCTGGCAGGGCGCTATGGCAGTTCACACCATCACGAGATGAAGCAATCGGCTCAAGTTGGGCCGAAAGGGTCGATCTATGTTGGGGTAAACGTTGGGGCAAGGCCAAGACTTGGTTGCTATTATGTTGATATCATAAGGCATTCAAGCCATATATGGCGGAGAGGATATCCGCCACACTAGCGTTCCCAGGGCTTGCGCAGCCGAAACCGCGGCGGATCGATCGGCTCAGGCTCTTCGATGAGCTCCGGTTCATCCGGCAACTCGGCGGCAGGCATGGACGGCCCCGGAGCCCTCGTTGGCCAGGCGTGGGGTGGTACGGTGTGCGACGCAATCGGCCGGCTCTCGATCGTCAGGGCCGAAGCTGTCTCCGCGCCCGAAACCCTGCTCACAATTGCTATCGAAAACCGCTGGCCTTCCTCGGACTGCGGACGTTGAGAGGCTGCGTCGGCGCTTGATAACTCTTCAAGCGCCAGGACGGCCCTAATCCTCGCCATATCGTTACCCGACCCGTCCCGAACCGACTTGAGCGCTCCCTCGTTCCCAATACAGATTGACGCCCTATGCGCCCTCCGTTCCTTGAGAGCCAGCGCAACGAAATCAGCTCGATGGAAATACCCCCGCAGAGTCATCGGTCGTATCCCAACAGCATGCGCCGCCTCGATGTAGCTCAACGCCTTGCCGTCAGGATCATCAGGTAACCCATAGACCATCAGAGGGATCGCATCCCGAACAGGCTTTGGAAGCGGTCGCGGCCTCTTCATGTCGCGGTTCGGTGCGCGCGCCAGAGGAGAGATCATCGACATTTTACAGAACTCCAAGTCGCCATGGCGCGAATGCTGGGCACGAACCACGGCCCTTTCGCGCCATCATAATGAGCATGACCGGGTCGCACAACCATGTGGTTTGCGCCACCGATGCAACCGTCGCGATCATGCACGCAACCACATGCGAGTGACGGGCTCTAGTGAGGGTGTCACTAGGGTGTCACCGAGGGTATCACCCTTAATCCTTTGATATCTTATATTATTATTTTAAAGTGACGGGGTGACAGGCTAAAAGAGCCAGCGAGCGGGACATTTTTTTTGCGCGCGAAATCGTCGTCGCGAATTTCAGATTTTGGTCAAAATAGCCTGTCACCCCGTCACCAAACAGGATTATTGTGCTATATCAGTATGTTAGAGGTGACAGGCTAGGTGACACCCTCCCCCTCTAGGGTGTCACTTGCCCGTCACGACTGTGTGGTTTTATTAGGAAATGAGGAATTTGTATGAGTTTACGCTATTTATTTAGCGCATTATAGAAAACAGGTTAATGATGGCCTTATATTGACCTTATAGGCGATGTATGACCTTATTGTAAGGCGGACATCTCGGCTTCTGGCCAAAGCAAGCGGAGATGGTGAAATAGCTGTTGCGTCAGTCTGGGTCTTGGCATCTGTGCGCAATGGCCGCAGATTGCCCCGCAGACGATCTTATATTCGGCTGCTTTTGGGAAAGCCGGCCGCGAGGAGAAGGCGAGCGCGGGACATTCGGCGAAACCAAACTCATAGTCGCAGGCGCTGCAGAGGATGGGCGGTCGCTGGTGCGATCGCTGATAGAGTTCCTGTGTCGCTATGCGAATATGGAACTTGTCGCTCTTGAGGTCGTCGAGCCAGGGCTCGAAGATATGGATCTCGAGCGCAATCCTGTCGCATGTCGGCGGCCCGCCGTCGAACGTGCCGTGCTCCTTTCGCTCGAATGCTTCACCCATTTTGTTTTTTCGCGCCTTTTGTCTTTTCTGCTGCTTTGTAGAGGCTTTCGAGACAGGTCTTCGTAGTGGGCATGACCCTCATCGCGCCGTCGTTTGTGTGTTTGGAGCCGAAGCCTGCGGCCGTCAGCACCGCTCCGAGCGCTCCGGCGGCCGTTGGTTCCGGCGCTATGCGGGTTTTGACGCCCTTCTGCCATTCGACATAGGCGTTGCGCAGCGCGTAGAAATGGACCTCTGTTCCTTCCTTCCATGTGACCGCATCGTTTCCGAGCAGGCTTTCGACGTGGCAGCAATCCTCGAGCCATTTGCGCGCGTCGTATGGGTTGATCGAGAGCTTTATCATCTCCTGTTTGGCGGCGTTCGCTTTGGGCACGTCACGCGCGGGGAAGAACTTTGAGACATCCAGGTTCAGAAGATAATGGGCAAAGGCTTCACGCCCGCCATTTTCGATCTCATGAAGCAAGGCGGCGAAATACCCGGTGTCGCCAAGGCGGTATTCGCTGACATCGAGCACCCAGTAGCGTTCATCATGCTCCTCAATGAAGGCCGCATTGTCGTGGTTGCTCGAGAGCCAGAAATTGGGGCCAATGGGGCAGTGGACGATCGGTAGGTTCTTTGTCTCGATGCCATAGGTATCGGTCGTTGACAGCCGCTTGATGGCGTCGGCGGAGCGGCGGTCGCCCGCGAACAGCACTTCATCGAGAAAAATAAATGATCGGCCGCGAAGGACATCATTGAATTTGCCAAACACTTGTTCAATCGTGGCTGGCTGGAATCCGGAAGGGCCCCAAATCTTCAACATCGTCTCGCCGAGTAGGATGCCTTTTCCCACCTGTTGCCCTTTGCTCTTGAGGACAACGATAATGCGGCTTGGCTTGCCGATGTTCTGGATCTGCCAACCCATGAGGTTGAGCATGGCGGTCGCGTTTTTTAGATCGTCCGAGCAGATGACCTCTCGAATGTGCGACAGGATCAATCTGCATGAACCTGCGCGCGGCGTGACGCCAAGTCCGCGATAAAGATTATAGACGTCGGGCGGCAGATCCTCCCGGCTGGTGAATTCGATGCGGTCGTAAGTGTGCCGGCGGGCGTTCCCTGTCCAATAGGCGAACGCCGCATCGTAGATAACCTTCCCTTTGTCCTCGCCCAGACGCACAACTTCGCCTGCGAGACGCCGTCTTAGGTCAATGTCGTGGATCGGGAGAAAGTCGGGCCGGCTGATATAGACGCTGGCCTCCCCCCGCGCCTTAAGCAGGGCGAAGCGCTCATTGAGTTCATCGAGCGTTGTAAGGCGCTTTTCAATACCCTTCACCAACACAACCTCGCCGGCCTTGCCGTCAGGAATAAGCTGGTAGCGCATGCCGCCGTGGGCATAGGAATGAACCCAGACCTCACCGTTCGGGTGCACGTATACGATCGCTGCCTGATGCCCGTACTCGACGCCCTCGATCGGATCGGCGCACGGCTCGCCGTCAAAGCGGGTAAGGTCGGACAGCACATCGGCGACCGTCTTTCGACCAATCTTCCGGTCGTAAAAGTCGAGCGTGGCGCCCGGCGTCAGCTTGCCTTCGCACCATGCCTCCGCGGTGGCTCGGGCCTTCTCAGGCGACATTCCGCGCTTGATACAGTCGGTATATCGCTCCTCGCGAAAGGCCGCCCGCGCCGCCTCTGCTCGAGGTTTGATCGCTTCATCCGCGACCGCTTTCAACCGCCGTAGTTTCTTGATCTCGGCCGGGGTCAGGTCCGGACATGCCGTCCGTGTGTCGAGCGGGACGCCGTCATGAATCGTCGCGCGACGCGGCGCCTGTTTCAACGGCGGCTCTAACTCGGCATCAGCCTCGAACGTCAGACGCTCAGCCGAGCCAACAGACTTGTCGACGATCGAGCGCTCGAGCAAGGCGCCGGACTTGCTGACGATGTACCACCCGTCTCCGGCAAGCCAGGCGCGCTCAAACAGATTCTGCAGAAACCTCAGAATGTCGCTGCCGTCCTTGACCAGGGGATAGACGTGCTCGCCCGTCGACGAATATTGATCGCCGGTCTCGCTGTTGAAGACGCCTGCGGAGGTCGACGGCCGCTGAATGTAGCCCGCGAGGGCGAAGGCGGGACAGATGCTCGCGATCGCGGCGACGAAGGACCCATGCGCCTTCAGTCGTTCCCTGACTGCGTCGGGCATGCCTTTGCTATCGTGGTCGAGCAAGGCAAGAGCGGGCTCACCCTCCCGATAATTGAAATTGTCCTTAGTCCGCGGAACGAATCCGGGCTCATCCGAGCGCTCGTCATCCTTCAGGACCAGTTGCACCACCTCCGGAAGGCCGTCACGCAGCGCGCCGATCGAGTAGGCGACATTAGGCGGCGTCGCCTCGATGAACCCGGCAAAGGCGCGCCAGTCGCCAAGGGCAAGACGCTCAATCCGGCCAGACGACATTCGGCACCGCGAGGAGTCGTTGACCAGCTTGCCGTCGGGCGTCAGATGCAGTTTCTTGGTAAGCGGGCCGCCAGCTTTGACAAACCGCGTCGCCTCGATCGCGATCAGAGTCGTCGCGCCGAAACCGTCCGCGTCGAGGGTTTTGTCAATGGCGTTCATGCCGCGTCGATCCAATGACCGAAAGAGACGGCGCAGCCTTTCGACGGCGCCGTCTCTCGAAGAACAGGCTTCAGGCGAGCAAGAGGCTGATGTCCTCATCGCCGTCGCCGGCATCCGCGGGCGGCCCGTTCAGGCGCTCACGAGGCCCTTCCAACTGAGCCGCGGCAGGCTCTCCCCCGAGGATCCCGGCGAAGTCGCTTGCCGGACGCCATGCGATCACATCGAACACCGGCGCGTGGTTGCCGTAGCCGTCCTTCTGCGGCTTCAACCCGAGCGTGCAGAGAGGGAACTGTCGCCGTCCGAGTCGGACATAGGGCTTCAGCAAGAACCGGGTGAAAGCGGCCCGTCCGGACCAGGACGAGCTCGCCCAGGTCAAGAGCCGCCCGCCGCCATCGGAGTCGGGCATGCTGATTCCGAGCACTTCCGTACCTGGATCCCAGCCGTCCGCCGGGCCACTCGCCGGCGCCACATTCGAATACCGATGCGTGATGCGCTCGACGATCTTTCCATCCTCCCAACGCACCCATCCGTGCTTGGCCTCCGACATGAGGAAGACAACCCGCAAGCCGTCAGGACCGGTCTCGACTTCATCGTCATCGAGAAGCCAGTGCCCGTCCTTGGAGTTCGCCTTTAAGAATCCCCCTTCCATTCCAACGGCCTCGTCGACCGCCGCTTGCCAGGGATCTTGATAGTGTGTCATGCTGGTTGTGTTCATGGACTTTATCTCACATTTTGCTGGTTGAATTCCCGTTCGCGACGGCATTGTCGCGAGACGGGTCGAAAGTTCGCGTCCGGTTCGGCTGCAACCGGTCCCGGACGCGAATTTCTTTCACGAGGGAGCGAAATCGTCGCTCTCCGTGGTGAAACCTGAGTTTTTGCTGGTTCAATCGGCGGCTCTGGCGTAGCTCGCGACATCGCGGCTTCGGCCTCGCGGCGGGCCTTTACCTTCGACCGGATCGCCTCGACATGAATCTGCGCCCGAGCGGCTTCTTCAGCCGTGACAACGCCCGCCTGCATGCCGTCGAGATCAAGACGCGGGGCGCCTTCCTTCAGCGAACGGAGATATCCCCAAGCGCCGCAATAGTAGACAAGCGCTTCGTGGACCTCACTCGGCGTGATCGCGGACGCACGAACCGCCAGGTCACGATGGATCCCTAACTTCAGCGCCGGACGCGCGCCGGGCTTGAGCCGGAGATCGACGAACGTGAGGGGGAACTCTTCATGGAGAAAATCAAGCGTGTCGTTGCGCCGAGCGCGGTACGCCTCGAGCGAATCGGGTTGTGGACTTCGGGGGGGTATTGTTGTAGCTTGAACGCCTTCGGTCCCCACCGATATTGCGTTCAGAGAGCCGCGCGCAGCATCAGCCGCCGCGGCGATCTCCGCCTCTACAAGCGACATTCATGCCGCTTCAAACAAAGCGTGCACCGACTCTGCCGTGATCCGCGTGCTACTGAGGACCTTGACAGACTTGAGTTTGCCGAGGGCGAGCAGTTCATAGACCGTGCTGCGCCCGCACCCTATGACCTGCCTCGCTTCGTCGACGGTATAGCCTAGGCGCGGAAGCGGCGCCCGCGGCGTGCGGTGCTTGGGCTTCGGGGCGACTTCGGTTGACTGAATGTCCACGACCATCTCCATTTGGGTGTGATGATCGCCAACCAGCCTCCGACAATTGAACTTCGCAAGCGCTCAACTAAAAGTTCAGGGCAGGGCCTCGCTCCCGGCCCCCAGAAGCGCCTGTCTTTGAGCGGCTTGCAGATAGAGATACATGTCGTAATCCGTTATTAGTTGATTGCGCCGCTCGCGCCCGATATCGGCAAGCGAGAACAGCCCAGGGACAACCCGCCAATTTGAGCTACGAACAAGCCTCACCCGCGTCTGTTCCTTCGTCCCGCGCCTGACCGCCTTGCGGAGGGAATGGGTCAGATTGCTGTCGGGGTCCATCTTCCGCCCGACTCCCAGGCCCAACTCCGCTATCGGCTTTGCAAACTTCCGTAAGAATTCCCTGCGCACGTCGGGTTTGAACCGGGTTCCGGACTTAAGCTGGCTTTCGAAGCGCTTCTCGAAATCGTCGTACATGCGCGAGAGGCGCCGATATTTGAAATCCGGTATCGAAGGCCGGCGTCGGCCCCGCTTGGCGCGAAACCTCTGGATCATCGCCGCCGCCTCTGGCCCTGTGGAGGCGAGGCTGTCCAGCAACTCATCGTATTCGCGGCTGGTCGGCATGTGTGTCACGCCCTCGCCGTCCTATCGGAATCACCGTCGCCGGGGCCGTCGTCAGGGGCACGACAGCGCGCGCGGCGAGCTCGTCCATCGCGTCCACAATGAACGCCGCATAGTGCGCCTCAATCATCGCCGAGCTTGTGTCGTGAAGCGCTGCGACCAGTCTCGTAGGCAAGCCCGCCCTTAAGCCCCTCACGATCGAGCTATGCCTGAGCGCATACGGGATCGTTCCGGTCGCGAGACCTGCTTTCGCAACGATCGCGGTCCAGACAAATATCAATTCCGAAGCTGCCAGCCATGGGCGCCGATCCGCGGCTTTCTCCCATCGCCCGACTCCGACAGAGCGCCAGCGTGGACGTAGGAATAGAGGCTCATGGCCCTTCCGGCCGGCGATCGCAGGCGCCAGCGCGGCAAGAACGTCGTCGCCGACGCGGACGCCAATGTGCGTCGTTTGTCTGACCCCTCCGCCCTTCCTTGAAACGGGGACCATCAGCCGCCTCTGTGCGGCTTGAACATCGCCGACAGTCATGCGCGCGACTTGGGAAAACCTCGCGCCGGTCGCCGCCAGAACAAGCACGATGCGGCCGAGATCGCCTTCCCATCCGCCCGAGGCGTCCACGTCCCATGCCGCCGCGATGAGCCGCCGAATGTCTGCGTCCGGGAGGATCTGCATCTCGCGGGCTTTCGCCGGTTCGGCGCGCGTCTTCGCCAAACCATCGGCGATTGTATCCCTTATGGTCGATGGCAACTGCGCCTTGGCGCGTTTCGCAGCGGCGTTAAGCGCAGCCTTCAAGTCGTTGCTTGTACGCTGCGCAGTTCCGGGCGCCATGTCCTGCAGGTTATCGCGCCACTTGGCGAGGTCGTCGCTCCTTAGGGTCGCCAGCGGTTTTGCTGCGAGCATCTCGTCGACGTGCTTCCCCAACCGGCCACGCGCGTTCCCCTTCCGGCCCTTTTGATTAACGCCATAGCGAATATCGCGCTCGTCGCGGGCCCTGACATAGTCCTCGATCGCATCGCGCACGGTGATGATCGGCCCGAGGCTTGCAATCCGGGCTTCCTCCGCACCCGCCTTCATACGCTCGCGCGCGGCGTCTTGCGCCTGGGTGTAGGTAAGGACATTGACGCCGTCCGCGTCCGCGAGATCGTCGGCTTCGGCGATCGTCTCGACGACGTACTTTTCATCGCCCAGGTAGCGGCGGAGAACCCAACTTCCGCCGCGCTTGCCCTTGCGGTACCCGAGATGCAGTCTGTTTCCGAGATCGGCGTAGAGAGGCTTCCCCGATGGCTTCAGCTTCTCTCGTGCGGTCCGGCTATCGAGCTTCGGATTTCGAACGTGTCTCGCCATTTCATCCTCGCCTGTCCAATGTCTGTCCAATATATAGGGGCAGACACGGGCGCACAAGTGTGGACGAAATGAACCGAGTGATTTACCTTACAAAGGCTTAGGTGGACGTGTGCGGACGAGAAAGAGCCGAGAAACTGCCCTGGCGTGGCAGAGGATGCGGGGGATGGAGTCTGCAAAGAGCGCACGCTTCAACGATCCGCGGTTACGAGGCCTTCTCTATCAGGCGATGCTCGTCCTCGTCGTTTGTGGGCTGATTGGGGGCGGCGCCTATAATGCTTATGAAAATATGCAGGCCCGCGGAATTCCGTTGGGCTTCGGCTTCTGGAATGAGGTGGCCGGCTTTGAGATCAATTTTCACCTGATCGATTATTCGCCGCTTTCAACTTATGGCCGCGCATTCTGGGTTGGGCTCCTCAATACTCTTCTAGTTGCCGCGATCTGCATCCCGCTGGTTACTTTGTTTGGGTTCGCGATCGGAGTGGCGCGCCTTGCGCCGAACTGGTTGTTGTCGCGCTCCGCGCTTGTCTACACGAATGTGATCCGAAATACCCCTTTGTTGCTGCAATTGCTGTTTTGGTACAACGCGGTGCTGAAATCGCTTCCCGGGCCTCGCCAGTCGATCAACTTGGCCAACGCCATCTATCTAAACAACAGGGGTCTTTTCTTGCCGTCGGCGGCGGGGCGCCCGGCCGCGACGTGGTTTGTTGCTGCTACCGCCTTGTCGATCACCGCAGCCATATTGTTTCGCGCCTGGGCGACCTGGCACAAGAATCGGACTGGCGCACAGGCTCCTGTTGCGTCCATCACCGTCGCCTTGATCCTCGCAGGGCCGACAATCGCGGTCCTTGGAGCGGGAGCGCCGTTCACGCTCACAACCGCGAAGTTATCGGGTTTCAATCTGACGGGGGGAATACAGGTTATTCCTGAAATGGCTGCGCTTGTTTTCGGTCTCGTGACGTTCACCGCCGCCTTCGTAGCAGAGATTGTTCGAGCCGGCGTCCAGGCCGTGGCGCATGGTCAAAGCGAAGCCGCCCTCGCGCTGGGGCTCCATCGCGGCCTGACGATGAAGCTGGTCGTGATTCCACAAGCAATGCGACTTATCGTTCCGCCGCTCACCTCCCAGTACCTCAACGTGGTCAAGAATTCGTCTCTCGCGGTTTTTGTCG
>Ga0206860_10111_pt1 | contig 19757 bp, 31 predicted proteins | sample Alteio_BWOrgCont_44_FD_152624 | JGI IMG/M metagenome (GOLD analysis project Ga0206860, IMG submission 152624) | Enriched cells from forest soil in Barre Woods Harvard Forest LTER site, Petersham, Massachusetts, United States -... | ecosystem: Environmental > Terrestrial > Soil > Temperate forest >...
CTTCTACGCGTTTCAGCTCTCCCAAATTCTCGTTTGGCAGGTACGTTACCGGCATTTGTGCGCCTGACTAGGAGGCTGCAATGGCAAAGATGCAGGCGGTGCAGGTCGCGCACCCCGGCGGTCCGCTGGAACTCGTCGAGCGCGAACTGCCCGAGCCGAAGCAGGGCGAGGTCCGCATCCGCGTCGAGGCTTGCGGTGTGTGCCACAGCGACAGTCTCACCGTCGAAGGGCAGTGGCCCGGCCTCTCCTTCCCACGCATTCCCGGGCACGAAATCGCCGGTGTGATCGACGCTATCGCCGCCGGTGTGATCGACTGGCGCGCCGGGCAGCGCGTTGGCGTCGGCTGGTTTGGAGGGCATTGCGGGCATTGCGAGCCGTGCCGGCGTGGCTGGCTGATCGACTGCCGCAACTTGCGCATCCCCGGCATCTCGTATGACGGCGGCTATGCCGAGGCGATGGTGGTTCCCGCCGATGCGCTCGCTGCGATCCCCGACGAGCTTAACGACGCCGAGGCTGCGCCGCTGCTTTGCGCCGGGGTAACGACCTTCAATGCGCTCCGTCACAGCGGGGCCATGTCGGGTGACGTGGTGGCGATCCTGGGCATTGGTGGCCTCGGTCATCTCGGACTGCAGTTCGCAAATAAGCTCGGCTTTCGCACCGTCGCGATTGCCCGCGGCGCCGACATGGAGGTGCTCGCCCACCAACTCGGCGCGCACCACTTCATCGACAGCGAGAGCGAGGACGTGGCGGCGGCGCTCAACCGCTCGGTGGCGCGCGGGCCGCGCTGGCGACCGTTACCAGCGCCAAGGCAATGATGCCCGTGATAGACGGGCTCGCGGTGCGCGGCCGGCTCATCGTGGTGGGCGTTGACGTTGAGCCGCTCCAGGTCACACCGCTGCAACTGATTGGCGCCAGCCGTAGCGTCGTGGGTCACGCCGCCGGCGCCTCGATCGACTCGCAGGACACGCTTGCTTTCAGCGCACTGTCGGGGGTGCGCCCGATGATCGAGACAATGCCGCTCGCCCGAGCGGCGGAGGCGTATGCGCGGATGATGCAGGGCGGCGCGCGCTTCCGGATGGTGTTGACGATGGCACAGCACCAACGCGCCGTAATCAGTGCTGGCAGCGGATAACGCAGCCGCTTAAAGGTCGGCTGACTCGTAACGTCAGTGGCCTGCGCTTTGGCCGCCGTCGACGTGAAGGATGTCGCCTGTCACGAAGGAGGCCGACTCCAGGTAAAGGATCGCGCCGACAATGTCGGCGATTTCGCCCATATGACCGACGGGGTGGAGGTCGCCCAGCTGAGCGTAGGTCTCGACAGGATGCATCGGCGTCTTGATGACGCCTGGAGCTACTGCGTTCACCCGGATGCCGCGCTTCGCATACTCGATGGCGAGCGATTTGGTCGCGGCGTTGAGCCCGCCTTTGGTCAGCGACGCGAGCACAGCCGGTACACCGGACAGCGCGTGGTCGACCATGCTCGTCGTGATCTGCACGATATGGCCGCTGCCCCGCTTCTCCATCTCGGCGACGGCCAGCTGCGTGATGTGAAAGAAGCCGGCGACATTGATGCCTAGCATCGCCGCACAGTCAGCTTCGGTATATTCGAGAAACGGCTTGGAGATAAAAATACCGGCATTATTGACCAGCGTGTCGATGCGCCCGAACCGGGCCATGCCTTCGGAAATCACGCGCTCGGCAGTCTTCCGATCGGCGATGTCGCCGGACACGGTGATGACCTCATCGTCGTTCGATGGAGTTATAGAGAGCGACGTCGCGATAACCCGGTAGTTACGATCGCGGTACGCGTTGACGAGGGCTACGCCGATGCCGCCCGACGCACCAGTGATAACGGCGACTCTTTGTTCGGCATCCATAATAACCTCCTCAAGCGTTAAAAGTGTCGTTGGCAAACGAGATCGCGGTCACTCCGGTAGCCCCGCCTGGCGCAGGCTGTCGGCGTAGCGGGCAATCTCTTCCGACCGGCGAAAACGGGGCGACTTCGCCAATGTCGGCCGGCCGCAGATCAGGATCGACCTCGCGCATCTGCGCTATGTATCGCCGCGCCTCCGCCGATCGGCCGGAGAGCGCGTGACTCGCCGTCGCATACGGTCCCGGTGAGACGCGATCAAATCGTCGACAACGGCCCGGCAAGCTTTCGACCGAGCGAGCGTGCCAACTTCGTCGTGCTCCATCAGCCGGCTGTAACCGGCAATATCGGCAGCGAAGATCGCAGCAAGTTTGCGCTCGACCGGGTGATGGCACTTGGCACCTCCCCAACCGAGTATAGCGAGACGCCCAACAAACGCGCGCCCTTTCAGGTGCCCCTCGTTCCTGCCGTTCACCAAAACCGACGGCTGCGTCTCGCCCATTGCTTCGGGCCGTTAGTCACGGTCTGCTTTCTGATCACGCCGGCGCAGCGGGAGCCGGTCTTCATCCCCCGAAGCCGACCTTCACGATCGCTCCTGAAGCAGAAGGTGTTGGTAGTAAAACTGCATTACGGTGAAAATGAACGCCGTGCTGATCCCGAACAGTAGCATGCCGTCGGCCGCCTCTAGCGTACCCATCATCTGCCAGTGTGGGTGCAGCAGAATCCCCGACGCGCCGCGCGTAGCCATCGTGTCGAGGGAGTAGAAGATTGCAGCTCCGGGCGATTCGAGGGCGCCAAGCCACAAATACGCCGCCGCCCAGACCGCCGCCTCTATCCCATGTAGTACAGCCAGCAGCAGCCCCATCGCAGTGAACGCGGCAATCGCGATCGCGATCACATGCGGTGCAGCACGGCTACGGCTCTCTAGCCGAACCCGGAAACTATGAAGCACGGACACCATGACCGTTACGCCTGTCGCGTGGAAAGCTATGGTCAGCGCGACAAGCGACAGACCCCAAGTCCAGTTATCCAACAAAGCCGTCCTTGTAGCCGCCATTGATGCGAGGTCTAGGCTCCGTACTCAATAAGGGATTCCCTTGATCTGCGCGATGTGATTCAAGCTTTCAAACGGTGGGAGCTTGCAGGTGAAGGGGATTACTTGGCTGAGCGATGCGGAGTGGGCTCGGATCGAACCGCTGCTGCCACGCGGTCGCCGGGGTGCGCGTCGGGTTGATGACCGGCGAGTGATTAGCGGGATCGTTCACATGTTGCGCTCAGGGGCGCGCTGGCGTGACTGTCCGGCGGTCTATGGCCCGTACACGACGATCTACAACCGCTTTAACCGTTGGAGCCGGCAAGGGCTGTGGTTTTCCATCTTCGAAGCCCTGACCGGGCACAGCGGCATCTACGGCTTGGCAGCGATCGATAGCACGCACATCAAGGCGCACCGCTGCGCCGCCGGGGGAAAAGGGGGGCTTTCGAGCAAGCCCTCGGCACCTCGCGCGGCGGACGAACCAGCAAGCTGCACGCCGCAACCGACGAGACCGGCCGGCCGCGGCTGATCCTGCTGACCGCAGGCAATGCCTCCGATGCGGCGACCGCGCCGGCGCTCTTGGCCGCTCTGGGACCTTTCCGCCGGCTCGTCGCCGACCGCGGCTACGACAGCAACGCCATTCGGCAGATAATCGCCGAGCGCGGTGCCGAAGCCGTCATCCCACCCAGCTCACCGCGCGTGCGTCAAATCCCCTACGACCCCGTCGCCTACCGCCAGCGAAACCTCGTCGAGCGCCTCTGGTGTCGCCTCAAAGACTGGCGGCGCGTCACCACGCGATACGACAAGCTCGCGCGCAACTACCTCGCTACCGTCTATCTTGCCGCCGTCATGATCTATTGGATCAATTGAGTCCGGACCCTAGAACAGCGCTTTCCGTACCCGCTCGATACTCCGATGTCTGACATCATCGCGCGGTTGCGTTGCGACGATTGCGGCGCAAGAGATGGCTTCCGGGTGACGGTGAAGCGCGACCGGACTGATCAAAGCAATCTCACCGGCCGACCGCCCCCACGCACGGTGATCGCCGAGCCGGATTAGCGCCGCACTCGCTTCCCCCGGCCGCCCGACAGGTCAGAATTTGACGCGACCGGAGGATAGGCTTGGTGCACCGGGCGCAGCAGACGACGGCGCGGCCTTCCGAGCTGGTCTAGGTTGCGGACGAGGTGCGGGCAGTGTCTCAGCTGGAGCTGCTTGCGCAGCCGGTGGGGGCATGTCCGGGGACACCTGTTCAGTGATCGGGCGTAAACCTGTGGCGAGTTTCGGCGGTTCGTCCGGCGCGGCCGGAGACGATTGTACCTCTGCCGGCGGGGGCGCATCCGGCTGCTGCGGATTCGTTAGCGGCGCTAAGCCAATGGAGAACTGCGTGGCCGGATGGGTGGCTAACGCCGCCGGGCCGGCGGCGTTAGCAGCCGCGTTGAGCTGCGGCACCACCTGCGCTGCGGCGGGCGCTTGGCGCGGTTTGCCAAGCCAATAACAGCCGCTTCCCGCCACCATCAAAAGTGCTGTTACTCCAAGGATGGTCCACACCCATCTGGTCGGCCGCTCCGGCTCTGACATCGGTGCCGTTCGCCACCAAGCGCTCTCGGTCCCTGGTGGGCGCGTGTGTTCTACCTCTAGCATTCCCGGTTCGCGTTGAATGTTCATTGCCACAGAACTACCGCCTACGAGCGCGTCTTAAGAAGACGCCGGCCGCTAGCCATGCTTCCATTACAATCGCGTGGAAGCGAGGTGGGGTCAATGGGTGCTTTGCTAGCCTGGACCTTAGCACCCTAACCGAAAGTAGGTCCAACACTGGACCCACCAGCGTCGTCTGCGAAAACCGAACGCCGGTGATCCTAGTCTAGCGCCTTACTCTCGGGTGTCCCGTGATCCGGTGGCGGTTTCTTCGGCGTACACGATTGAGGCTGAGGGCTCGGGTATCTACCATCCGCAGGAGATTGTTCAGGGCGGCGCTGCGGCATCTTCGCGTCTGGTTGATGCACAAATACGCGAAGGGGCAACGCGGATCTATGCGGCCCTAGCCGGAGCGAGCGCCCGGAGAGAACGGACAAATAAAAAGAGGCGCCCCGAACTCTCGCGACGCCTCCTTCACCGAATTACTGGGGCGGTGATCAGCTCTTGGTGGACGGCACCCAGGCGGTTTTGTCCTTGTCATACGTGAAGCCGTGGGCCGACTGAAGGGCATCCTTCGTAGTGTCGATCGTTAGATACCAGGCGCCGTTCTTCATTTCCGCATGGACGGCGTTGAACGGGACGGCGACATCCTTCTCGCCAGCGCCGAGAAAGCCGCCGACACCAACGATGAACGCGGTGATCTGGCCGCTGCCGTTGACAACGACATCGTCGATGCTGCCGATCTTGGTGTTCGACGGGTCGTAGACGCTTTGCTTGTAATAGTCCTGGATTGTCTTCCCGCTTGGGATCGTCGCCATCGTATCGGCTGCAGCAAAGGCCGGCACAGAAGTCGCGGCCAGCGGTAACAGACTTGCCACCGTAAGCGCCGCGGCGATCGCTGTTTTCTTCATAATGTCCTCCAGCGGGCGTTCCCGCCCTTCAAGATATAGGTGGACGCTTAACACCTGGGGTTTCTGGAGGTTCATTGCCGGGAGGCATTTTGATTTAAAAAATAAGCCCTCCTACGGTAAAACACTGCGGAAATCCGCCAAGCCCTGATGGCCGGCACCGAAGACGATCTGACCGACGAGGAACGCGCTGCGGTCGTCGCCGCGCTGCGGGAGAAGATCGACAACGATCGCTATCCACGATCACCTCGCCTTGCGCCGCTAAGGGCCGCACTGGCGAAGCTCGACCCGAGTTCGGCACCCAGACTGCCACCGGAGCCCAAGCCGCCCTTACCGCAGGCGCCGCCGCGCGCTCGAGGCGGGCGGCGCTAATCTGATCTGGCCGGTCGAAACTCAGTGCCGAAAGCGGGCCCACGCATACCCGATGACGGCGGCAGTTATTACTGAAAGCAAGGGGTTTTTACGGATCATTTCTTCAACATCGTTCAGAACCTCATTGGCTTGGCCGCAGCCTGGCTAGCAGCGTCAGCCGTCGCCTTGGCGGGGCGCCGCCCCTCCCCGGCAATATGGCTTCTCCCGACATCCTCGGCGTGTTGCAACGCTGCCTTCTCCGGGCCGTCCAAGGCCTGATCGGCCTCCCGGGCTTTCTCTTCCACCTGGCCAGATTGAGCAAAACGTTCCTGCGCTTCGTTGTATTGACGCGCCGCGGTTTTATTACCCTCACCCTCGTTCTGCGAACTTCCGGTAGATTTTTGTTCGTCGGCCATGAGAACTCTCCTCGTGCTCGTGTACGCGAACAAGCGCGGCGGACGATCGTGCCCTGCCTGGCCCGGCCGTCTTACGCGGCGCGAGCGATGCCGCCGGTCTGCCGCAGGCCATAGTTGGCGATCAGTGCCGCCTCAGCTCTGCCGTCGTGCTTCACCAAGGGCCAGTGGTATGCCGGCGGGTAGGAGCTGCGAGCGGTCAATGATCCCGGTATGGACCGCCGTGAAAACCGGTTCCTGCCGTGATTTTTGAGGCTCGCGCGCCGTATTTTCCCGCCGCTTATGGATGGGCTTACCGTGGGCCGACGCAAACGGCACACGGCGTGTTGCCACGCCAATCGATCCCGTGGCCACGGGATCCTCAAACGGAATACGGCTTGCATCCAGCTCCCTTCCTGTACCATAGGCGGCTACACCGTCCCGTCCACCAACGATAAAGATGGGGTGATTGCGGTCACCACCCAGCCTCCAGGGGTAAGCGAAACGGCACGATGTAGGGTTGTGCTGAGCAAGACCAGGAGGACGACATGAAGTATTTCGCAGGCTTCGATGTCTCGCTCGACGAGACCGCCGTGTGCATCGTCGACAGGAATGGCATTGTTGTCCGGGAGGGCAAAGTCGCCTCGGAACCTGACGACCTTCGCGCGTGGATCATTGCTGCTGACCTGACACTGACGCGCCTCGGGCTCGAAGCCGGCCCGCTGTCGCCGTGGCTGCATGTGGGACTGCGAGCGGCGGGGCTGCCGGCGACTTGCATCGAGACCCGGCGCATGAAAGGGGCGACCGCGGCGATGGCGATCAAGACCGATCGTAACGACGCCCGCGCCATCGCGCACGCCATGCGCACCGGGTGGTTCACCGCGGTCCAGGTCAAAACCCCAGAGAGCCAGAAGCTGCGCATGTTGCTCAGCAATCGTCGCGTGCTGCTCGAAAGCAGATCGCCATCAGCAACGAAATCCGCGGCACGCTCAAAGCCTTTGGCCTCAAGGTCGGGCCGGTCACCGTGACGCGGTTCGAAGCACGCCTCGTCAAGCTGCTTGGCGAGAAACCTCGGCTGTTGGCGCTGGTGCGGCCGATGTTTGTGGCACGCCGGGCATTGCGCCGCCAACACGCGGTCCTCCACCGAATGGTCCTTGGTATCGTGCGATCAGACACGGTATGCCGGCGCCTCCTGTCGGTGCCAGGTGTGGGCGCCGTCGTCGTGTTGACCTATGTGACCGGCGTCGATGATCCGGCGCGCTTTGGCCACGCCCGCGACCTCGGTCCGCATTTTGGTCTGACACCGCGCAAATATGCCTCCGGCGAGATCGATCGCAACGGACCGATCACCAAGGCCGGCGACGGCGCGGTGAGCAAAGCGCTTTCTCAAGCCGCTCTCAGTCTCCTGACGCGGGTCGAGCGTTGGTCGGCGCTCAAGGCCTGGGGTATGGCGGTCGCCAAACGGCGCGGGCTGCGCCGAGCGGTCATCGCTGTCGCCCGCAAGCTGGCAATCGTCATGCATCGCACCTGGGTCGACGGTACAACCTTCAACTGGTCGCGCGAGGCTGACGCTACGGCGTGAGATGAACGCGACCAGGTAGAGTTCCGCACAGCGGAAGAGAGGTCCCGCGAGGACTAGGTTGGGGCGACTGCGCATAATGTCCAGCACTCCGGCACCACCGGAAATGCGCGATAAAGATCGCGGCTCCCGGCCTTCGAATCCCATCCTGAGGCGGCCTTGGTCGACCTCGTAGAGAAAGCACGAGCCTCGCGGCGGCATCGATTTGAAGAATTGGAGCGGAGGCTGGTTGATGCGAAAAACGCAATCAGAGAAGGACATTATCAGATGTAGAGACACCGCCAATCAGCTCGCCAACAGCGCCTCGATTTTGGCCATGTCGGAGGTGTCGATGCCGGCCTTACGGAACAAAGCAAAATCGTCCCGTACGTCATCACCGAACGTCTCGCCGCCGCCGAGCGGCTTATCCTTGTTGTCGAGGTAGATCGCCTTGGCCTCGTCAAAGCGGCCGAGAAACAGCAGGGCGTGGGCTTCATTGGTGGCGATACAAAGAGCGGTAGGATCAAGCGTCAGGGCCTCCTGCGCGTCGTCGCGGCACGGCGTGGGCACGTATGACCATTCTGGCCGAGCCGCTTCCGCTGACAAGAGGAAGTGGCCGGTGTCGGTTAGGATAAGCGGACCTTGCTCGAGGCATCCGGCAACGACACGGATGCGCCGAGAGCGGTCACCGCGGCGGACGGCGCCCGCGCCGATCACGCCGGTCGGCGTAGCGGATCGCGCGCTCGTGCACGCGCGGAGCAGGCGTTTATCAGCAGCCGTCGCCGGGCAGTGGACGCTTAAGTAATCTCAGGGGCGCAGAGGAAGGGCATCCCAACCGCGATTGTATTCTGCCTTCTCTGGCGTGCCGTCGCTGAAGGGACAGGGAGGCGGCTTCGGCCCGTCGCCTGTCTCTATCGCGTCTCGCATTGAGCGGTGATCGGCAAGGCCAAGGGCATACGGTGACATCTCAGCACGAGCTGCGGCTTCTTCTAACCTGTATCCTGCCCAATAGTCTCCACCGCCGAGCTTTCTGATCCGGCCATACTCAAGGCGCCATTGTTCAATTGCCGGCTTGAAGTTGGGAAAATCGGCATCGTCCGTCATGGCCGAAACCACGATTAGTGTTTCGCTGACGCGTGTTGACGCAAGTAATCTCCTTCCCATGGAAGTTCATCAGCTGGCGGCTGATAACCGCGAGCACGATAAATTCCTTCCTCGACCGGCACGCTGATGCCCCCATCATCAACCCGGACATCATTTGGCCGGCCGCCCGTCCCAAGAATTCGATACAAGCCGCGTCTCATGTTCTGTCCTCGCAAGTCTGGGGTGAATAGTGCGCCAAGCGCATCACCACCATCTCAATCGCTTGCTCGCCACTCGGTTGAGGGACGAAACTGCGAACCACATTCCAAGACAACCGGCAACGGCTACCGCTATCAGCACCAGTGCCAGCGAGGTCACGGCGGCTCACTGAACGCGGTCGCCGGTGATGCGGCCGACTGCGACCGGTTTCGTGTGCAACCGTTCCAGACACCGGCTCTCCTCGGCACAGTCGAGATAGCCGCAAAGGCCGCTTGGCTTGTTGCACTTGACGCCGTCAGGCGGCTTCCGACCTATCCAACCCACGACCGCAGCGGTAGGTGGTGCTGTGGTCATTCATCCCTCATCTGTCGAGCTTCCGCTGAACCGTATCGCGAGTTAACGGCCATTTGGTCGTATTGAAGCGCCAAGTCTAACAATCTCGCCCTCAGAGGGCCGCCAACAGGAGCAGCTTCGGCAGTCTCCCGAAGCCGCACGGCGCGCCGTATGTGGATAGCGGAATATGTGAAGTCAGTTATTGGCCGGGATGATCTTGCACTCTCAGCGCTCGACGAGCCTGTGTCGAAAACGACCGGGCCAACGGGTGCCGCTTCGTTAGATTTGGGTGCGTATTTGGTTGCGGGGTGTGCGGTAGACCCTTTTTTGAATCCGTTGGCAGCACTGGCCGTACAAGAAATAAACATTAAAATCCCCTCTATTAAAGGTTCGTGGTCGTTCGCCGGGAATGCGATCCCCTAGGCCCGCGCGCGGGGCCGCCGGTTTTCGCTTTCAATCTGCCCTTTCGGCGGTTTGCGCGCGGGCGGGTTCGAGGTTGCCGCCGCGGAGCTCGTTTCACTTATAAAATCCCCCGGTTGATGCGCCCGTCGGCCACTCAGAACACTCCACCTACTCCGGGTATGCGCCACGGGCGATGCGGAGCCTCCTGCCTTTCTCCGTAGGAAGAGGGTTCCCTGATGGCAATTGGCGTGGCTCCGCCAGTATTGTCATCATTGTCATTGCTCGGCCGGTGGTCCTTCGACCATTTATTGAAACCGCTGTTGGTCAGGGAAATATACATTTCCGTTATCCTTGAGTTGAACTTGCCGTGGATCGCTAGCCCCGCTCCTTGAGTCGTTTGTCCTTAAACAGTTCAACGGTGCTGGATCAGCCCCAACACCGATCCACGTTCTTGCCTGCGGCCGTCTGCCCGGCGAGCGTCACGGTGCGGGCATTATCCCGCGCCATGACGGCCGCTTTCGGCCCACGCACGTCGAGCGGCCAACGATTGCACATCGGCACTGTCGGCGGTGCCTGTCGCCATCGCGTTCACGAAAGCGCCCGAAACGCGATCAGCGCCGCCAGACCCAGACCGATCAGAACCGGAATGACAATGGGCGGGATGAACCATGTTTTATTCATGCGGCCGGCGGCCGGCCGGCAGCTCGTTGGGGGATCGCCGCGATTGCGGCAAGTTTCGGCACCCAGTCCTGCACAAAGCGGCCAACCTCCGCGGTCTGAACCGGTGTCAAACCGAGGGAGGCACGCTCATAGGCAGATTGCACTTGTTGAAGCTGCGCGCCGCGCAGGCCCTTCGCCGCGAGTAGATACCACTCGCAAGCCTGTACCGAGCCCTCGGGCTCTTCGCTATACATTTCCGCGAGCTTGATCTGGGCGCGGGCGAGCCCCTGCTCCGAGGCGGCCAACAGCCACCTCATTGCCTCCAAATGGTTGCCTTCGGCGACGTAGCGACTATCCACCAACCCGTTTTCATACATGATGGCGAGATTGAACTGGGCCTCGGCATTGCCACGCTCCGCGGCTTGAATCAACTGCTGTTTCATGTTCGTTGCTCCTTGGATTGGCGGCACGAACTCCCGGCAGATTTAGAAGTCCATGCCACCCATGCCGCCCATTCCACCCATGCCGCCGGGCATTGCCGGCGCGTTCGGCTGCGGCTTATCGGCGATCATCACCTCCGTAGTGACGAGCAGCCCGGCGATCGACGCAGCGCCTTGCAGTGCCAGGCGCACCACCTTGGCCGGGTCGATGATGCCCGCCGTCACCATGTCGACATAGGCGCCGCTCTGGGCGTCGAAGCCGTGATTGGCGTCGCCCTTTTCCAGCAGCTTGCCGACGATGACCGAACTGTCGGCGCCAGCGTTTTCGAAGATCTGCCGGGCTGGCGCCTGCAGGGCGCGGCGCACGATGTCGATGCCGACTTTCTGGTCGTTGTTCTCTGGTTTCAACCCGCCGAGCGCCTGGCTCGCGTAGAGCAGCGTGACGCCGCCTCCGGGAACGATACCCTCTTCGACCGCCGCCCGCGTGGCGTGCATCGCGTCGTCGACGCGATCTTTGCGTTCCTTGACTTCGACTTCGGTCGAGCCGCCAACGCGGATGATCGCGACGCCGCCGGCGAGCTTGGCCAGCCGCTCCTGCAGCTTCTCCTTGTCGTAATCCGAGGTCGTCTCCTCGACTTGCGCGCGCAGTTGCGTACAGCGGGCTTGAATGGCCACCTTGTCGCCGGCACCGTCGATGATCGTGGTGTTGTCCTTGTCGATGCTGATTTTTTTGGCCCGGCCCAGCATGTCGAGCGTCACGGTCTCCAGCTTAATGCCGAGATCGTCGCTGATTACCTGACCGCCCGTCAGGACAGCCAGGTCTTCGAGCATCGCTTTCCGACGATCGCCAAAGCCTGGCGCCTTGACCGCCGCGACCTTGAGGCCACCGCGCAATTTGTTGACCACCAACGTGGCGAGCGATTCGCCTTCGATGTCCTCGGCCACGATCAGCAGCGGGTCGGTACTCTGCACGACCGCTTCGAGCAGCGGGAGGATCACCTGAAGGCCGGGCAGCTTCTTCTCGAACAATAGGATGTAGGGGCTGTCGAGCTCGCAGATCATCTTCTCGGCGTTTGTCACGAAATACGGCGAGATGTAGCCGCGGTCGAACTGCATTCCTTCGACCACGTCGAGTTCGGTATCGAGGCTCTTCGCCTCTTCGACCGTGATCACGCCCTCATTGCCGACCTTTTGCATCGCCGCGGCGATCATCTCGCCGATCTCGCGGTCGTCATTGGCCGAAATTGTCCCGACCTGGGCGATCTCGGCATTGGTCGAGACCTTTTTCGCCACCTTTTTGATCGTATCGACAACCGAGGCGACGGCCATGTCGATGCCGCGCTTCAAATCCATCGGGTTCATCCCGGCGGCGACCGCCTTCGCACCTTCGCGGACGATCGCCTGCGCCAGCACCGTCGCGGTGGTTGTCCCATCGCCAACCTGGTCGCTGGTCCGGGACGCAACGTCCTTGACCATCTGCGCGCCCATGTTCTCGAACTTGTCGGTAAGCTCGACCTCCTTGGCAACGGTGACGCCGTCCTTGGTGATGCGCGGCGCGCCATAGGATTTGTCGAGCACGACGTTACGGCCCTTCGGGCCCAGCGTCACCTTGACCGTGTTGGCGAGGGTGTTGATGCCGCGCAGCATGCGGTCGCGCGCGTCGCCGTTAAATCTGACGTCCTTGGCAGCCATGTTGGGTATCCCTTTGTTGGCCGGTCTTAAGCGGCCTGCTGTTCGGCAACGGCGCGATCGAGCACGCCCATGATGTCGGCTTCGTTCATGATTATCAGTTCTTCGTTGTCGAGCTTGACCGTGGTGCCGGACCACTTGGCGAACAGCACGCGGTCGCCGGCCTTGACGCCCATTGGCTTGAGCGCGCCGTCCTTGTCGCGGGCGCCGGGGCCGACCGCGACAATCTCGCCCTCCACCGGCTTTTCCTGTGCTGTGTCGGGAATGAGGATGCCACCAGTACTTCTGGCCTCCGGCTCGGCACGACGGATCAGGACGCGGTCCTGCAACGGACGCAGTCTCATGGATGGACTCCTAGGCCGAAATGTCGGGGTGTTGGCACTGCCTGACGGCGAGTGACAATGAATATCAACTTATATGGATCCGACTTGGTGAAATACAATGCAAAAAAACATTCGCTAGTTGAAATAGTTTTTGCGCTGAAATATTTGATTTTCTAATAGGATTTACAGATTGGTGAGTGACGATTATTTTGACACGGTGGTTTTAGTTTCTCGGGATTATATATCGATATAACAGTGCGATAGCTAAAAATAAAGATGTCGCCACGCACCGCACTTGCTAATCGATGACCAAAGGAGAGCAGATTTTGACGGTGAGATTGAAGCTCGAAGACAGCCGCGAGGGGCTGGTGGCAACGATCTCCCAGCGCAGCGAAGCCGGCAAGGTTACCGGACGCCCGACGATCTTTCTCGTCGCGAGCAAGGAAGAGGCCAAGAACCGTGCGAAAGCGGTGGCGCGAACCCTTGGCCTGAAGACCTACGGGATTGTCGACAAGACCAGCACCGCGACGTTGCCCAACAACTGACCCGGGCCGCCCGAATAACGGAATGAAACTTGCGGGCCACTTCGTCGAGAATCCAACGTGCGGAAGTCCCTCATGCAAATCCGAGTCGGCTACGAATTGATCTACGACTGTCCCCAGCCGACCCCAATGGTGCTGATGCTGAACGTCCACCATACGCGCGCAGCGGACCTAGCCGTCCCGGATCGGCTCGTCGCAGACCCGCCGGTTCCAATCCACGCCTACCGCGACGGCTTTGGCAATTGGTGCAGCCGGATCGTCGCGCCGGCCGGCCGGACGCGGCTCTTCGCGAGCGGTATCGTCAACGACACAGGCGAACCCGAGGTCACCGCCAAAAGCGCGTATCAACACACGATCGACGACCTTCCCGACGACGCGCTGGTGTTCCTCTTGGCCAGGCGGTCGAAAAGCAGCAAGAGGTACTCGACAAGCGCGTTCGTGGAGAAGCGAAAGCCGACGCGACGACCCGGCGGCTGATGAGCGTGCCCGGCGTCGGCGTGATAACTGCCATGGCTTTCCGACACACCATCGATGATCCCACGCGGTTCCGATCTGCTCAGACGGTGGGTGCCTATCTCGGCCTCACACCGCGCCGCAAATAGTCCGGCGAGCTGGATTTTAACGGCCGCATCTCGAAATGGGGCGACCGCCTGCTGCGGACTTACCTGTTCGAGGCGGCCAGCGTGTTGCTACATCGGACCCAGCGCTGGTCAGCCCTCAAAGCATGGGGCACGCGGCTGATGAAGCGCGTCGGCGCCAAGAAGGCGAAGGTCGCGGTTGCGCGCAAGATTGCTGTCATCCTGCACTGCATCTGGATCGACGGCACCGAGTTCGAATGGGGGACGAAGACAGCGTAACGGCAACAGTATCCGGCCTGTGGATTGCCAGCGCCGGTAGGCGTCCCTGCCGGGACGGCGGTGATGGTGACCTCGGTCAATCGGCTGAAGGCGAGCCCCTCGCACTTCGTTGGACACGTTGAGGCGCCCACCCCGAACACAATCATGAGGCCTCGACCTCGGAAAGGACCCTGACCCCGGCAAGGACATCATTACCGGAGTTGACAGCCACCCGCGATTAAAGGGCCGATTGACAACGGTGCGCAAGATCCTGCGATCGGGCGCGACTGCTTTGGAGTACCAGCGGTTGGTGCAGCCGCGGCCGAAGCTGGGAGCCTGGCACGCCGATCTGGACCGGATGTTGTTGGGCAAAGGCCAAAACGCTCCGTCATCCGCGCGCCACAAGCTGCCTAAGCAGGGTCTCTATCTCGGTTTGGCCTTGAGCCTTGAGCGAGTCCTGTACCCCATTTTCCAACTCGATCCAGCCCTCGTTGAAACCGTCGAGCATCTGCGCGTGGCGTCGGGTTCTTTGTCCCTAGCGAAGCGAACAGTCCCTCCCAGGTATCACGGGGAACGGCTTCCAGGCGTACCGGACGGCCGAGGATTTTGGCGAAGGTTTTCGGCGATTTGATACGCGGAGCAAGCGTTGACCCACGTTGCGGGTGACCACGATATCGGCCCGCTAACGGCGATCTTGGCGCGCGCCTTGCCTCAACGCGTACGGCTTGGAAATAAACCAAAGATAATGGAACATTAACGTTCGGGTCCGTAAAATCTATTGTTCCAGCCAGGCGGCATTTGGCGAGGAAATAAAAGTGCGCGACCGATTGCCCGCGGCTATCATCGCTCCGCTGCTAGTGTCGGAGTTTCTTCTGTTCCACCCCGCGAGCCAAGATGCCGAAATACGCCTGTCCGTCATCAGTCAGCTTGAAAATCATGCATCCGGCTGGTTGCCATGATTTACATTTGCCTCTTAATCGGTTGTGCACTCCTGTCCCTCGGGGCCAGTGCTGTGGCTTGGTGGTCGATACTTCGCTACAAACTGCAGCAGCAAACCATTTTCCAGCTCCTTGCTGGCGAAGAGCAACTCCGGCGCCGGGGTTCCATGTTACAGTTATCGGTCGAAAACATGGGGGAAGGGCTGGGCGCCTTTGATCTGGAGGGCCGCCTGCTGGTATTCAATTCCTGTTTTGTGGAACTCCTTGAATTGCCTTCGGAGGTCATGGGCCAGAATTCGCTACACGCCATCCTCGAATTTCAAATGGCACGCGGCGATTTTGGCCCATCCAGGGGAGGCCTTAGCGTTCAGGAACGATTTGAGCGCATGTTTCATAACTTGCCGGTGGTTCAAGAACGGATCACCGCGGCCGGCCGCACGCTACAAATTCACCGCCGGACTATGCCCGGCGGTATCGTGTCGCTGTATTCGGATATCACCCAGCGCAAGACCGCTGAACGCCGAATGGCGCAAGCGCGCAGCCAAGCCGAATTGGCGAATCGAGCCAAGAGCGAGTTTTTAGCCAATATGAGCCACGAGCTACGGACTCCTCTCAACGCGATCGTCGGTTTCGCTGATATCGTCAGCAACGAGGTTCTCGGTCCGATGGGTGACAAGAAGTACCTCGAATATGTCAAAGACATCCATTCAAGCGGATTACATCTGTTGTCGCTTATCAATGACGTATTAGACATGGCGAAGATCGAGGCGGGAAAGCTCGACTTAGAAAATGAATGCTTGAGTATTTCCCGAGTGATCAAAGGTGCATTGCTCATGGTCCGGGAGCAGGCGCAAAGGCGCAATATCGAGCTGGTCGTGTCGGTCCCGGCTGCCGAAATATTTTTTGTCGGCGACGAACGCGCCATCAAGCAAGCGCTGCTCAATATTGTATCGAACGCGGTAAAATTCTCTAAAGACGGCGGTAAGGTTGATGTTCGTGCTAGGAAGGACGGGAGAAATGGCCTGGTACTCGAAGTTGAAGACCATGGGATCGGCATGAACAAAGAGGCTATCGAGCGAGCTTTGCAGCCCTTCGAACAGGCTGAGTCCAGTACGACGCGTACTTATGGTGGCACCGGTCTGGGGCTACCTATCGCAAACGGCCTAGCAGAGGCGCACGGCGGCACGCTGACCGTCGAAAGCTGTGAAGGCGAAGGGACGAGGGTGCGCATCCTACTTCCGGAGCGGCCACATGAACTCGCTCCGTCGGAACCGCGTATGCCGGCCGCCGACCCGGAGCAGGTCGGACGCCAGACAAGGATTACTCTTTGACAGCGGGTTGTACGCCTCCGACCCTAAACAGAAAAATGCCAGGAATGATAACCAAAGCGGCTATTGCCATCATCCGGAAACAATCGTCGTAGGCCCGCACTGTGGCAAGGTTCACGAGAGTCGCCGGCAACAGTTTCGGCACTGGGGTGCCATGAGATGCCACGACAGTAAGCCCGCTGGCTATTCTGATTTCCAAGAGGGCGGTCATCAGCGCCACACCAGAAGCGTAGCCGACCTGCCGCAACAAGCTGAATACGCCGGTTGCGTCGGTGCGAAGCTCGGGCGACAGAGTGCAGAAAGCAAGGGTACTCAATGGTGCATACAACATGCCCGCGCCGATTGCCTGGACGCTGCTTCCGATAATGATCCAAAAAATGCCCTGTTCCGGGCGCAGCCACGACAAGATTCCGAGGCCAAGCGCCATCAGCACCCAGCCTGTGGCAAGTAGAATACGCAGATCAATGCTGCTAATCAGTGAGCTGATCAGCAGCATCATAACCATCATCAAAATAGCGCGCGGCATAATCAACGCCCCGGCCGCCGCCGCCGAGAAACCGAGAGGGCCTTGGCCAAATAAAGGAACGAATAGTACGGCAACAAACAACAGCGCGCTCAACATGAAATTAAAGAACGTCGCCGTTGCAAAATTAATATCCCTGAACACCGCGGTCTGGACAACGGCGAAGCTCGTATATCGCGCGCGCACCGCCAGCAGGCTGAACGCGAGAATGGCTATTGCGGCCTCTGCGAGGATTTCCGGCGACTGAAGCCAGGGCCGCCCGATCCCGCGCCCGAGGCAAAGTTGCATCGCGCCGACGCCCAGCATCAATAAGAAAATGCCAAATACGTCGATCACGGCGTCTTGTGTTTTGTTTAATCCGCCGCGGACGCGGCGCAAACACCAAACTGCGAGTAGCCCAAGAGGCAAATTTATCGCAAACACCCAGCGCCACGATGCGAAATCGGTAATGATTCCCCCTATGACGGGACCGAAAATCGGGCCGGTCATCAATGCCGCTCCCCATAACGCCAACATGCGCCCGTGTCGTTCCTTGGGATGTATATCGAGAAGAATTGCTTGGCTCAGGGGATGAACGACCCCGCCGCAAGCGCCTTGAAGTGCTCTTGCCGCGATAAGGGCTCCGGCCGATGGCGATAGCGCACACAGCAGAGAGGCGACGACAAACCCACCGATGGCAAAGGGAAACAGGTGTGCGGCGCCATACCGGCGGCGCAGCCAACCCGTTAGCGGCGCAACAACCGCCGTGGCGCACAGATACGCGGTGATGATCCAGGCGCCAAGTTCAGGACCACCGCCCAGATCGACTTCCAATTTGGGCAGCGCCACATTGACAATCAATGCGTCGGCTGCCTGCATCGCAGTGGCGATCATAAGGCCGCCAGTCGCGATCATGCGGTCGTGTCGGGCCGGCAACTGCTCGTGAGTCCTGCCCGCTGATTGTGCATCATGCGTCGCATGTGACGAATCCGCTGCTGTCTGCACCACCGGGCGTGGACCTATTTGTCGTGAACTTGCTTAACCGCTTAACCGTATCTTTACAGCAATTCGCTTAGGCTCCTCAGCAGTTATGCCGCCGCCCTTCGCGAGTGGTTCCAGGCAAGGAGATGCTGGTGACGTCGCCGACAATGTTGGTGACCCCCGACGGTCAGTGGGTGTTGCCGGAAACAAGTGAATTTTTTGCGGCGCTTGGGGATCCAAAGCCCGATTATGACAGTGTCGCGTTTGCTGTAAAAAATCGGGGCTTCATCAAGGTCCAAATTGTCGAGCAAGCACTGATCGAGATCGAGCTGCATCCGCGTAACGTCGAGCTTCAGGCGCTACTTGCGGTCCAGCAGCAGCTGGTGTCGGCGCAGACGAAATTGTTCCGAATCAAATTTTTCGATACCGAATGGCAGTCGGAAATCTCCGCGTCCGCGGAGCACATCGTCGGGCGGCTGTCGGAGCTCTGCGCGCCGGTCTTCAGCCCGCCGACGACCGAGCGCTTTCGCGTCGAGCCCCAGGATTTGGAAACTCTCTTGTCCAACGACCACAATCCGCTACGTCCTCTGGCGCAAAAATGGCGGATTTCCTCTGGAAATTTCGATCCGGGCGTGATTTCCCTGGCTGTTAATCATCGTCTCCTGTCGAGGCTGATGATCGCCGGCATCCGGCCGGACCAAGCGGAGCCGATTTGGCGGTTTATCGGTGACGGACATAAATGGATCGGTAACAGGTTCCGGGTCGGGGGACTGGGCGACAAAGTCGAGGATATGCCCGATAAGTCTTACGGGGAATGGGCCACCAAGTTTTATCAGTCGGTGGCCAAGACGGGTCAGCCTCGTTACGATTTCATTACGGGATCGGTGCAATACGAGGATGAAGTCGGAAAGCCGCTGAAGCCGGTGCGTTACGAGCGTTTGATGTTACCGTGGAAAACCCCGACGGACGAAGTATTCGTTACCATGTGTTCGAAGAGGTTCGATACAGACGATATCCCGTCGTTTGAGAACTCGAGCACTTCCGTGATGTCCTCGTAGAATTCGTCGACCGCCGTATAGGCCAACACTTGCTCACCGCGGGGCGATCCCGGATAAAAAACGCTGTAGCTCAAATGCTTCTGCCCATAATTGACCGCCAGACCTTTGTGGACGTGATCGATTCCGATGTAACAAAAAAGCCACTCGATCGGCCAACGCGCACAGGCCAGCGCTTTGCCAATCCTTGGCACCCAATGGGATAGGTGCTTGCCACGATAATCCGGCCTCACCCAGAAGGCCCCGCCTCCAGCCACCACGCCGCTTATCAAACGTGCTGCGTCCGCCGTCACGACGCATGGCTGTCCTAGGTTCTCGCCATACCAGAAGGCCCGCGCCTGCTCTTCGAGATTGGTATCTGTCCAGTTATAGATCCGCGTGACGCGGGTGGTAACGATCTCACCGGCGGCATCCTCGCCGGAAGTCCAAAAGGCGTTTTCGGGCGTGAGGTCAACGTATTCAGGGTTCAATGCATCAACCAACGGATACCAGCTTTCCCCCTTGGCGTACTGCCGATTAACATACAGCAGCTCGTCAAAATCATGCCTTATGCGCAGGCTCACTCCCTGCTCGCGAGCGAACTTGTCGCCCTCCAATATAAACGTAGACAACAACCGCGTCGGACCGTGCTTGACCGTAAGTGCGTCCGGCAGGCGCAAATTATTATCAGGAACAATACT
>Ga0206860_10112_pt1 | contig 19751 bp, 15 predicted proteins | sample Alteio_BWOrgCont_44_FD_152624 | JGI IMG/M metagenome (GOLD analysis project Ga0206860, IMG submission 152624) | Enriched cells from forest soil in Barre Woods Harvard Forest LTER site, Petersham, Massachusetts, United States -... | ecosystem: Environmental > Terrestrial > Soil > Temperate forest >...
TCAAATTTTTAGAGCTAAGGGAAATGAAGCACCTATGGTGTATATACAAAATGCAGATTGGGCAGCTGGAGGCTCGGAGCTTATAGTAAAAAGAAACATGCTCTTTACCGCCATTACTCGCTCAAGGTGCTGGGTCAATATTTGCGGAATAGGAGAAAAAATGAAAAAAATTAAAAAAGAAATAGATTTAGTAAGAGAAAAAAATTATCAACTTGATTTCATTTTTCCATCCGACTTAGAGAAACGAAGAAAATTGCATGGAGAACTCTCCGTTGAGAAGAGGAGAGAAAAAACGGAACAAATTAAAAATCTTAAATCTATAGTTGTCTCGCTAAATGAAGGAAAGTTGAGTCCGGAAGATTTGCCCGAAGAGACCCTTAAGAGATTAAAAAAATTATTGGGGGATTAATTGTGCGTCCTGAACCAAATTTCGTAATAAATGATCTTGAGTTGATTCGCAAGTGGATGAGAGATTCAAATCTATCTATTGATTCTAATTTTCATTTACGATCTTTGCAAAAAACTTTCATGATAGAGGCTCCTATAAAAAAAAGAACCCCAAGCATTCCTATTCGGACTAGAACGAAATTTCAAAGACAATATTACGACGACTTTATGAACAGTAATTATTCATTTTTATTAGAGGATGGAGCATATATCCAGTGTTTTTATACATTTGATGAACAAGGAAATTTAATTAAGCAGAAATTCGGTTATTTCGAATGTCCATTGAATGAAATGATCGAAACCGATAACTATTTAGACTATTCTAGGTTTGGAGGGATCGCGGGCGCTGACATGGGGGATGAAGAAGAACTAAGTAAAATTGGCGAAAAAATAAATGAAGAATATATTTCCGAAGAATTTTTCAAGGAAAGTGCTTCTTTAACTAGTGAAGAATTTAAAAAAAATGAAGCTGGTTTTGAAGATGAAAACTTTGAAGGAAAAATTTATTTTCATGTGGACTATGATCCAGAACATTATACAGAAGTTCTTCATCCCAAGACGCATTTATCCATAGGTAAAAATAAAAACTGTAGAATTCCGGTATCATCTCCAATAACGGTAAAGAATTTTTTTCTATTTTTAATAAAAAATTTCTATTCGAATAGGTGGGATGATTTTCTTGAATTTTTAAAAACAAATAAAAGTAAGTTCATGGAGAAGAAGGCTGAAGATACAATTAGTCCATTGGAAAGAATGCACTTTTTTATTAATGTTCAAGGTAAATCATAAATAAAATAATTGATATTTTTATAGAGGATAGCTATGAAGCTTAAAAATTTCAACACTTCGATTTATTTTGGATGTATTCAAATTGAGAATTTAGATACAAACAAGAAACTGGTATCTTCGGGAACAGCCTTTATTTTTTATGACGAAGGCAAAGGATTTCAAAAATATTTTTTGGTTACAAACAAACATGTCATAAGAGGGGCATCAACCAATCGGATTACCTTTCTCAATTCTGTAGATAGAAAATCAAAGATGGAAGAACGTATTGTGATGGATTTGGAACAGACAGGATCGGGTGGATGGCTTTTACATCCTGACCCTAACGTTGATATTGCTATTATTGATGTAACGGGTTTATTCGTAAAAGCGAACAAAGAAAACAGCAATCCTTATTTTTATGCGATAAATAGAGAATTTTTTATATCTAACAAGGATTTTTTTAAGCTTGGAGGAATTGGAAAAATATTGTTTGTTGGATATCCATCGGGGCTAAAAGATACAAGACACAATTTACCAATTGTTCGTAGTGGGATTACCGCGACTCCACCTTTTGTAAATTTTAATGGTCTTAAAAAGTTTTTAATTGATGCTTCGGTTTTTGAAGGTTCGAGCGGTAGTCCTGTTTTTTGGGTATCCGACATAGGACATCAAGAACAGGAAATTTTTTTCATCGGAATTGTTTCAGCCGCTCATGTCGATTGGAAGCGTGGCGATATTATAGAAGCTAAAGATGAATCGAATAATCAAATAATTGAGTATGCAACTTATTTGAATCTTGGAATTGTAGAAAAGGCTCAACCGTTGTTGGAACTATTGGATTTATATTGGGAAACGTGTATTATAACGTCTTGAGTTTTTTTATAGATGGACTTTTAAACGCTCTACTTTCCGGGTGGCAATCATGGAGTTTTTAAAATTCGAAGGAATTCCATTAAGAGGGGATCATCCAAGGATTGATAGTTTTACACCGCGTACCGTTGTTATGGTTGGAAATGGCGCTATTAAGAATGGCTGGTTACCTATTGAACAGGTCGTGCGTTTGGGGGCATTAGCTCCAGATTCAATTTTTCGTAGTTTTTGTTTGGACCAAATTCCGATGGAAAAATTGTTGGTGATGATTTCTAATTTTTCTAGGCTCGGAAGACGCTCTCTTTTTTCTGAAGACATTTGTTCTAACCCTGAAGATCTTCAGCAAGCTATAAAATTGATTCGAGATTCAGATATTTTTAGAAAGTCAATATCTGATGCCATATTGGAATTTGAAGGCCATGACGTAAGCCGCCTGGAACTCAGGAATTTTCCTAGTTCCGTAATGGAGGGGATTCATTTAGATAATTGCGCATTTATTACTACAAACTGGGATACTTGTTTGTGGAAGAATGAACTTGTGCGGAACGCCGTGTATTTGCATGGTCGCGCTGGATTTGAAAATTCAATTATCTTTCCGGGGGAGTCAACAGCTGATTCTTCAGACTGGGATACGATTTTAAGAGATTGCGGCAGAATGCCGGTGCTTAATGAGTACAGATCATTCATCGAAGCGCATCTTGGCGAAGCCATTCCATTGATAGATCATGTCCACGCCGTTGCCCATAGTTGGTTGCTGAATTGCCGCAAAATTATTTTTTGGGGGATTGGCCTGAACACTTATGACGCCGAAATACTTGGGTTGGTTGGATTGGCTAATAGCGATCGTCAAGGGAAGGAAGTTGTTTGCATCAATCCTGATGGCGGCGGAGGCGACCAATCCGACCCTTAAGACAATTGGGGCAATCGCAGGAGTTCTCAGGGTCGAAACCGTTGACCTATTTAAACGCCATCGGGAGGAAGGTTTCGAAGTTTGACAATTCACGGTTGTGGCGGACACGAAATTGTGTCCGGTTTCTCAAGGGCCCTTTCGTTCGCCTCGGGTTCTCAGGATCATCCCGAACTGTTCGAGAGTCCTGAAGATCGCCTCCCGTACTTCTTGCCGGCTGCCGGTGCATCCTGGCTTGGAGCACGTTGCTGAGATCGCCGCCTGCGCAGCCGTGTAGAAGGTGCTGCGCCTTGTAAAATTCTCCCAGTAGGGTAGTTTCTGGGTGAGCTGGACGGCCGTGAGGCCGTCCTTTGTCTGTCTGGGCCAGTGTTGGTTCAAAGTCTGTAGCGCTTCGTCCAGCCGTCGGACGCCTTTGGCTGGATTCTTGAGTTGTACGCCCTTCCCCAGTTCCGCCAGCGCCTTGCCTTCACCGATCCCGTATTCAGCCCGGCTGTTGTCCTGCGGCGTGTGCGGCCGGGAGAGCAGGTGGATCACCTGGCAACTGCGCAGAAGGTGTACCGTCTGGAAATCGTTGTACGCCAGAGCGTTGTCGGTTGCAAGCACCAAGGGAAGCCTGCCCTGGTGCCATAGGTATTCCAGGTGCGCATGCATGGCGTCGGCGTTGAAGTGCCTTCCGTTGCCGTTGGCTTCGGACCAGGTGGTCGCCGCGTCCCTGTTCACTTCGGCCCAGACTTTGCGGCCACCGCAGTCGCCGATGTGAGTGCTGTCCTGACAGGAAATTGCCCAGGCCGCCAGGACTTCGATGTGTACGCGGTTTTCGGCCCATCGGCGGGCCTCCTGGGCTCTGTGCTCGGTTTTGATCACCCGCAGCGCCGTGCTGATCACCCGCCTCGGCATATCCGGCAGCTTGATCTCCATGGTGCCTTTGCCGGCCCGGTATCCGATGGTGCGGATGATCGACATCAGCATGGGCTTTGCCTGCTCGATCTCCTCCTGGCTGTGGGAAGGCCGGCCGACCTTCTTCAGACCGGCCTTCCCCTGCCAGCGGTGTAACGTGCGGGGGCTCAGGCCGAGAAGGACGGCGGCGTAGGTTCGGTCACCCCTCCTTCGGCTTGGACTCCGAAGCCAGGCTCCGACTCTCTCGCAGAGGATTGCCCGTCTTCGGAGCTGGGCTGATTTTTTTCCCCTTGGTCGGCGTCGCCGCCGCCTGAGCAGGCATGTCCTTGAGCAGGTCCAGCAGTTCCTTCAATACCCGGTTCTGTTCCCTGAGCTCGTGGTTCTCCTTGCGCAGGGTCTTCAGGTCCTCGCGCTCGATCTTGGCTTGGTTGGCCATCGGTGTCCCCTTCGGCGGCCGCTTGGGCTGGGCCATCAGACCCACCACCATCCCGGACAGCGCCTGTTGGCTCAACTGCCACACCCGCAACGGTGGCAGGTTGAGCTTGGTCCCCAGATCCCTGCGGGTCATGCGCCCCAGCCAGTGCTCCAGCATCAGCACACCCATCTTGTGTGCCTCCTGGCGCTCCTGTTCCGTGGCCAGCTCCCAGATCGCCCTCACCGGGTACGGAGGGATGTCCATCCGGAAGCCCGACTTGCGCTTGCCCGCCCTTTTGGGGCGTTTCTGCGCCGTCTGCAGCGCTTCCATCGTGGCCGGACTGGGCTGTTCCATCAAGGTTTCTTCCATGGTTTTGCTCCGAGGGGGAATTGAAGACCTGGGCCATGCCCAGGTCGTGGGCGGCCAGCTCCTGCCGGACGCCTTCTGAGGTTTGCAAGACCAGCTTGCCGCGTTCGCCATGCAGGCTCACAGCCTGGTCGCCGAACTGGCCCACCAGGAAGACCGGTTGGCGTGTCGGCTGGTTGAGCGCCATGGCCAGTTGGTTCTGGGTCCAGGCCGCTTCCATGGCCTTGCGCACCTGGTTTTCGACCCCGAAGAAGCGATCCGCCGGCACGGCGTTGTCGATGCCTTGGTGGGGACGGAAGTGGTTGTAGTGGTTGATGAAGAAACCGAGACGCTCTTGGGCTTCCAACAATTCCTGAGGTTCAACGCGCGACCAGAATTCCTCGCCCACGGTGCCCCAGAAACGTTCGCATTTGCCCAGAGTCTCGGGGTGGTGGGTTCTTGAGACCACGTGCACGATTCCTTGCTTGGACAGCAGCTTCTGGAACGTGCTCTTGCCCCGCCAGGCAAAATATTGCCGGCCTTGGTCCGACAGCAGTTCCTTGGGCTTGCCGAAGCGCTGAATGCCTTCCAGCAGGGCTTCCTGCACAAAGTCAGCGGTCTGCTTCATCCCCAGCTTCCAGGCGACCACGTAGCGGCTGTAGTCGTCCATGAAGGCCACCAGGTACACCCGTTGGCTGTGGCGCGGCAGGACAAAGCTGGTGATGTCCGTCTGCCACAGCTCGCCGGGCTTGGACCGCTCAAAGCGTCGGATCACCAGCTTGTTGCGCCAGCGCTTTTCCGCGGTCTTGCCCTTGGGGAGCTGCTCTTCCTCCACGACACGCCGGATTTGCGGCCTGCTGGCCTTCAGACCCTTGAAGCGGGCCAGGAAGGCGCCCACCTTGCGGATGCCAAAGTCCGGGAACTGCTCCTTCACCTGCTTGATGCCTGCCCGTATGCCGGCAGCCACCGGCTTGCGGCCCTTCTTGCGACCGGCTCCGCCCTCCAGGGCCTTGGGTCCTTGCTGACGGTATTTCTTGACCCAACGGCCCAAGACCTGGGCATTGACGCCCCAGGCCTTGCCGAAATGCGTCAAGGACTGGCCTGAACGGCTGAAGGCCTCAACAGCCTGACGGCGTTGTTCCGGAGTGCGGACCGTCAGCTTTTTGCCGGGCTTCCTCATTTGGGGTGCACGGGTCTTGCCGCCCTTCTGCCATTCCCACAAGGACACAGGGTGGAGCTTGTGCTCCACGCAGAACGCCTTCCGGGTGCCCTTCCAGCTGGCAAAGGCCTTCAGCAGTGCTTCGCGTTGTTCAGGGGTGTATTTGGTCCGACCACGCTTCTTGGGCGGTGGACTCTCTGGACGTGCTTCTTGCTCTTCCATCTTCGCCTCCCTTGCGCCAAAATATGGCGCTGTGGTGAGGCGAACTCAAAGGCCTGCTATGCTACGAGAAACCGGACACAATTTCGTGACGCACAACAAGCATCGGATACAACTTACTATTGGCAGGTTCAAGCATACAATACAAATGGGGCCCAAGGATTTTTCTCGGCGCCGCGTAATTTTACGACATTTGGACAAGGTCCAGCGCTTATTAGCAATGGCCTCAATAATTTAGCTATTGGCAAGTTACCAAACTCGACCTTCACACCTTCTTATGGTATTTCATCACTGGGTAAAACCGGTTGGGCTCCAGTTCCAGCAAAGGACAGGATAACATTATTTTTCTCCAAGGCTCCGATATCTGGCTCATATTGGTTTTACAATATCAGTGGTCAAGAAGTAGATAGCGCCAGTTTCTCAAGTTCATCACCGATAATTCAAACAAGCCGTTTGGCGGCAGGTATTTACTTGATCCGAACTGTAGTTGATTTTGAGGATGGCACTACTCAAACCATGATACAGAAAATCGCCGTTACAAAGTAAAACCTGTAAAGCCGGAAGAGAGCAGGTTCGATTTGTACGGGCCTGTTGAATATATAAAAGTGGATAAAAGTGGGGTTACGGCGGTGACGAGTATCCATTTTGAGAAAGGAAAAAAAAGAACAAAGTATCGTTTTGGAAATTTTGAGTTAGAGGAATGGTTTGAATGATAGAAAAAGTTTAGTTCGTAGCTAAATGGCCAGCAAATCCTATAGGTGACATAGGCTAGGAGGTTTGGTACTATCAAATAGATGTTTATAAATTGGAATATTGTTGCGATCTTTGGAGCGGATCATGAGCGGGAGAAAAATACCGAGGAAATTTGGTGCAGGTTTTGGTTGTATATATTTTGTACCAAAAAAAGAGTACGGAAGGAAAGAGAGTCCAGACCTAAAATCTTTTTTTGAAAAACATGTCTATAAAGCATTGAATAAGATTTCTGCAATTTCGAAATTGGAAATCAAGCTTCCGCCTTCTTTAGTATTTCAAGATTTTTCTCAATTGATTGGATTTTCGGATTATGGAAAAAATCTTGACGAAGCTCCTTATATTTTAGGCTTGGAAATAAATTTTGAGATAAATATTTCAAAAGAATATCAAAATAATTTTTTTAAAAAAATGGAAGGATTCGAGCATAATCTTAATGATACTATTTTTTTAGTAAAAATCGAATACAATTATTATTGCCCTATATTTTCCATTATAAGTAAGGAGATGGATATTCCGTCTTCTGCCGTTGTATTGGTGCGTGAATATTTAAATAAAGAATTTGATTCCGATACAGAAAATAATGTGTGCATTGAAACCCTGGGTCCAACACCGTTGCACTGTGAGTATCTTTTAGAATCCGTGGCAGGTAATCATCGTGATATATCAGTTAAACATACCCCGCGTCCGGGATATGAAAAAATCGAAGTTAATTTTTCTTTTGATTCTGAAGTTGGTTTTGAAGATTCTATTTATTATTTATTTTTTACTTTATATCACGAATTAGATTCATTTTATGAAATGGTAAAAAATAAAAACAGGATGTCTTTAGAGTGTAAAAATGTTTTGGAGATGTGGGGAGAAGAGGTTTTAATTCATAATTCAAATTTTTTGTGGAGAAATTTGAGGAGATTTGACGAAGGAAGAAGAATTGAAAAAATTTCCAGAAATATTTTAGAGGTCGATTTTGAAAGGGGTCGGTTGATACAAAGATTGAAATCAAAATACGAACAAACATATAGTGAATTGGAATGTCCTGAGATGTTTTCTCGACTTGCAAAATCAGAACTTTCAGAAATTGAGGAAATGCCATTTGAGAAAATTTTAACGCACATTGAATTTTTAGAGTCCAGGAGAATAAATAGATCAATATTATGGGTGACTTTAGTTTCGGCGATTTTGGGCGGGGTGGTTGGGGGCGTTCTTGGTTCCGAAAAGCTCCAATCAATACTTGGCCGCCTTGGAGGTCAGGCTGTTCAAAGTGTTAATACGATGGCCGTAGGGAACAGCCAAAGAAACGAAAAGCCTTCTCAAACGAAAATACCAACGGTTGGGCAGAGAATTAGTTCTAATTAATTTAAGTGGTTCTTCCGGGTCTGTAGTGGGTAAAAAACAGGTCGGTTAAGATGGATTCCTACCCGTTTAGGAGCCCGTCATATGAAAGACACCGACCTTTACAGCCAGATTCTCGGGGTCAAAGACCCCTGGTTCGTCAGCAAGGTGGACCTAGCCGTCGCAGGCGGCAGCGGCACGATCAAGATCGCTGTTGAGGCGAAGGAAAATCAGCGGCTCCCGTGCCCGGAATGCGGCGCTGAGAGCCCTGGCTACGACACCCAGAAGCGCACTTGGCGTCACCTGGATACCTGCCAGCTACAGACGCTGATCGAATCCAACGTCCCCCGGGTGAACTGCAAGGTGCACGGGGTGAAATTGGTGAAGGTCCCCTGGGCCGAGAAGAACTCGCAGTTCACACTGCTCTTTGAACGTTTCGCTATCGACGTTCTGCAGCAGTGCCACATCACCGGGGCCCGCAAGCTACTGGGGCTCACTTGGGACGAAGCCTGGGGCATCAAATTCCGGGCCGTGAGGCGAGGGCTCGACCGGCGGAAACTGGCCGAGCTGCCGAAAATCGGCCTCGACGAGAAGGCCATCGCCAAGCGTCATCGCTATGCAGCCCTGGTCTACGATCTTGAGAACTCCAGGGTGCTACACGTGGCTGAGGATCGCCGGGAAACAAGCCTGGACGGCTTCTGGGCAGCGTTGAACGCCGCGCAGAAGGACTCGATCAAGGCCGTGGCGATGGACATGTGGGACCCGTTCATCGCCTCCGTGCGCAAGAACGTGCCCAGGGCCGTGATCGTCTTCGATCGGTTCCACGTGCACGGCATGCTCTCCAAGGCCGTGGATATGGTGCGCCGCCAAGAGAACCGGGAGCTGGTCAAAGACGACGACGACCGGCTCAAGAAAACCAAGTTCCTGTGGCTCGCCAATCCCGAGAACATGACCACTGAGGCCCGCCAACGTTTCCGGGAGCTCAAGAACTCGGATCTGAAGGTCGCCAAAGCCTGGGCCATGCGGGAAAACTTCGTTCGCATCTGGTCGTTTACCTATCCGGCGGCCGTGGCCAAGCACATCAACGCCTGGTGCCGCTGGGTGGTCAAAAGCGGCCTCAAGCCGATGATGGATGTGGCCGAGAGCATCATGCGCCACATCTCCAATATCCTGACCTACCTGCAATACCCGATCACGAACGCCGTGGCGGAAGGGCTCAACAGCAAAATCAAGTCGATCCAGTCCATGGCTCGGGGCTTCAGAAACTTCGACAACTTCCGGACAGCGGTCATGTTTCACTGCGGTGGGCTAGATCTTTACCCACTGTGATCCCGGAAGAACCATTTAAGTAAACCTAGCCACTTCCCCCCCCTGACCACCCCAGCCTCTTTGCCGATTGGCTATTAGCTGTTCCAGCCTCCAGGTGCCATCGGCAAAGTGATTTGGTGGCATGGGCCGTTACAAAACGTCGTAAAGCTTCCTCTGAATATCGATAGTTTTTTTGAGCCTCTTGGTGTCCAGGGGCCGTTCAAGATAGTCTACCGCCCCGAGGATCATGGCGTCGACGGCTTCGGAAACGCTGGGTTTGGTGGCCATCATGACCACGGCGGCACTAGGGTGGGCGATAAGAAGTTCCGTAAAGAAGCTCAGACCGTTGGCGCCGTCCATTTCCTTGTCCAACAGGATCAGGTCCGGCCAATGTTGACGGGTCATGGCCAAGGCTTCTGCGGCAGTTTTTGCCCTGAGAATGTAGTGCCCTTCCGCTTTCAAAAAGTCTTCAAGGTATCCGTCGAAATTGACTGCGCTGTCGACGACAAAAGTGGTGAAAACGGCGTTTTTCTGGATAAAAGGGTTTTTGGGTGGTGGTACCGTTCCATCATCGTCGTTGTTTCCTTTATGTCCGTCACGCTGCATAGTGCCCCTTACCGATATGTCTTGGCCGTCCTGAAATACACGTTCCAAAAACGTTAGACGTGGACTGTACTCCTTGTGGGTGAAAAGGGGATTTTTTCAATCCAATATCGTCCTTGACCACCCCAGCCTCTTTGCCTATCCTACTGATCCTTTAGCTGGCTCCGATTTTTGTTATCTGTGCGGTAGATGGTTTGTTGGCCTTCGCCGTATAGCCTCAAAAACCCTTGCCGTTAAAGCGTCTTTGCATGGCGCCTTGGTCTAGCTGGTTAGGACGCTGCCCTCTCAAGGCGGAGATCACGGGTTCGAGCCCCGTAGGCGCTACCAGTCGCAGAAGCCCTTGTCTTTCGAGACAGGGGCTTTCTGCTTTTTAGGTCTCGGCACTATCAGGACTTGTGTTCTTTTGGTTTGCCTAGTTTGTGCTTTGATGATACATTGTAATGACGTCTAGGAGGCTCCCATGAAAACATTGACCAAGCACGGAAATAGCCTGGCCCTGGTGATCGACAAGCCCATCTTGGAACTGCTCAAGATCAACGAGCGCACGTCCCTGGAGCTTGCCACCGACGGACAGCAGCTGATCGTGCGTCCGGTGAGGGACTTGAAGAAGCGCAAGGCCCTGGAGGCGAGCATACGCAAGGCCGACGAGCTGTACGCCGACACCTTCAAGGCCTTAGCCGGATGAAGGCCGGTCCGGTCTTTTTGGAATTGCCGGATGTCTTGCGCCTGCATGAGCACCAGGTAGCCGTGTATGGCGGTTCGGACGGCATCCGGGATCTTGCGGCATTGGAATCGGCCCTGGCCATGCCCGGGGCCGGATTCGGGGAAGAATATTTTCATAAAGGTCTGGCGGCCATGGCCGCGGCCTACTTGTTTCATTTGTGCCAGAACCATCCGTTCGTCGATGGAAACAAACGTGTGGCGGCCGCGGCGGCCTTCTCTTTTCTTCACATGAACGGCCAGCTCTTGCAGGCCCCGCCCGAGGCCTTCCGTGATCTGGTTTTGGCTACGGCGTCCGGCCGGTCCGACAAAACGGCCATCACCACATTTTTGGCCGCCCATCTCCAAAGCCTTACATAAGGTTACGCTGTCGTTCCTTGTCTTTGCATCCCATTGTCCCTATGATCCTTTTGTTGTTTTGGAAGGGTCGCCCCAGCCGCGGCCTCTGGACGGAATTCCCGGCTCATCCTACACGGGGACAGGACACCGGAATTTCGTTCTTGGACACCCCTTATTTTCGCACCGGCAGCATCGCCGGCTCAGGTCCCCGCGGGAGAAATCGATGACGATGAAATCAAACCTGATTCTGGCCATGGTCGCGGGCCTGTCCTTGGCCGGCGTCCTGCGGGCCGATGAGAGCGCCGCCACGGCCGTCAGCCCCAGCGCGGCCACGAGCTCCTCGGCCGCGGCGGACAGCGGCACGGCCTCCACGGTCGCCCCGAACGACGCGCCCGGGTCCCTCAAGGCAGGCAAGGAACTGCTCAGCGACGGCAAATTCCAGGCGGCGGTGGACTACTTCAACGGCATCGGCGAACAGAAGTCGGGCGCCGGCGCCACCAAGCGCGAGCCATACCGCCAATTGGACCTCGCCACGGCCTACCTGAACCTGGCCCAGTACCAGCAGGCCGAGGACGCGGCCTCCAAGGCCATCGCCATCATGAAGGACCTTGAGCCCGCCTGGAACGACCTGGGCGCGGCCCAGGTCAACAGCGGCGACCGCGCCTCCGCCATCGCCACCTACACCAAGGGCATCGCGCAGTTGAACGCCGACGGCGTGGATTCCAGCCGCCTGGAAGAGAACCTGAAGACCCTTCAGCTGGCGGCGGGCATGACCCCCACCACCGAAGACCAGTCCACCACCAGCACGGCGGCTCCGGCTTCGGTGTCACCGGCGGCGGCGCAGTAAGAACTTAGGCTCCGAGTTTCCGGGAAATAAAAAAGGCCCTCCCTGATCGGGGAGGGCCTTTTTGTCTGGTTTATTGCCTTGTCGCCTTGTCGCTTTGTCCCTTTAAACCTTGCTCATCAGGTTCAGGGCCGAGCCGGCCTTGAACCAGCCGATCTGGTCCGTGTTCATGGAATGCTTGGCCTGGATCTTGTCCTCGGTCCCGTCCTTGTGCTTGAACACGACGCTCAGGTCCTTGCCCGGCGCCAGTGCGGCCAGGCCCAGCACGCTGATGGTATCGTCCTCCAGGGCCTTGTCGTAGTCCGCGGGATTGGCGAAGGTCAGCGGCAGGATGCCCTGCTTCTTCAGGTTGGTCTCGTGGATGCGGGCGAAGCTCTTCACCAGCACCACGGCCGCGCCCAGGTGGCGGGGGGACATGGCGGCGTGCTCGCGGCTGGAGCCTTCGCCGTAGTTCTCGTCGCCGATGGCCGTCCACTTCAGGCCCTTGGCCTTGTAGATGCGGGCCACGGCCTGGGGCTCCTTCCATTCGCCGCTGGCCTGGTCCTTGGCCTGTCCCGGCTTGCCCGTGAAGGCGCTGATGGCGCCCAGGAACATGTTGTTGGAGATGTTGTCCAGGTGGCCGCGGTACTTCAGCCAGGGCCCGGCCGGGGAGATATGGTCGGTCGTGCACTTGCCCTTGGCCTTGAGCAGGAGCGGCAGGCCGATGAAGTCCTTGCCGTTCCAGGCGTCGAAGGGCGACAGCAATTGCAGGCGGTCGGACTTCGGGTCCACGATGATCTGCACCTTGCTGCCGTCGGCCGAGGGCGCGGCATAGCCGCCCGTGGGCGGCACGAAACCGTCCTTGGGCAGGTCGTCCACGGGAGGCGGAGGAACCAGCTTGAGCTTGACCCCCGCGCCGGTCGTGAACTCCTCGGTGAGGGGGTTGATGTCCAGGCGGCCGGCCAGGGCGTAGGCCATGACCACCTCGGGCGAGCCGATGAAGCTCATGGTGGCGTCGTTGCCGTCGTTGCGGGCCGGGAAGTTGCGGTTGTAGGAGCTGATGATGCTGTTGACCTCGCCCTTCTTCACGTCGTCGCGCTTCCATTGGCCGATGCAGGGGCCGCAGGCGTTGGCCATGACCGTGGCGCCCACCTTCTCCAGGGTGGCCATCTGGCCGTCGCGCTGGATGGTGCGGTAGATCTGCTCGGAGCCCGGGGTGATCATCAGGGGCGAGCTGGTCTTGGCGCCCTTGGCCGACGCCTGCCGGGCGACGTCCGCGGCCCGGCTGATGTCCTCGTAGCTGGAGTTGGTGCAGCTGCCGATGAGGGCGGCCTTCAGCTCGAAGGGATAGTGGTTCTCGCGCGCGTCCTTGGCCATCTGGCTCACGGGCCGGGCCAGGTCCGGGGTGTGGGGCCCCACCACGTGGGGCTCGAGGCTGCTTAAGTCGATGCGCACGACCTGGTCATAGTGCTTCTCGGGCTCGGCCTCGCATTCCTCATCCGGCGCCAGCAGGTCCTTGTTGGCGTCGGCCAGGTCGGCCAGGGCCGCCCGGTCCGTGCCGCGCAGGTAGCGGCCCATGCTCTCGTCGTAGCTGAACAGCGAGGTGGTGGCGCCGATCTCCGCGCCCATGTTGGTGATGGTGCCCTTGCCCGTGCAGCTGAAGCTGCGCGCGCCGGGTCCGATGTATTCCACGATGGCGTTGGTGCCGCCCTTGACCGTCAGAATCTGGGCCACCTTCAGGATCACGTCCTTGGGCGAGGTCCAGCCGGACATCTTGCCCGTGAGGTACACGGCGATGCGCTTGGGGTGCTTCACCACCCAGGGCAGGCCCGCCATCACGTCCACCGCGTCCGCGCCGCCCACGCCGCAGGCCACCATGCCCAGGCCGCCGGCGTTGGGGGTGTGGCTGTCCGTGCCGATCATCATGCCGCCGGGGAAGGCGTAGTTCTCGAAGACCACCTGGTGGATGATCCCGGAGCCCGGCTTCCAGAAGCCGATGCCGAACTTGTCGCAGGAGGAGGACAGGAAGGCGTAGACCTCCTTGTTCACGTCATTGGCTTTGGCCAGGTCCTGCTCCGAGCCCTGGTAGGCCTGGATCAGGTGGTCGCAGTGCACCGTGCTCGGCACGCGCACCGTGGGGATCTGGGCCTGGCTGAACTGGAGGATGGCCATCTGGGCCGTGGCGTCCTGCATGGCCACGCGGTCGGGCCGCGTGTCGAGGAAGCCGGAGCCGACGCTGAGCTCCTGGGTTTCGGGCCGGTCGAGGTGGCCGAGGACGATCTTCTCGGCCAGGGTCAGGGGGCGGGCCAGGCGCTTGCGGATGACGGCGAGGTTCTTGCGGGTGGTCTCGTAGACTTTCTTGACCATGGCGGGCGTGGTTTCGATCACGGGCATGTCTTGCTCCTTGAGGCCGCATCCCCGCGACAGGGAGGGTCCTCGTTTGGGTGGGTTGAAATTAGATAATGGGAAGCGCGCGCCTTCTTGTCCAGCGCCATCTTCAACGGCATAATCATCCCTGTTCCATTGTGATCCTCGTCCCAGCGGACCCTTCCAAGGGGAAACACCATGAGCTTCCAGGGCAAACGCATTGTCATCACCGGTGTCTCCCGGGGCATCGGTTTTGAGGCCGCGAAACTCTTCCTCAAAGCGGGCGGCGACGTCTTCGGCACGGCCCGCGACCCCGAGCGCCTGGAAAAGGCCGGCGCGGAACTGAAGGCCCTGGGCCCTTTCAAGGCCTTTGCCGCGGACCTCTCCGACCCGGAAGCCCCCAAGAAGGTGGCCGAAGCCGTGAGCCGGCATTGGGCCGCGATCGACCTGCTGGTCAACAACGCCGCGGTCTCAAGCTGGAGCAAGGACTTCAAGACCGAAGGCGTGGGCGCGGTGGAGCACGACATGCGCGTCAATGTCTTCGCCCCACATGCCCTGATCTTCCACCTGCTCACGCTCCTCAGAAACGGGGATGAGCCGCGCGTCATCAATGTCAGCTCCGGCGCGGGCATACGCCAGTCCATGATCGACTCGCCCATCGGCGCCAGCTACCGCCTGAGCAAGTACAGCCTCAACGGCCTGACGATCCTGTGGGCCGGGCAGTTGAAGGGCGAGGTGGCCGTGAACAGCCTGGATCCGGGCTGGCTCAAGACCGACCTGGGCGGCCCGGAAGCCCCTGGGGAGCCCATCGACGGCGGCAAAAGGGTGCTGGCCCTGGCCGCCAAGCCCGCGGATGTGACCGGCCGTTTCTTCCACGGCGACACTGAGATCGAATTTTAGGGGGAGCAAGCATGCTTTCAGACGCGGAAGCCTTGGAAGTGGCGCGGACAGCCCAGGTGGTGGCTGTGGTGGGCATGACCGACGGATCCAAGCCCGGTCGCCCTAGTTTTGAGATCCCCCAGATGCTGCAGGAGCGCGGCATCAGGGTCCTGCCCGTGAACCCCCTCATCAAGGAAGCCCTGGGCCTGCCTGCCGTGGCCCATCTGGCGGATTTGACCCTGAAGCCGGATGTGGTGGACATTTTCCGTCGGGCCGAAGCCATCCCGGAAATCGCGGATGAGCTTCTGGCCCTGCCCGCGGGCAAGCGCCCCAAAACCGTCTGGCTCCAGACCGGGATCACGCATCCTGAGTCCGAAGCCAGGCTGGAAGCCGCGGGCTATCAGGTTGTTTCGGACAAATGCCTGGGTGTGCTGGTGGCCCGCAGCGGACGCTAATCTTATCAACAGCTTATGCACGGGGCCGGAACGTGCTACACTGTTCCCCTAGTTTTGCCCCTGCTATGAGGTTGCATGGAAGTCAAACCGGGTCAGCTGGTGCGCGAGCGCATCAGCGGGGAGCGGTCCCCTGAAACAAGCGTGCCACCGTCCCCGGCCCTCCTGTCGGTGACCCCGCTTGGCGGTTTCGGGGAGATCGGCAAGAACTTCACCCTGATCGAGTACGGCGGCAAAACCCTCATCATCGATTGCGGGCTGCGTTTCCCCAATGTGGCCGAGCATCCGGGCATAGACCTGATCATCCCGGACTTCAGCTATCTGCGCGGCGTCAAGGAAGGCATCGTCGGCCTCCTGCTGACCCACGGCCACGAGGACCACATCGGCGCCCTGGCATTCCTGCTGCGGGAAATGCCGATGACCGTGTACGGCACCCGCTTCACCCTGGCCCTGGCCAAGGGCCGCGTGGTGGAGATGGGCCTGGCCGACCGCGTCCGCTGGGTGGAGATCGCCCCGGGCGGGCGCCTGAACCTGGACCCCTTCAGCCTGCGCTTTTTCAGCGTCTGCCACAGCGTCTGCGACGGCATCGGCATCGCCGTGGGCACGCCCCTGGGCACCATCGTGCATTCCGGGGACTTCAAGTTCGACGCCGACCCCGTGGACGGGCGCGGCCTGGACCGCGAGATCCTGCGCGAGCTGGGCGAGCAGGGCGTGCTGGCCCTGCTGAGCGACTCGACCAACGTGGAGCGGCCCGGCTGGACCCAGGGCGAGCGCAGCGTCAAGCCGGCCCTGGAGCGGGCCCTGGCCACGGCCCAAGGCCGCGTCTTCCTCACCAGCTTCGCCAGCCACGTCCACCGCTTCCAGCAGGTGCTCGAGGCCGCCCAGGCCACCGGCCGGGTGGTCTGCCCCCTGGGCCGGAGCATGGAAGGCAACATGCGCATGGCGCGCGAATTGGGCTACCTCAAGGTGCCCGAGGGCGTGCTGGTGGACCTCTCCACGGTCCAGCGCCTGCCGCCCAACCGCGGCGTGGTCGTGAGCACGGGCAGCCAGGGCGAGCCGCGCAGCGGCCTCGCGCGCCTGGCCGACGGCGCCCACACGGACTTGAAGGTCTCCCCCGGGGACGTGCTGGTCTACTCGGCCCGCGCCATCCCGGGCAACGAACGCACCATCAGCGCGCTCATCAACAACTTCTACCGCCGCGGCGCGGACGTCGTCACCGAGCGCAACGAGCTGGTCCATGTCAGCGGCCACGGCTCGCGCGAGGACGGCCGCGAGATGCTGCGCCTGCTCAAGCCCCGCTACTTCCTGCCGGCCCACGGCGAACTGCGCCACCAGGTCACGCACCGCCGCCTGGCCTTTGACGAGGGCATCACCTCGGACCGGGTCTTCCTGCTGGAGAACGGCCAGCGCTGGACTTTCGACGGCCGCAGGGCCGCGGCCGACCTTTTCGTCAGCGCCGGCGAGGTCCTGGTCGACGGCCTGGCCATGGACGACGTGGACTCCCTGGTCCTGCGCGACCGCCAGCACCTGCGCGAGGACGGCCTGGTGGTCTGCTCCGTGGGCCTCAGCCGCCGCGACGGCGAAGTGCTCCAGGGGCCCCACCTGCTCGCCCGGGGCCTCATGGCCGCGGACCTGGAAGGCCTGCTGGAGGAGGCGGGCGCCCAGGTGCACGCGGTCCTCTCGGAACAGGCCGCCTACGGAAAGGCGCCGGACTGGGACCAGGCCCGCGACCTGACCACGACCACCTTGAAGCGTTTTTTCAAGAAGAAGCTGCAGGCGAGGCCGGTGATCGTGCCGGCGGTGCTGGAGATCTAGAGCAATCCCCCTTTGGAGCTGCCTTTGGCCGCCACGAAGACAAAGAAAAAAGCGAAAAAGAAAAGCCCCGCCAAGCGGGCCCTGAAAGCCCCCCTGCGTCCGCGCGCCCTGAAAGGCGCCCCGCAGGCGCGCGCCAAAGCCGGCTTCGTGACCAAGGCCTGGGAGGCCGCGCTGGAGTTCACCCAGGAGCGCCGCCAGGAGCTCTGGGGCCTGCTCTACATGATCTCGGGGCTCGCCCTGGCCCTGGCCCTCCTGCCCAAGGACCCCGACTTCCTGGGCCTGGCCGGCTCCTACCTCTTCCGCTTCAGCTTCGGCGCCCTGGGCGTCGGCTATCTGGCCCTGCCCGCGGCCCTGCTGACCCTCGGCTTCTGGAACCTGACCCAGCGCCAGGTGCGCGCGCCCACGGTGAAGGCCGCGGGCTGGGCGCTCATCGTCATCTCCGTGTGCTGCCTGACCAACTGGTTCCTGCCCGACAAGATCGCCGCGGGCGTGGCCGTGGACCTCTACGCCGGCGGCCTGCTGGGCCGTTTGCTGGGCGGGGCCATGGTCCAGTACCTTTCCACGGCCGGCACCTTCATCCTCTGCATCGCCCTGGTGGCCGTGGCCGTCTACCTGCTGGAGCAGGAGGCCCTGGTCAAGATGGCCTTCCTGCGCGCCTATGAGCGCCTGAAGGTGGGCCGCGGCTTCAAGGTGGCCTTCCCCGCGCGCGCCAAGGCCTCCGGGGTCTCCCTGCGGCCTTCGTCCGCCGTGGAGATGGACGAGGAGGCCGAAGAGGAAGCGGAAGCGGAAGAGGAGGAGGAAGCCGAAGCGCCCGGCAAAGCCGGGGCGACGGCGGTGCAGGCCTCCGACCCCAACGACATCAAGCTCGCCGACGCCAGGGAACGCGAGAACATCGCCGCGCGCTTCCTGAAGCAGCGCCAGAAGATCAAGGTCAGCGAGGCCGGCCCGCGCGTGAACACCAGCGCCAGCACCGAGGCCATCTCCACGGCCCAGGAGCGGCCCTCCAGCGACCTGAAGGACTACAAGCTTCCGTCCCCGGACCTCCTGACCGGCTCCTCCGGCGCCATCAGCGCGCCCAAGGACTACGAGGAGGTCAGCGCCAACCTCCAGCGCGTGCTCGCCAGCTTCGGCGTCTCCGCCAAGGTGGTGGAGGTCTGCCCCGGCCCCACGGTGACCCGCTACGAGATCGCCCTGGCCCCCGGCGTGAAGATGAGCCGCGTGGTCTCCCTGGCCGACGACATCGCCCTGGGCGCCAAGGCCAGCGTGGTGCGCATCGAAGGCCCCATCCCCGGCAAGGGCACGCTGGGCATCGAGATCCCCAACCTCAAGGCCGTGACCGTCACCATGCGCGAGCTGGTGGAGACCGCCGAGTTCCAGGGCGGCGGGCACAAGCTGATCTTCGCCGTGGGCAAGGACATCGGCGGCAGCATGATCTTCAGCAACCTGGCGGAGATGCCCCACCTCATGGTCGCGGGCGCCACCGGCTCGGGCAAGTCCGTCTGCCTCAACGCCATCATCACGAGCATCCTCTTCCGCGCCGCGCCCGACGAGGTCAAGTTCCTGATGGTCGACCCCAAGCGCGTGGAGCTCACGCCCTACGACGGCATCCCCCACCTCCTGCGGCCGGTGATCTCCAACCCCAAGGAGGCCGCCGGCGCCCTGCGGCTCCTGCTGGAGGAGATGGAGGACCGCTACAAGCTCCTCGCCGCGGCCGGCATGCGCAAGATCGACGACTACAACGAGTGGATCGCCGCCCGCCAGGACCAGAAGGACTTGAGCCCGGCCCTGGAGGACGAGGAGCTCTCGGACATCCCCAAGGAGAAGGACCCGCACCACCGCCTGCCCTACATCGTGGTGGTGGTGGACGAGCTGGCCGACCTGATGATGGTCAGCGCCAACGAGGTGGAGAACGGCATCTGCCGCCTGGCCCAGATGGCCCGCGGCGTGGGCATCCACCTGGTCATCGCCACGCAGAGGCCCTCCGTGGACGTGATCACCGGCGTCATCAAGGCCAACCTGCCCAGCCGCATCGCCTTCCAGGTCTCCAGCAAGATCGACAGCCGCACCATCCTGGACGGCAGCGGCGCCGAGGCCCTGCTGGGCAAGGGCGACATGCTCTACAGCCCCTACAACGTGAACAAGCCCGTGCGCGTGCAGGGCTGCTTCCTGTCCAGTTCCGAGGTGGCCAGGGTGGTGGCCCACGTCAAGAAGCAGGCCGAGCCGGTCTATGATCCGCGCTTCGCCATGGCCCTGCCCTCCATGGAGTCCGCCTCGGACGGCGAGGCCGAGGACTTCGGCGACGTGGACGACGAGCTCTACGAACAGGCCCTGCGCGT
>Ga0206860_10081_pt1 | contig 19742 bp, 13 predicted proteins | sample Alteio_BWOrgCont_44_FD_152624 | JGI IMG/M metagenome (GOLD analysis project Ga0206860, IMG submission 152624) | Enriched cells from forest soil in Barre Woods Harvard Forest LTER site, Petersham, Massachusetts, United States -... | ecosystem: Environmental > Terrestrial > Soil > Temperate forest >...
CACCACGCCCGCATCCGTGAGGCTGACGTCGAGGGTCTGGTTGGGGATATCCAGGGCCAGGCCGCCGATCTGATGGCCGTCGGTCAGGATCGTGCTCGCCACGAAATTCCCTGTTGCATCCAGTTCCGTGATCCTGGGCGACCCCGCCATGCTCACAAAGAGGTGGCCCTGGGGCCCGGGCATCTGCACGGCCCAGGCGTAACCCTGCGTGTCCTGGTAGTGGTGGTAGGCCGCCTGGAACCTGAATTGCCCTTTGGACACGAAGGTGCTGCCGCTGAAGGTGAAGCCGGTGCTGTCCACCGCGCTCAAAAGAACCTGGTACACGCCGTTGGGCGCGTTGCTTAGGTCCAGGGTGCCCAGGGGCGCGTCCGACACCGCGCCGCTGCCGCTGTTGATCGTCTGGTAGCCGGAGGGCTGGGCGGTCTGGCCCCAGCTGAGGGTCCAGGACTGCAGGCCCTGGACCTGCACATTGCCGTCGAGGACAAAGGGCCCCTGGTTCTGCAGGCTGGCGAGCGGCGACGCGATGTCGGCGAAGCCTTTCGCGACCTCGGGCTGGATCAACTGGATGCGGCCCATGCCGTCGTCGCCGGCGACCAGATACTGCCCCTGGGCCGGATAGAACAGCCCCTGGAGGGATTGGAACTGTCCTTCGCTGGAACCGGGACCTTCGGTCGCGCCGAGGAAGGTGCCGGCGCTGGGGCTCAAGGGGTCGTAGGATTGCACCGCTTCGGCCGCGGCATTGGCCAGGTGCAGGATACCCAGGCTGGGGTCATAGGCCATGCCCCGGGCGCTGGCCGGGAAATTCAGGTTGAACTGGCGGCGATAGCCGCCGTCGAGGCCGAGCACCACCACGCGGCTCGTGTCGGCGACATAGAGTTCGGACGCGGCGGCGTTGAGCGCGATCCCGTTCGCGCCGCCGTCCTGCAGATAGCCTTGCCCCAGGGCCTGGGGCGCCGCGGACAGCTGGGCGCTGTTGTAGGCCAGCACTTCCCCGTGCGCGGCCACATAGATCTGGCCCTGGCCCAGGACCATCCCGCTGGGCCCTGCGGGAAGCACCGTGGCCTGGTCCAGGGGGCCGACCAGGGGCGCGCCGTCCGCGGAAGGCAGCGCGTAGCGCAGCAGCTGTCCGGCGGCCATGGGGCTGTTGCCGCCGGCGTCGGTCAAAATGAACAGGCTCTCCCCGTCGCAGGCCAGGCCGGCGATTTCTCCCGCGGGCGACAGGGTCAGCGTGCTCTCCTCGACCCAGCGGCCGTCGCCGCGCATCTCCAGGATCTTCAATTGGGTGGATGCGGTTCCGCTGTCAATGCCGGCGAACAGATGCTGGTTGGCCGGGTTCTCCACGGACACCGCATAGTTGCCGCCTTCGTCCGCGCTTTGGTAGGCCGCCTGGAAACGGTATTTGCCCTTGGAAACGAAGGTTTGGTCCTGGTAGGCGAAGTTCGACTGGTCCGTGGCGCTCAGTTGGATCTTGTACACGCCGTTGGGCGAGGCGCTGAGATTCAAGGCGCCGAGGGTCCCGTTGGACACGTTGGCAGTGCCATTGGCGAAGGCAGTGGGGGTGAGCCCATACGATTTGCCCAGGGTCACCATGTAGGAGGCCAGGGCCGCCTGGGGGACCAGGGGAAGGGCGGACACCTGCACGGTGCCCATCACCGGCACCGGGGCGCCGGTTTGCAGCGACAGCAGAGGGGAGATCAACTGGGCCGTGGGCGTCGGAACCACGGCCTGGAACACCTGGAGGCGGTTGTTGCCTGCGTCGCCGGCCAGGAGACGGGCTGAATGGTCCAAACGAAGCCCCTGCAGGGCCGCGAACTGGCCTTCCGCGATTCCATGGCCCCCGAAGGTGCCCAGGACGGCGCCGTTGGACGGGTTGAGGGCCTCCAGCAGGGATTGGCTTTGTTCCGACAGGTACAGCACGCCTTGGGCCGGATCAAAGGCCAGCCCCATGATCAGGTTTCCGGGTCCCTTGAATTCGCGCAGATACTGCCCCGTGCTGATTTGGTAGGCCACCACGCGGCCTCCGTCCGTGACATAGAGTTCATTGCCCGCGGAGTTCACGGCCAGGTCCACGCAATGGTTCTTGTCCAGATAGCCGGCGCCGTAACGGCTGACACCCTGTTCCGTCAGGTTCGCCGTGGAATAGGCCCGCACCACCTGGGCGCCGCTCTCAACCACCATCAAGACGCCGTTGTCCAGGGCCAGGCCGCGGGGCTGCATCAGGCCGCTGATGCTTGCGGCCGGGCTCCCCAAGGGCGCGCCCGGGGTCGGAAGGGGCAGCTTGGAAACGGTCCCGTTCAGCGCCGAGGCGATGTAGAGATACTGGCCGTCGCAGGCCAGGCCGTCCGCCGTGGTCGTCAGGCCGTATTCCGCCACAAAAAGCCCGTTCGCATCGAGTTCCAGCACGCCCGGGGTCATGGTCGTGCCGTCCAAGGCCGAGGTCGCGGATAGGGCCACGAAGAGGTGGTCGTTGGACGGGTTTTCCACCGCCAGGCTGTAGCCCTGCTTCACGCCGGGAAGGGTGTAGGCGGCCTGGAAATTGAAGCGTCCTTTGGACACAAAGGTCGTGGACGCGGCCTGCGAATCCTGGGTCGTGGCGCTCAAGCAGAGGGCATAGACCCCGTCCGGCTTTCCTGTCAGATCCACGGAACCGACCGGCGCCGACGACTGGGAGCCCGCGCCGCCGCCCACCATGTGGAACGCGGAACCGGTCTGGCCAAGGGTCAGGGTATAGCTCGTCAATTGCTGGAACGCGGAGGGCAGGCTGGAGTTGTTCCCTGCCTGGACGCTCCCCAGAACCGTGAAGGGCCCCGCGTTCTGCAGGCTCAGGAGCGGGGCATTGATCTGCGCCGAAGGGTTGACCGGTTCGGGCTGGAGCAGCTGCACCTTTCCGGTGCCCTTGTCCGCCACCACCAGCAGGCCCGCGGCCGTCTCGCGCAGGCTTTCCGGATCCATGAATTGGCCCTCGCTGAGGCCGCCGCCTTCGGTCTGCGCCGATACGCCGCCTGTGGCGGGATTCACGGCGTAGATCGCTCCCGAAGCCCCGGAAGCGAAGATCAGGCCGCTGGCGGTGTCATAGACCAGCGAATTCAGGGTGTTGACGCCCGGAGTCAGTTCACGCAGCCAGGCGCCGCTGGCGAGGCTGAAGACCACGATGTCGTCGTCGCCGAGCACATAAAGCTCGCCCGCGGAGGCGTTCACGGCCACGTCATAGACGTCGTAATCCAGCCCCAGGTAGGCGGCCCCATAGGGGCTCGCCTGCGTGGGCGTCAGCCCCGGCAGGCTATAGGCGCGCACGTCGTGGGCCCCGTCTTCCGCCACGTAGAGCACGCTGTCCTGGACCGTGATTCCGGCCGGCATGTTCAAGCCGTTCACGGACGCCGTCGGCGCTCCGAGCCCCTGTCCCTGGGTCGCAGGCAGGGGATAGGCCTGCACCGCGCCGTCGGTCGCGGAACTGACGTAGAGCGTGGTCCCCATGACGGCCATGCCGTCCACGCTGTCCAGCCCTGTGCTGTGCTGCCGGATGTACAGGCCGTTTGGATCCAATTCCACCAAGGTCCCGCTGTCGGGCGAAGCCACCAGGAAATCGCCTCCAGGGGCCATCTCAACGGCCACCGTGGCCCCGGCCGTGAGGAAGCCCGGGCTGCTCAGGCTTCCTTGGAAGCGGAACTGCCCTTTCGACACAAAGGTGTTGGCCGTGAAGTTGAGCCCGTCCTGGGTCGCGGCCTTCAGGACCGCGTCATAGACCCCGTCGGGCATCTGCGAAAGGTCGGCCTGCCCCAGGACGCCTTGCATGGAGCCGCTGCCGCTGAGGGCCGGAGCCCCAAAGCTGGATGCGTCCGCGGATTTGCCGAAGCTGAGGCTCCAGGATGTCACGGCGTCATTGGGGTACAGCGGGATCGAGCTATCGCCTTGGACGATGCCGCTGACGCTGAAAGGTCCGGCGTCCTGCAGGGACAGCAAGGGCGAGGAAAGGGATACGCTTGGTTCAGGCACGATCGGCTGCAGCATTTGCATGCGGTTCTGCTCACCGTCCCCGACCATGAGCAGGCCGGCCTGGGTGAAACGCAGGCCGAAGGGCTGCATGAAGCGGCCCTCGCTGAAGCCGTAACCTTCGGTTTTGCCGAGGAAGGCGCCGTTGCGGGCGTCCACGGCCTCCACGGATGAGGTGTTCCAATTCGTCCCGTACAGGATGCTGCGGGTCGGATCCATGACAAGGTCATTGAAGCCCAGCCCCGGGTATTCGCCGGTGACCATGCCCGTGGCCATGCTGAATTTCACGATGCGGCCCTCATCAGCCACGTACAGCACCGCGTTGGTCGTGTCCGCTGCCGCGTCCGCGGCTTGATTGAGGTAATTGACCCCGTAGTTGCTGACCGGCGATTCATTCAGGCTGGCCGCGTCGAAAGCCCTCACTGTGCCCGCGCCGTTGTCGACCACGAAGAGCTGGCCGCCCGCCAAAAGGAGGGGGCCGGGCGCGGTGAAACCGGACAGGCCTCCCTGCTGGACCAGGGCGCCGGCGACCGGGCTCTCGTCGTTCAACACGCCGCTCGGCAGCTGATAGCGCGCCACGGTCCCCAGGTCCGGATAGCTCACGTACAGGTAGCTGCCGTCGGCGGCCAGGCCTTGCGCCGTGGCGGGCAGGCTGAAGGTCTCCACATAGTCCCCGTCCGCTGCGAACTCCACCAAGCTGGTGGGGGACACGGATTCGAACAGGTGGCCGTTCGCCGTGTTTTCCGCGGAGGCCAGGTAGCCGTCCCCGGCCTGGTTCTCCGACGCCGTCTCCTGGTAGCGGAACTTGCCCTTCGAGACAATGGTCGTGCTTTGGAGGCTCTTCCCCTCGGAGCTCAGGACGCTCAATTTGAGCTGGTAGACCCCGTCCGGATTCCCCGACAGGTCCAGGCTGCCCAGCACGCCGGCCGAAATGGTCACGACCGGCGCCGAGTAGAACGTGGTGAAGTAGGCCGGCTCATCCGACTTGCCGTAGGAAAGGCTGTAATTGCCGGTGTCGTTCACCTGGACGATGCCCGTGATGTCGAAGGGCCCAGTATTTTGCGCGCTCAACAGCGGGGACTTGATGGTGGCCTGGTTGATGATTGCCGGGAAGGCCGGCACCTCGCAATTGACGAAGGCCGCGCCTTCTCGGGTGAAGCCCTGGCCCGCCAGAAGTCCGACGCTCAGGTTGGAGCCGTCCGAGCTGACCAGGCCGATGCCGCCGCTGCTTTCGCTGCCGACGATGGCCCGGCTGCCCAGGCCGACGAAGGCCTCGGTCGGATAACCGTAGATGCCCTGGGAATAGTGGGTTTCAAAGAAGCAGAAATCCGTGCCCGTTAAGGAACAGGCGCTGCCCCAAAGGAACTGCACCCATTCCGCGGACGGCCAGGTGATGGGAACGCTGACGCTGTTATCGACCGGTGAAATGGCGTAGACATTGGAGTTGCTTTCGTCCGGCACAAAGAGGTAGCCGCCGTAGGGGGCGAAGTCCGCCGGGGCGACATCCAGTCCTTCGACGACGCCGTTCAATTGGGCCACCTGGCTGTAGGTCCCGTTCGATTTCACCCGCCAGACCGCGCCGGTGGGGCCGCCGGTGACCAGCAAGTCGTAGCCCCAGCTGCCTATGGTGTCAAAAACAAGGCCGCAATGGGTGCCGGGGTTGTTGGGCAGGCTCGCGAAAAGCGTCGCGTTGCCCGCGGTATCGACGTCATAGATCTGGGTGCCTTTGGTCACGAACACATGGTTGGCTGGGAAGCCCCCCAGACCCGGGCTGATGGCGATATAGGACTCGGACCCATTCGGAAGCTGGGAATAAAGACTAGCTTGCCCCTGCGCGTTGATGAGGTAGACATTGCTGCTTCCGATGAGCGTGCCGTAAAGGCGGTCGCGCGAGGCGGCCAGTCCGACAAAGGCGCCTGTAGCGACCTCCACCGGCGACCCGATGCTGATCGCCGAGGTCGGGATCGGGGTGAAGGTGGCGCTTTCCGTGGCAGTGATGGTCACCGTGGGCGATGCAGTGTTTGAAGGCACCGGCGTGGGCGTGTCCGTGGGGCTGGCGCTCGGGGTGGCCGTGGGCTGTGGGCCGGGCAGGGGGCTTCCATTGGCCAGGTCGATCACGGCCAGCCCGGAAGACTGGGTGACGTACAGATTGCCGTTGCCGTCCAGGGCAAGGCCTTCCCCGCGCTGGGCCCCGAAGAAAATCGCGGTCGGGTTGCCGCCGGGGTAGTTGGCGTCGTAGAGGGTGAGGGCGCCGTTGCTGTTGCAGGCGTAAAGGAAGGGCTTCAGGCCCGGAGCGCCGGGCTGCACCGCCAGGCCGTTGAAGGAGGCTCCGGGCACGAGCGAGGCCTCGGTCCCCGGCGATTCCGAATTCGTCCCTGACACTGTGTCCAGGCCGTCCAAGGCCGCGACATAAAGGGTGCCGTCAGGGCCGAAGCCCAGCCCGTCGGGGCCGTTGACGCCAGTGCAGTACGGAGTCACGTTCGCGCTTCCGGTCACGCTCTCGAAGGCATTGAGCCGGAAAATGGAGTTCTCGCACACCGAGCTGACGAAGAGATCCCCGCTGACGGGATCCTGGGCCAGATGGCTGGCGCAGGGGATGTCCGTGGCCACTTCGCGCACGATGGCGCCGGTGGCGGGGTTCAGCTCCACCACGTCGCCCTGGTCCAGACGGGCCAGGTACAGGCGCTGGGCCTGGCTCACGCACAAGCCGCTGATCCCGCCGCTCATGGCTGTGGCGTTCAGGCGGTTGGCCGGGGAGGGCATGTTGGGCAGGGGGTTTCCGGCGTTGAACTGGTACACATAGCCGTCGACATGGGAGCTCGCGTACACCGCGCCGTTCGCGGCCACGGCCACGTCATAGGCCCCCAAGGCGCCGTCGGGCTCCTGCTGCACCGGGAAGTTCTGGGCGAACATCTTGAAGCTGTAGTTCAAGCTCAAAATAGCGGGCGCAGCCTTGGTCCCGATGCCGACAAGCGCCAGCACCAGGGCCACCTGGGAGGTTTTCTTGAAGAATTGGTTTGAACCTAACATCCGAATATCCCCTTCGCCTGCAATTTCGTTTCTTAAAATATTTTTCTTTAGACCGGCGGTAGCAAACTTGTTATTCACGATGCTCTGCTCGCTATGGTGCCAATCCAATTTCAAATTCGGCTTTATTTATTAAATCCCTTGGGGGTTCTTCGACATTGGATGGCGGTTTGGTCACCCCTACGTAGTAACAGTTCCATTTAATTCTGGTGTCGGTGCCATTGTTCAAAAAAAACAGTTGTTTAGCGCCAGTGTAAGTAAACTGCGATAGGTCGGCCAAATTCATTCTTTGTCCATTAACATCTTCCACCCATTGTTTTCTCCAGTGAGCTGCGTAATCCAAGTCCGGGACTTCAATAACACTGTTATTTCCGAAATCGATTTCCGTTTTCGACCAAAATTTAGTCGATGGTCCTTTTTTTGTTCCTTGAATCACAAGATAAAATCCATTTGAGTTGGGTTCCAAAATATAAACTATTGGACCATACATCGCGGAATCATAGAGCATAGGTCCGAATAAAAGCGTGAGACATATAATCGCCAAAGCGATAAAAGTCCCCAGCACCCAAAACAACGTCCGAGCTAATTTTCCAAATTTCATAGGATCACCTATTGCGGAACGGTTACATCGAAACTGCCCATCGGCCTGTGATTGTCGCCCGGAAGCAAGTCCAGAGGACCTGAATCTCTGCTTCCGTTTGTTGTGAATTCCTTTAGCATCGTTGCCTGACCTTTGTAAATTTCAAAGATCTCTACGTCGGGGAATGCATCACCCGTTAGATTTCCTCTGAATTCCAAGGTGGATCCTGTTGTGTTTGCCTCCATGGACATTGCAAGGTGCATATTAATTTCTGGAACTAGAGGGTTGTTTATTCCAAAGAAATTGAGCAGAGGTACAGCGCCTGCAACGTCGAAATTCCACCCCAATCCCGTCTGCTGCCATTGAATTGAATCTATTGCGGTAATTGGACCGCGGCTAATGTACGGACTGGTGAATAACGATGGGCTTGAGGTTGCGTTTGGTAGACCAACGAGGTTTCCAGTTCCGGTATTGAAAATCCAACTACTGCTAATTCTAGAAGATGCATTTAGGTCGGTTGTAAATGAGCGACTGTCTCCGGCGAATCCATATCCCACTTTTGCGCCCTTTACGCCAAATGTGACCCATGGTGCAAAGGCCCTCATATAAAAGGTCGCGGTATTCGAATTCACAGGGCCAGGAACACCTTGCTTATTATCGATCCATGTCCAAAGGCTGGTGTCATACTGGCTTACGTCAGATATTGAGTCGTTCCCTGACGGGTCATAGTTGTTCACCCCGCCATCCCACTGCACAAACGCATATTTATGCAATGAAGGTGGATCGGTGTTATCCCCCTCATACGAATCCATCGTTATGAACTCGCCCGTCTGCGGGTTCATCCACCTAGCCCTTAGCCAATACAGGTTCAAGTCGGTGTCCAGATACTCCCCTTGGAATTGGTGCAACGTTGGGAACGACCCTGTTTCGTTGACCCGTATCCCGTCCGCAGTGTAGTCAAAGGTGTCCGTCACGTTGCCCGTCTGCGAGTCCGTGAGGTAGCGTGTGTTGTTGCTTCCATCCTTGCCAAAGAAGAGCGTGGTTCCTGTGGGTACATGCCCCTGGCTGATGATGCCCGTGCTTCCGTAGTTGAACACGTCCGTCAAAGCCCCATTGGTCCTGGCTTCCACGATTTGGGCATAGCCGCTGAGGTTGTTGGTGTCGATGAGGTAGGTCGTGGTGGCTCCGTTGACCGCCTTTTGCACCAGGTTGGAGTCGCCGTCATAGGTCAGGGAGACGGTTTCAGTAGTCGGACTCACCAGGGTCGCGCTTGTCATTTTTCCTTCGGCGTCGTAGGAGTAACCGTTTCCGCCTGTGCTGGTCGTGGACCCGTTGGCGTCATACCCCTCGTCCGCTCTTCGGTCATTGGCATCGTACGTTTGGGTGGTGCTGGTCACCCCCGCTATCGTGGAACTGCGACTCAATCGGTTGGTCGGGTCATAGGTGAAGGTGCTGGTCCCATTCACGCCGCTGCTTGCGTTGGTGATGGTCTCCGTCAACAGCCTGTTCAAGGTGTCCATGGTCCAGGTGTCTGTCCTGCCGCTGGTCGCTGGTCCGCTTTCGGCAAGGCTGCTCCTTAACCCGTCCGCCCTCAAGGTGTAGGCGTAGGTCGCCAAGGGGCTGTTGCCCTTCACCGCTGCGCTTCCTGTCAGGCGGTCCAGGGTGTCGTAGTGGTAGGAGGTGGTGACGTTGTTGGGATACGCCAAGCTTTGCAGGTTGCCGTCGGCGTCATAATGGTAGGTGGTCGTGCCGCCGATGCGCCCGTCCGTCATGGTGCTTAGACGGTTGCAGGCGTCATAAGTGTAGGTCAGGTTCGCCCCGTTGCTGGTTCCGGATTCAAGGGTCAGCAGGTTTCCGTGGCTGTCGTATCCGTAGTTCAGCGTCCCTTGGGGTCCGCTCTTCTGCGTCATGCGGCCACGATTGTCATAGGTGTAGCTCGTGGAGCCGCCGTTGTCAGACATGCTGGTGCGTTCACCGTCTAGGTCAACAGTGAACCAAAAGGGGCAAGCCCAGGCGGCTATTTCCTCAAGAATACTAAGCCAATTGTGCTTTTTCATAGACCTATTGAGAGGTCAATTTTTTCGTAATTTAGGGGTGCATCATACGTCTAGGTTTCGAGGGTGACAAGAAGTGTGTGCATCTTTGAGTTCCTGAATTGTAACAGATGCGTATATCTGCGTGGTCTGTAGCGAAACGTGCCCAAGGATTTCCTGAATGTGCCTAATATTTGCTTTATTCTGTAGCAAGTGAGTGGCGCAAGTGTGGCGAAAACTGTGCGGAGTGATGCTCTTCTTGATGCCCGCCAACCCGACGTAGCGTTCCACGGCATTGATGACCGACCTTTTGCCGATAGGCTTGCCGTAGAGGGTGAGGAACAGGGTGTCGTCGCTTCCCTTGCCCAGCAGCAGGGGTCGGACAACGGCGATGTAGTGGGAGAGGTGTCGGCATGCCACCCTGCCCACGGGAACGTAGCGATCCTTGTGCCCCTTGCCGTCCACCACTTGCAAAATTCCTTCCTCCAGGTTGAGGTCAGTGAATTTCAAGGTTCTCAACTCCTTGTTCCTAAGCCCCGATGAATAGAGGAGTTCCATCATGCATCGGTCACGCTGTCCGAGGAGGGATTGCCTGTCAGGGGTCTGGAGTAATTTCCGCATCTCCGACGGCGTGAGGATATTGCGGGGCAGACGCTTGGGCATACGGGCAAAGTCCACGTCCCTGGCTGGATCATCACCGATGAAGCCCAGTTTGTAGAGGTAACGGCAAAAGGCTTTGACCGCCTTCAGGGCATTGTTGCGGTTGCCGACGCCGCAGGGCTTGCCGTAGACGTTGAGTTTCTGGAGGCGGTGGATTTGGTAGTCGGCGATAAGGACCGTGGTGATACCCCTCACGTCGGAAACGCCCTTGGTCAGCAGGAAGCCGATGAAGTCCTTGAGCGAATAGCCGTAGTCCGTCACCGTAGCGGGCGAGTAGTTGCGGGTGAGCAGGTGGGCTTCGAAGGACTGCTTTTCAGTTATCACGATGGATGACGGCGGAGGGTGGGGATGATGAAGGGGTCAAGGGATTGGTCGGCGCTGCGGGGATGCAAAAATGCGTGGGTCTGCTTGACCTCGGTGAGCGTGACCCTGGTGTAAAGTTGGGTGGTAGAGGCACTGACATGCCCAAGGAGTTCCTGAACCAGCCGCAGGTTGGCTCCGTTGTTGAGCAGATGTGTGGCGCAGGAATGGCGGAGGGTGTGCGGGCTCACGGGCTTGCCGATGAAAGAGCCGTAGTCCGCCACCGTGCGTTGAATGAGCAGCCCTGAAAGCGGAGAGCCCCAGCGGTTGAGCCACAGACGGGCTTCGTTAGACTTGCCGTGGCTGCGGTGGAGCAGGCCAGGGCGGGCTTGGGTCAGGTATGCCAACAGGAACTTGACCGCCATGGCTCCCACGGGCACCACCCTGTCCTTGTCGCCCTTGCCCCTCACCATCAGCAGCCCTTCCTTAAGGTCGAGGTCGGGCAGGGTCAGCCGCACCAACTCGCCAAGCCTGATACCCGCCGAATACAATGTCTCCAGCATTGCCCTGTCCCTGACCCCTTCAGCCGTAGAGAGGTCGGGCAGGTCCAGCAATTTGACCACCTCAGCCACGGTCAGGACGCCACGGGGCAAGCGGACGACCTTGGGCTCCTTGAGCACCACCGAGGGATCAACGATGAGCACGCCGCTGGCTGTGAGGTGGCGGAACAGGCTCTTGAGTGAGCGGACTTTGACGCAGAGGGTCGGGACGCTGTAGGGCTTGGGGTCGGTGCGTTGTAGCAGGACGAGGTAGTAGTCCTGCAGGAAGGCTTGGTTCACACGGCGCAGGTCGGTGATGTCCCGCCGCTCTAGGAAGTCAGTGAAGGTCTTTATTTGGTCAGCGTAGAGCCTCTGGGTGGCGGGGCTGAAGTTCTTGACCCGCAGGTCTTGCATCCAGGCTTCGAGGTGGTCGATCATGGTTGCTGCTCCTTGGGCTACGGGGCTGACCCACGATGGCTCAAAGGGCTGGCGGTGCCTGTGCTGAAAAGCGAGGGTGGTGGACAAGGGGCTTGGCACAGCGTCGGCGTTGTGGCCGCCGCCGTGGACGATGATCTGCGGTGCTTCACCCAAAAAGTTATCCCTACATATAGGAGCAACGCCGCATCAAACCGCATCGTTGGGAAAACCACCCCAAGGGCTTGTGGTCGGGCAAGAAGTGATGCTTTCAGCCGTTGGAGATCCTGATCTCGGCGGGAACCCAGGGGCGGGGTCATGCGTATGTACAGAAGGTCATGGCACTAAACTTTTTTCTACCGCCACCGATAATATGAGCAGGACTTTTGATATAAAGAATGTGTAGGGGACGCCCCACCTGTGATGCCCCGCCCTGTTGAGTTCCACCCTGTCGAGTAAGGCAAGACCCCACTCCAATATTCCACAGGCAAAACCGACTTCAGCCCCCTGTCCCCAGTGGCAGGGCTGTTGAGGGACCGCATTGACTTGCCGCTGGAGTGGGGGTCGATGCGGTCTCTTATTTTGTAAGCGTAGGAGTTCGACCATGCACGACAACACCACTTCAGCATCACCAGAAATACCGAACACACCAGAGATCATCTCCACGGCGGAGACCACCCCACCGCTGACCGCCACACCAGAGACCACGGCGGCCATAACGCCGTCGCCGACCCACCCATTCACCCAAGTCATCCAAGCCCTTGGTTTCCCCGATGGTCAGTGGATAGAAATGAGGGTCAACACCCACTACGGCTGGCATTCCACGTTCCACGCCACCGCCGATGACCTCATAGCCGCCATCAGCCCTGAAATGATCCGTTCCATGGACATCTACTTTGCCGTCTGCCCCCGATACAAGCAGGACAAATCAAAGGCAGGGGTCAACACCGTCCCCGCTTTGTGGGTGGACATCGACTTGAAGGGCAGTTCCGAGACCAAGGAGGACGTAATAGCCCGTCTGAGGGGGTTGAAGTGTCCTCCCACGGTCATCATCGATAGCGGACACGGGGTTCATGCGTATTGGACGCTGATCATTCCCTTCCAGGTCAACAACGACGCCGACGTGAGGGAGATAGAGGGCGTCCTGGCGGGTCTGATTGACCGTCTAGGAGCCGACCCAGCCTGCAAGGACATCAGCCGCATCCTCCGTGTCCCCGATACCATGAACCTGAAGGATCCAGTCGCCGAGGTCAGGCTCATCGACCTTTGCCCAGAGCGCCGCTATCCGCTGGAGACCTTCCGCAGGAACACACCCACCCCGACGCCCACAAGCCCCACGGACTACGCCTTTGAGGGGACAATATCCACTTCCCCTCTATCCCTGCTTTCGGGGCTGGAGGAGGGCAACCGCCACACGTCGTTCCTAAAGGTGGCGGGGAGCCTCATCGGCAAGGGCTACAGCAGCGACGATGCCTTTGAACTGCTCAGGGCATCGGCTGAAGCCTCTGGGTTCCCGTTGGAGGAGTTGGAAAGCATAACTTCTTCCCTTTACGAACATCAAAGCAGTGAAAATCAGGGTTCACTTCCGCTTCCTTCACTTCCCACCTCTATAAGAGGTGGAAGTGATGGAGCGGGAAACCCACCTTTGGAGTGTATATCGTTCAAAGACTATATGTCTGGCGAGGATGACCCTGTGGCTTGGGCAGTTGAATGCCTCATCCCAGCCCAGGGAGCGGGCATTCTGGCGGGGCTTGGGTTTATCGGCAAAAGTTGGATCATCATGGACCTCGGCATTGAGGTCTCACGGGGAGGCATCTGGATTGACCGCTTTGCCTGCAACAAGCGTCCCGTGGTCTTTGTGGACAGGGAGAACCAGAGGGGCTTGGTCAGGGCTCGCTTCCGCAAACTCTGCAAAGCCAAAGAACTCGACCCCGCCAATGACCTGGACATCCACTTCGTCAGGGGAGACCGCTTCGCCCTCGATGACCCCCAGACCTACCACTGGCTCAGGGGCGTCCTGGCGGCTCACCGTGGAAGCCTAGTCCTCATCGACAGCCTCATCCGTGTCCATTCAGGGGATGAAAACTCCTCCCGTGACATGGCGAAGGTCTCCAACGTGGTCTTGAGCCTAGCACGTGAATTCGACTGTTTCATCCTGTTCACCGACCATTTGGGCAAGACCCCCAGGGGTTTGGGAGCCAACCTCAGGGGTACCACGGAGAAGTTTGCTTTCTGCGACGCCGTGATTGAGGGCGAAGCCACCCCCGACAAAACGGTCAGGCTCACGGTCAGCAAACTCCGTGGGTCCAACCAGGAACCAGAGCCCTTTGAAATCCGCATCGTTGACCCTATCCCTGGGGTCTCCACCGCCCTGGAATACGTGGAACCCTCTGCCCAGGATGTTTACTTTGACCGCCAGGAACAGGTCAGGGACTTTCTGGAAGCCACGCTCAAGGGCAAGGGCTGGCTCCACCGCCAAGCCATCATCGAAGCGGGCAAGCCCCTGAAGTTGGGCGAGAAAGCCATCAGCAATGCCCTCAAACGTCTGTCGGTGGGCGATAACAGGGCGATTGAAATGCGTGAGGACTGGAATGACGCCACCAACAAGCGGTGTCATCTCTACCGTTGGTTCGTGGCGGGGCAAGGAAACATGATCTAAGCGGGGCTGGCTCTTGTGGGGCGGTGGGCCGTAAGGCCCAACCGTCCCCACCCTGCCAGAGAACCAAAATCATTGATGGGGGGTGGTCGCTGGAACGTGTCGGTATCCCCCATATATACGGAAATGGATTTTCGCTGGAAGGTCGGGCTTGGATCATTTTGTCCAAAGACGCAAGTCCCCGACCCATCCGCTGGGCTTCACTTGGGGGCTAAAAAGCCTTGGGAAGCCGCTTCAGAGTATTCGCCCTCACAAAATCTTCACCAGCGCCGTCCCAGACCCGACGTTTTTCATAAAAATGCAGTAAAACAGCAAGACCAAGGAGGAACCAACCATGTGGGAGAAAGTTGAACGAACCAAATCAAAGGAACTCAAAACACCGCCGCTGGGAACGCCACCGACCAAGCCCAACACCCCGCACCAACCCAGCACCAAAACGTCTACGAAGCCTTCAGACACGTCGAAGCCGCCCCACCCCTATGAAATGTCGGACAACGAAGCCAGGGACTACCGCTGGCGTTGGGTGGACGCTGGGCTGATTGACCCCGACTACCCCGATACCGAGGAACTGGTCAGATACACCCTGGAGGTCTTGAGGGCTGAAACCCCCGACCCGATGGGCTACATCGCCGCCATTGACGCCGAGGAACGAAAACAGAAACGATTAGCCCGCAGAGCCTATAGGATGTCCGTGTTTCGGGGTCTCCGCCAATGAAAAAGCCCTCACCATATCGGCAAGGGCTCATGTTCCCCATTTGGTTTCCGTTATGGTTTCCGTTTCACTTTCCGCCTACGCCCCTGCTGCTCGCTCCTTTCTAAGCCTGCAGCATCACGTCGGTAGCGATCAAAGAGCCGCTCCAGCCTGACCACCGAAACGGCTTCAAGGTGTTTCAAGTATTTCCTTTTAATCAGGACCGCCACGTCAAAGAACTCATCGTCAACGTGTCGGGCTATCCACAACTCGACTTCCAGGTGGGCTATTTCCAGCCGCTTGAGGGAGTTCTCATAAGCCGTCTCCAGCCGCTTGACCTGAGCCCCGCCCTTATGGAGCCAGCGTTCAAAGTCCTTGTATTCGATTTTGTATTTGGTCATCAGCCGTGTGAAGTTGCCCATTGCTCACCCTCGGAAAGTGAAATCGAGGGCATTGGCACGCATACGGGCTCTTCAGTCCAGCGGATTTTTACTTCAGTTTTTTGACGGCTATGGAATGGAGCGAACAAAGATACTCGGTCATGGTCAGCCCCAAAGCCGCCGCTGCAGCCTTCATGTCCCGCTTGACCGCTGGCGACACCCTGAACGTCACCACTTCGGACTTACCAACGGCGTCCTTCAAGCCCTTCCCCGTCATACGCTCCAAGTTCTTCATGCCGCCACCTGCAGGGAATGCCGCTTCACCACAATCCTCACACTCTCAGGATGCCAGTCCCTACCGCTCTTAGCCTTGATGCCCCTCAGCGTCAGGGCTTTTGCTATGTCCCGCAGGCTCAAGCCTTTGGCGTCCATGTCCAGCATGTCGGCTATGACCGCTTGTTCCGCTGCATTGGGCGTCAGGTTCACCCCGTCCACGCAGTCCATGCCGTAGGGGATACGTCCTGTCCTCAAGTTTTTAGCCTTCATCAGCGTGAGCGAACACCTGACCCGCTCAATGAGTTGGTCCCGCTCGAAGTCCGCCAAGACCGCCATCATCTTGAAGACCATCTTGCCGCTGGCTGAGTTGTCTATCCGCTCACTGAGGCTCACCAAGTCGGCTCCAGCCTTTTCCAGCCGCTCACTGATGGCTATAGCGGTTTTGGTGTTCCTGGCGAGCCTTGAGAGCGAGTAGACGCAAAGAATGCCCTTGTCAGCCGTCACCGCATCCAAGGCTTGCTGCAGGGCTGGGCGATTATCGGCTCGCTTGCCGCTGATACCCGCATCGGTGTAGACCTCAGCAACTTCAAGACCCTGGGACATAGCCCAAGCCTCTATCTTTGACCGCTGGGCATCCAGGCTGGTCTTCTCCACCTGGCTGGCTAAACTCACTCGGCAATACCCATAGACTTTTTGCATGACTGACCTCCTGTATGTAATGAATATAATACATACAATAGGTCTGCGCCAAGGACAAAGTGCCTGATACCACTTGTCATCAGGCACACAGGTTCCACCGTATGAAACTAGATGTATACGAGGACGTTCAAAGCGGGGTAGGGGCTTCTCTGCGGTCTGGCGTAATGGGTGGCTTAAAATGGCTCTGGTGCAACGTGGCGGGCATTGGGTGCGGGCTTGGTGGCGGGGTGGAGCGGCAGCGGAAGCCCCGTCCACGCCTCAAGATTCGACAGGCTCAAGTGCATCACCTATGAGAGAAGCGAGAATGGACAGAGTGTAGCCATCATATTTCAACTCGGTCGCCTCTTTCACATACTTCTCTTCGAACTCTTTCGCATTAACGGGTCTTGCAGAAAAACCCTGCGCACCAGGGGCAATATCCCGCACAGTTTCTATTTCATCTCCAATTTCAAGAATTCCGTAACACCCAGAAGTAAGAGGTGCCTGCCAATGCACCAGCGCTATTACCTCTATCCGTTTTTTCACAATGAACCTCTGACCTTTTTTAATTTCCATTTTTGCACCCAAAGTCCAAGTCGTTCACCATAGGAAATTCATTGGAGGATTCGGTGGAATCGACCGATGAGACCAAACGTGTGTCGATAGGCTAACTGGCAATAGAACGTGGTATTCGAAACATATTCTGGGTCCACCGAGTCCAAATAGGAACAAACTGGGTATTGGTGCCGAAACGCCATCCTTCACTCTATCTAAAGTCACAGTAAACTCATCAGTAATGAGATGCCCAGCGTCCCGCACTCGATAAAGAGACAAACCTTGAATCGCATCTCTGCCGTTTTCAAACGTCGAATCAGTCCAGAAAGAATAGCCCTTTGCACCAGGTTCAATAGTATTAGAGATCATGATACCAGCGTATCCTATGGCAGTTGTGTAATGTCTCAACACAAGCGGTCCAGCAGGGCTTTCTCTTTGGAGACTAATAAAGTTTTCGTGCGGAATTGCCGCAATCATCCCTGCTATGCCCGCCGCAATCACCATGCCAAGACCTTCTGCATCCTCGAGTTGTTGCCCTGTCGGGTCGCTATCGTTAATCCCACCATCCCACTGCACAAACGCATACTTATGAAGGCTTGCAGGATCTTCCCCTTGTCCCTCATACGTATCCATCGTCATGAACTCGCCTGTTTGTGGATTCAACCATCGTGCCCTGAGGTCATAGAGATTCAAGTCGGGATCCAGATACTCCCCTTGAAACTGATGTGCCGCTGGGAATGAGCCTGTCCCGTTGACCCGTATCCCGTCAGCCGTATAGTCAAAGGTATCCGTCACGTTGCCTGTCTGCGAATCCGTGAGGTAGCGTGTGTTGTTGCTTCCATCCTTGCCGAAATAGACCGTGGTGCCCGTGGGCACATGCCCCTGACTGACGATGCCCGTGCTCCCGTAGTTAAACACGTCGGTCAAAGCCCCATTGGTCTTGGCTTCGACGATCTGGGCATAGCCGCTGAGGTTGTTGGTGTCGATGAGGTAGCTCGTGGTGACGCCGTTGGCAGCCTTTTGTACCAGGTTCCCGTCGCCGTCATAGGTCAGGGAGACAGTTTCAGTAGTCGGACTCACTAGGGTCGCACTTGTCATTTTTCCTTTGGCATCGTAAATGTAGGCGTGGATACGTGACGAAGCAACCTCATATGAGAGGTTGCTGGTATCAGTTCCGAAAGAGTAGCTTGCCCTCAAAACCACTTTTGTTCCCCCACTCACAATCGTCGTCCTTGTTTAGCACCTTCTCGTGCCTACCTCACGGCTGCTGGTCTGAATCCACTGTCTTAAGTTTCTTATATTCAATCTCCACTTCTTTACTTGTCATCATTTCAAATTTTTGGACAGGATCGCTGTCAGACTTCTTGTAAGTCCCCACACAATCTAGCGACCAGACCAATTTCCCCGTCTTGGTTTTTTTCCGTTTAAGGGTAAGACCATAACTGTAAGGTCCACTTTTAATATTATCAAATTCAATCAAATTTCCAGGTATCCACTTGTGGAGACGTGCAACTTTTTGATTCGGAAAAATCGGTAGGTCGGATGAACTTCCAGTTCGATATACAGTTGTCCACTCACTTGAATTGATATCGTCCGCCTCAAAATCAACAAGGACTATATTCCAACGAATTTTGTCACCTGTAGATGCTACCATCACGCTAAGAATCTGGGGTATACCATTTGAAACCCCGTCAATTTTCTCTTGGACAGGCAAGTCGACCTGTTCAAAACGAGATGAAATAGGCGGTGGCGCAAGACTGGTTTCTTCAGAGAAAGCCAGTCTTGACATCAAAAGCAATCCAGCAACTGCCCATTTTTTGGATATCATTGAGTCCCCCATGCTGTTCGCACCGATGGTGGCACGCCCTGGCTATTCGGCCATGATAGATAATATGTATCAAACCAATCATTGGCGTTAGCGTAGCCCTGCCCCTGCGAGTCGATTCCTTTATAGAGCCAGACCGCCAAAAAGTAGACATCATTCGGCGTGTCGACATAACCCTTGGTGAACTTCGGAACGCCATTGACCCGCAGGTAGCCACGGGCAATTGCCGCTTCTGCCGTCTTCTTGTCGTTTGCCAATTCTTGAGCGCCATACAGAATATTGGCTTTGTCAGGTGATGCGACGGCGTTACTTCCATCGGTCGCAGAGTTAAGTTGCATAATGCCGTAGTCCGTTGTTCCGTTATTGTTATGTTGGATTTTCGATGTAATCCAACCGCTTTCGCTCCACCCAAGAGAGCCCAGTACATTCATCGGAACCCCAGTCTGTAAACTCGCCTCCTGGAAATAACCGACAAGCGTCGCAGCCCTGCTAGCTAAAGTATTTTGTGTTGTCACGTCATTACCCATAATGATTCCAATCACAGTCGCAACTGAGGCGCTAAAGGTATGCGCCATATTTATAAATTGTTCGTCGACGGACCAATTGATTCCATTATCGTCATGCCCCGTTGGATCGTTCTTATTCGTTCCGCCATCCCAATCAACAAACGCATATTTATGTAAACTGGCAGGATCAGTCTGGTCCCCTTCATACGAATCCATTGTCATAAATTCGCCTGTCTGTGGGTTCATCCATCTTGCCCGCAGCCAGTATAGGTTCAAGTCAGGTTCCAGATACTCCCCTTGGAATTGGTGCATCGCAGGGAATGACCCTGTCCTATTGACCCGAATCCCATCCGCTGTGTAGTCAAAGGTATCCGTCACGTTGCCTGTCTGCGAATCCGTGAGGTAGCGTGTGTTGTTGCTTCCATCCTTGCCGAAATAGACCGTGGTGCCCGTGGGCACATGCCCCTGACTGACGATGCCCGTGCTCCCGTAGTTAAACACGTCGGTCAAAGCCCCATTGGTCTTGGCTTCGACGATCTGGGCATAGCCGCTGAGGTTGTTGGTGTCGATGAGGTAGCTCGTGGTGACGCCGTTGGCAGCCTTTTGTACCAGGTTCCCGTCGCCGTCATAGG
>Ga0206860_10113_pt1 | contig 19716 bp, 16 predicted proteins | sample Alteio_BWOrgCont_44_FD_152624 | JGI IMG/M metagenome (GOLD analysis project Ga0206860, IMG submission 152624) | Enriched cells from forest soil in Barre Woods Harvard Forest LTER site, Petersham, Massachusetts, United States -... | ecosystem: Environmental > Terrestrial > Soil > Temperate forest >...
GTTATTCGTGCACTGGTAGTTGCTGGAATGGGTGGTTCCAGTTTGGGCGGTGAGACGCTGGCCAATTTGCGCGAGCGTCAGGGATTAAGGCTTCATTTTCTCGATAATATCGATCCGTATGGGATGGACGTTCTGACCAAGCATTTGCCGTGGCGCGATACGGCGTTTTTGTTCATCAGCAAGTCGGGAAATACGGTTGAAACGCTGGCGCAGATGGCGTTGTTGTTGCGGATTGCCAAGCAGGAAATTGGCGAGAATATCGGTAAGCATTTTTTTGTGATCACTGTGCCCAATGGCAATGCCATGCATATGCTGGCGCAAAAGCACGGGATGAAGTTGCTGGCGCATGACGCGGATCTTGGGGGGCGGTTTTCGGCATTGTCGCTGGTGGGGTTGATTCCGGCGGCAGCGGCGGGGCTGGATGTTCGCGCTATTCGTGCGGGCGCGCAAGGTATCATGGCGAATTATTCGGAGGTGGCACAGAGCGCCGCGCTGCACATGGCGCTGATGGAGAAGAAGATCCGGGTGAATGTCACCATGCATTATTGCGACCGTCTTGGTGGGATGGCGAATTGGTATCGCCAGTGCTGGGCGGAGAGTTTGGGGAAATGCGAGATGGTGACGACGCCGGTGCGCAGCCGTTGTGCGACCGATCAGCATAGCCAGTTGCAATTGTATCTGGATGGGCCGAAGGATAAATTTTTCTCGCTGCTCATGCTTGAATGCGAAGGGACGGGCGGGCCGATTGATTATGAGGCGGGTGTGGATTCGCGGTTGGATTTTTTGCGTGGGAAGACGATTGGTGATTTGATGGCGGCGCAGCAGAGGGCGACGATCGCGACGCTCGTGAAACGTGGGTGCCCGGTGCGCAGTTTGGTGATTAAGGAACTCAATGAAGCGGCGATGGGGGCGATGCTGATGCATTTTGCGCTGGAGGTTATTTTTACGGCTGAGTTGTTGGGCGTGAATGCGTTTGATCAGCCGGCGGTGGAAGATGGGAAAGTGCTGGCGCTGAAATATCTCGCCGGTGCGCAATAAGGGGCCGTTTGGTAGCGTTTTGGCTACGGTTTGATCACATTTTGATATGCTTTGAGCGTGTTTTGAAACGGGTATGATACGTTTTGCACCGGTTTTTCGCGCTTTTTCATTTCGTGTATTTTTATTCCTCAATGGGTTGTTGTAATTGTAGGCGGTTTTTAATCGCAATGTTGTGACGTTGTGTGACATTTTTTTGCTCAAACTATCGTTATTCCAAATCATTTCGTCATACCTGACATCTGCTACATGCGGATGATGGGCGTGGATCCCGGCCTGCGCCGGGATGACGGCTAGACGGATGATTACTTAGGGTACGAGAGGATGGCGTGCACCGGAAGAGGGGAATTGGCTGTCGGTAGTTGGTTGCACAGCGGGTGTTTCGGGCTGCATTTGTGTGGGCGGAGGTAAATCCGCTGGTGTATCGATTAAAGGCGTTGGTACTGCGGGGGCTTCAGCCTTTGGAGCTTCCGGAGCTGGTAGTGTTACTGGTGTTGTATCGGGCGCGGGGCTTTCGGTTTTTGGGGATTCTTCGGGCGGCTTCGCTGATGTATCTACAGTTGGTGCGGTTTCTGGTTTGACATCGGCGGGAGCGGGTTCCGTTGCCGTGTCCGCTTTTACATCATCCCAGCCGCCGCCGAGGGCGCGGACTAATCCGACGGTGGTGATGAAGCGTTGGCCGCGCAGGTCGATGGCGGCGCGGGTGGCGGCGAGGGAATCACGCTGGGCTTGGACGACCTGGAAGAAATCGACATCGCCTTCTTTGTAGCGTTTTTGCAGAATGTCTTCGGCGGTTTGGGAGGCTTGTGCGGCGATGTTTTGTTGTATGTATTGATCGGCTAGGAGATGCTGGTTGGTCAGGTTGTCTTCGACGTCACGGAAGGCGACGAGTACCTGCTGGCGGTAATTGGCGACGGCTTCATCATATTGCGCATGGGCGAAATCGAGTCGGGCGAGGTTGCGGCCGCTGTCGAAAATCGGCATGGTGATGGCACTGCCTGCGACCTGGCCGAGCGCCCAGGTGCGGTTGGACCATAAGAACAAGTTCGATAGGCCGGTGGATTGGTAGCCGCCATTAGCAGTGAGCGAAATGGTGGGGAAGAAGGCGGCGCGGGCGACGCCGATGCGGGCGTTGGCGGCGGCCATGGTGAATTGGGCGGAGGCAACGTCAGGGCGGCGTAGTAGCAGCGATGAGGGCAGGCCCGGTGGGAGAGGAGGCGGCATGCCGTCCAGGGATGCCTCGGCGATGGTGTATTGTTCGGGTAATTTGCCGAGTAGTACGGCGAGTGCATGCTCGGAAATGGTGCGCTGGCGGTCGAGCGACAACAGGTCGGCTTTGGTGCTGGCGAGATCCGTTTGTGTGCGCGATAAATCCTGCTGGCCGACTTCGCCGTAATCGAAGCGGTGCTGCATGATGCGCTGGGCTTCTTCGCGCATGGTGACGGTGTCGCGCAGGAGTTTGCGCTGCGCATCCAGGGCGCGGATGGTGAAGTAATTTTGTGCTACGTCGGCTTGCAGGGAAAGAAGCGTGCTTTTGTAGGCGGCTTCCTGGGCATCGGCATCGAGCGAATAGGCTTTGTAATTATCGCGGACGCTGTCGAATAAATCGACTTCGTAAGAGAGGGTGCCGGTGGCGCTATAAAGCGTGTACGGTTTTTGCTGAACGGCAGGGACGCCAAAGCCTACGCCAGCGGTGCTGGGCGATTTGGCGCGCACGGCATTGCCGCCGATGTCAAAATCGGGAAGGAAGCTGGGTGAGTTGGATTCGGCGGTGGCGCGTGCTTCAGCGACGCGGGCAGCCACGGTTTGTAAATCCTGGTTGGCGTCCCCAGCTTGTTTTTCGAGATCGTTCAACTCGGCGTTATCAAAAATTTTCCACCATAGGCCGCGGTCTTCTTTGGCTAGTGGTTTTGCTTCCTGCCAATGGCATTGCGGCCCAGTGGTAGTCGGCAGGCCGCTTTCATTGAAGACTTCAGGCGTTGCAGTGTCCGGCAATGTGAAGTCGGGCGCGAGGCTGCAGGAGGAGATAAGCAGTGTCATCCCGACTAAGCGTAGCGCACGGAGGGATCTTCCTTGCCGTACCAAAGATCCCTCGGCTGCGCTCGGGATGACAATGAAATTGGATCTACGCATGGGGTTCTCCAGGATTTTGCGCATGCAGGTGATGTTCAGTTGCCGAGTGCAGCTTGTTGCCGACGAGGGTTCTGAGGCCTACGTAGAATACGGGAGTGAGGAACAGGCCGAAGAAGGTAACGCCGATCATGCCGGCGAATACGGCGACGCCCATGGCATGGCGCATTTCCGCGCCGGCGCCGGTGGAAAACACCAAAGGTATCACGCCCATGATGAAGGCGAACGATGTCATGAGAATGGGGCGAAGTCTGAGGCGTGTGGCTTCGACGGCGGCGGAAATGGGGGTGGAGCCTTCGAGCTCGAGTTCGCGGGCGAATTCGACGATCAGGATTGCGTTTTTGCAAGCCAAGCCGACGAGTACCATGAGACCGATCTGGGTGAAGATGTTGTTGTCGCCATGCGTGAGCCATACGCCGGTGATGGCGGAGAGTAATCCCATCGGCACGATGAGGATGACGGCCAGTGGCAGCGTTAGGCTTTCATATTGCGCGGCGAGTACGAGGAATACGAGCAGGACGCAAAGGGGGAATACATAGACGGAGGTGTTGCCGGCGAGGATTTGTTGGTACGCGAGTTCGGTCCATTCGAAGCCCACGCCTTGCGGGACGGTGTCGCGCACGATTTGTTCAAGCGCGGCTTGCGCCTGGCCGGTGGAAATGCCCATGGCGGGGCCGCTGTTGATGTCGGCGGTGCGGTAGGCGTTGTAGCGCATAGCGCGTTCGGGGCCGTAGCTTTGGCTTACGGTCATGAAGCTGCCCAGCGGCACCATGTCGCCATTTTCGTTGCGGACTTTGAGTTTGGTGATGTCTTCAGGATGCGCGCGGAAGGGAGCGTCGGCTTGGGCTACGACCTGGTAGGTGCGGCCGAAACGGTTGAAGTCGTTGATGTAGAGGGAGCCGAGATAGACCTGCATGGTGTCGAAGATGCTGGTGATGGGGACGCCGAGCTGTTTGGCGCGGGTGCGGTTTAAGTCGACGTAGAGCTGGGGTACGTTGATTTGGAAGCCGCTATAGGTCTGGTGCGGATCTAGCAATGGGTTTTGATAGGCTTTGCCGAGGATGGCGTCTTTGATGCCTGATAGCTTGTCGTTGCCGATGTCGGTGCGGTCTTCGAGTTGGAGTTTGAAACCGCCGGAGGTGCCGAGGCCTAGGATAGGTGGTGGGGGAAGGACTAACATGAAGGCTTCTTTGATGCCGCCGAATTGGGCGTTGATGGCACCGGCGATGGCGCCCGCTGAAAGGTTGGCGCCAGTGCGTTCATCAAAAGGTTTGAGCGGCAGGAACACGATGCCAGCGCTGGAGCTGTTGGTGAAGCCGTTGATGGAAAGGCCGGGGAAGGCGACGGCGTTTTGCACACCTGGCGTTTTCATGGCGATTTCGGACATTTGATGAATGACGTCTTCGGTGCGGTCGAGCGAAGAGCCGTCGGGGAGTTGCGCGAAGCCGATAAGGTATGCTTTGTCTTGCGCGGGGATGTAACCGGTGGGTACGTGATGGAAGCCATAGGCGGTGAGAGCAACGAGGACTATGTATATTAATACAGCGGGGGCTTTGCGATTGAGAACGCCTACGACGCGTTGGGAATAGGCAGTTGAGCTGCGTTTGAAGAAGCTGTTGAAGCCGGTGAAGAACCAGCCGAGATAATGATCCATGAATAAGGTTAGTTTGTCCTTGGGTTCGTTGTGGCCCTTGAGGAGTAGCGCGGCCATGGCGGGGCTGAGCGTGAGCGAGTTGAACGCCGATATGATGGTGGAGATGGCGATGGTGAGCGCGAACTGGCGATAGAATTGGCCGGTGAGACCGCTGATGAAGGCGATGGGTACGAATACGGCAATGAGTGTGAGGGCGATGGCGATGATGGGGCTGCTTACTTCGCGCATGGCCTGATAGGCGGCTTCTTTGGGAGATAGGCCGGATTCGATATTACGTTCGACGTTTTCTACGACCACGATGGCATCGTCGACGACGATACCGATGGCGAGTACGAGGCCGAAGAGCGACAGGGCGTTGATGGAGAAGCCGAGCAATAATAGGAAGGCGAAGGCACCAACGATGGAGACGGGTACGGCAAGCAGCGGGATGATGGAGGCGCGCCAGGTTTGCAGGAAGACGATGACTACGATGACGACGAGCGTGATGGCTTCGAGCAATGTGTGGATGACTGCTTTGATGGAGTCGCGCACGAAGCTGGTGGGGTCGTAGACGATGCTGTAATCGACGTCTTCGGGGAATTGTTTTTTGAGTGTTGCCATGGTGGCGCGTACGTTATCGGATACGGCGAGCGCATTGGAGCCGGGGGCTTGGAAAATGGCGAGGGCGACGGCGGGTTTGTTGTCGAGCAGTGAACGCAGCGCGTATTGCGCGCCGCCCATTTCTATGCGGGCAACATCGCGCAGGCGGGTGATGGCGCCGGTTTTATCGGCTTTTATGACGATATTGCCGAATTCTTCTTCGGTTTGCAGGCGGCCTTGGGTGTTGATGTTGAGTTGGAGATCGACGCCTTTGGGGGACGGAGATGCCCCTATGACACCAGCGGCTACCTGTACGTTCTGGTCGCGGATGGCATTTACCACGTCGTCGGCGGAGAGGCCGCGAGCGGCGACTTTCTCGGGATCAAGCCAGACGCGCATGGCGTAATCGCTGCCGCCGAAAATCTGTACCTGACCGACGCCGTCGATGCGCAGGAGTTGGTCTTTGACGTTAATAGTGCCGTAGTTGGCGAGGTATAACATGTCGTGGCCGGCTTTGGGCGACAGAAGATGCACGACCATGGTGAGGTCGGGCGAGCTTTTGATGGTGGTGACGCCGAATTGACGGACGATGTCAGGCAAGCGCGGGAGCGCCTGGTTCACGCGGTTTTGGACGAGTTCCTGCGCGTGGTCGGGATCGGTGCCGATTTTGAAGGTGACGGTGAGCGTCATTTTGCCGTCGGAGGTGCCTTGCGAGAACATGTAGAGCATGCCGTCGACGCCGTTGATTTGCTCTTCGAGTGGTGCGGCAACGGTGTTGGCGATGACTTCCGGGTTGGCGCCGGGATATTGCGCGGCAACGACGACGGAGGGTGGCACCACGTCGGGATATTCCGAAATGGGGAGCTGCCAGATGGCGATGAGGCCGGCTATGAAGGTCACCAGCGAGAGCACGCCAGCGAAAATAGGGCGGTCAATGAAGAAGCGGGAGAAATTCATGAGCGCAGCTCATGAATTTCAGAAGTCAGAAGTCGGAAGTCAGAAGTCAGAAATGAGGTCATTGTTTTTGCTCTTCTGATTTCTGATTTCTGGTTTCTGACTTCTGATCGTCGCTCATGGCGACGATCTCCGGTTTTACTTCCTGACCAGGCATCATTACGCGCTGGGTACCGTTGACGATGATTTTTTCGCCGGGTTTCAAGCCGTCCTGTACGATACGCAGGCCGTCATCGGTGAGGCCGCCGAGTTTTACTTCGCGGTGCTGGGCTTTGTTATCATCGCCGACTACGAGGACGAATTTTTTGTTCTGGTCGGTGCCGATGGCACGGTCGGTGATGAGGAGTTGGTCGGTTTCGCTGGGGGCGCCTAATTTAATGTGAGCGAAGAGGCCGGGGACTAATACACCGTCGTGATTTTCATAGGTGGAGCGAACGCGTACGGTTCCGGAGGCGGCGTTTAAGCGGTTGTCGAAGGATTGGATATGGCCGCTATAAGGTGTGCCGGTGTCGCCGACGAGGCCCATGAGCACGGGGATTTGCGCCACCTGATCGATGGTGGTGGCGTGGGCGCGGGCATATTCCATATAGGTGGCTTCATCCATTTCGAAATCGGCGTAGATGGGATCATAAGTTACGACGGTTGCAAGTAATGGTGCATCGCCACCGGAATTTACTACGTTGCCTTTGGTGACTTCGGCGCGGCTGACGCGGCCGGTGATGGGTGAGCGCACTTGTGTGTATTCGAGATCGAGTTTGGCGCGGGTGAGATCGGCGCGGGCGACTTCAACGTCGTTGCGTTTTTGATCAATGTCACTCTGAGGGATTGCTTTGTCAGCAAAGAGGCGTTGCGCGCGCGCAAATTGGCTTTCGGCAAGGGCGGCTTTTGCCTGGGCGGCCTGGAACGCTGCCTGATAGGGGCGGGGGTCGATGGTGAATAAGGTGTCGCCTTGTTTTACGGTGGCGCCGTCTACGATGTGCACGCTATCGATAACGCCGGAAACGCGCGGGCGGATTTCGGCTTGGTCGGCGGCGACTAAGCGGCCGGAATATTCATGCGTCAGGCGGATTTTTTTCTGAACTACTTCGGCAACACCGACCGGTGCAGGGCCCTGAGGGCCGAAGCCGCCTGCTTTAGGGGGCATGACCATGCTATAAATGAAATAACCGACGCCGGCGATCACAACTAATTTAATGACGGTATGTATGCGTTTGCTGGCCATGGTGTGCTCTCTTGACGTGGTATGATTTTTTAAAGTATGCTAGGCCGTATAGATTTTTTCACTAGGCTTGCAAAACGCTTTGTTTCCTGCGCTTCCACTGCTCACGTACTAAATGTACGCTGCGCTGCGGTTCTCGGAAACGGCGCTTTTTTGCTTAAGCCCAGCAAAAAAATCTATACGGCCTAAATGCAATAGCTCCAAAAGTATATTTTGTATACCTATAAGTTTTGGTGTTATGCTTTTTTTTATTTCAGAGCGGAAAAATAATAGTTTTTAAGAAAAAAGATATGGTTTTTAAGAAAAAAGATACAGGCGATTATCAAGGGCGGTATTTTGATAGCGAAGAGGATATCCTTCCGCCGGCGGTGGATGAGGAACACGTGGAGCATCGCGAATTTCATGGGTTAGATGGAGTCAATGTTGGCGGCGGCCCCAGCCGGGCGATGAACTTTGTGATATTGGGGATTTGCCTCTTTGGGATTATTTACGCGATAGTTACTATTTTATAGATAAATCAATATATTGACTCGTTCTTTAAACTGTCACAAAGATCTGGTGGGCTGTTCATAAATCTTTCATATCATGCCGTTGGCGTAAGCGAATGGATTTCGATATAATAGGCCATATCAATTAAAGATGATGGGTTATATGCGCGATAAGACAGGTGATAGCGATTCGGATAATCCTCAAGGGATGAGCGCGCAAAAACGTGATGCAACGAATGCAGCCGCACTTAAGAAGCAAATTGATAGTATTCGCAGTATGAATCCCCATAATAACCCCGACTTGGCAGCGTTGCTTGCACAGCTGGGTGAAGATGGTGGCGATGTAGCGACAGTGCAGTACCAGATTAATGCCGATGCGGCGCGTCATGAGGATGTGGTTGCCAATGCCAAAAAAGTGAATCTGGCGGTGGGTGCGGCGATGGCGTCATTGGGTGAGTGGGATTCATTTACGACCTTTAGCAATCTTGGAAAAGGGCAACAGCAGATTATTGAGCTCACCGCGAATGGGGATTTTGATTATTCGAACATGCATGTGGTGTCGACGGATCAGGATTTACAGAGCGCATTTGGAAATATTGAAATGGCGCGGGATAATCGACTAAGAACGCTTGTGCAGCAAAATCTGGGAGTGGAAATGCCTAGCATGGGCATGGATAATCCTGATGCACTGATGCAGTCCTTAAGGCAGATGGATGAATATAGTGCCGGTAAATTGTATTCGCCTGAAGATGCATCGACGCTATCAACGATTCGTGATAACCATGCTAAATTTGCAGCGGCTGAAACGGACGCGATGGCATTGAAACAGGGTGATCTTGGAGCTAAGGCGAATCTCGCCTGCGATCTTGAATCCGTGCATTCCATATTGGTAAAAGGATCGGATGGCATGCGTGGGGTTAGTACCGATACGCTCGTGAAAGATGCTGTGCTTGCCGTTGCAGCGGTTGCATTGCCGGCGATTGTGAATAAAAATAAAACTGCGCAGAAGAATGATGTGCAGAATAAGCATCCGCTGGCGAAAAACTCACCATCTTCCCTGCTGGGGTGACATGATGTTGCGCACGCTGGTTTTCCTCATCGTTATATTATTGGCAGGTAGCTATGTGGGAGCTGCATCTGCCAATACGTTTAATTTTATCACGAACAATATTGTGCAGGATACGTCGTTCAGACTTACTGCCTCGCTGCCGTATGATAGGCAGGTGCTGGCGGCGACGCCACAGGCGATATCGCTTACGTTTTCGCAGGCTCCGCGCACGGAACGCAGTTATATAAAAGTGATTGATATGTTTGGGGCGGAGGTGAGTAGCGGCGAAGTAGCCGTGAATGGGCCGACGCTTTATACGTTGTTGCCGGATCTGGCGCCTGGAAAATACATGGTGAAGTGGAGTGTGCATTGCCGCTGCGCCGAAGATATCGAACTTAGCGACATGTTTCATTTTACGATTAAGCCCGAATAACTCGCCCGGATATTTTCCGCTGGTTTTTTCCCCACTATCATACTATTTTTTGCCGCATATAAAAACAGGGCGAGGATGCGGTGAAATATTGGTGCGTTGCATATGCGGGATTACTGATGGCGGCGGCATCGCCATGCTTCGCTGCAAATAGTTTTTATATAGAGATAGGGCAGGACGCGGCATCGGACGTTGCGGGTAAGCAATGGCATGATTTGCAGGCATCGCATAAGGCCATGCTGGGAAGTTTGCATTATTTTCCTAAGGCGGTCGTACAGTCGGGCAGTGAACTCACGCGCATACAGGCGGGGCCGATCGATAGTAAGGAAAAAGCGCAGAAAATTTGTACGCGTTTGTTTCATGAAAACGTGTCGTGCTTCGTGATGGAAGGGTTGGGCGATGCGCCGCCGACGAAGATTTTGAATATGTCGGAAGAGTCGATGTCGCATCCGGTGAAATCGGTGCAATTGCCGTGGTTGCCGGGAACGGATATTGCGCCGCCGGCGCCGATTGCGGAAGTGCCCGCTCCTGCTGCAGTGCCAAGTGAACCGGAAGCGAAACCGCAACTCGTTCAAGACGCGGAAGAAACAACAGCGCCAGCGCCCGCCGCGGCTAAAAAACCGCAAATACATGTGGCGGAGGCGATTCGCGTACCGCTTACTCAGTCAACTGACCAACAGCAAAATGCGAAGGTGGTGGTGGATGAGTTGCCGGTGATAAAGCCTGCTTTTGCGCCGTCGCATGAGGGTGATAGCAAGTATGCGGATGAGAGTCTGGATAGTGGTCCGGGCTGGCTGGTAGTGGAATCGTTCCCGGATGAGGAAATTGCGTCGTCGTTCTGGGAGGAAGTGCGGCATAGTTCGGCGAAGCAGGTGAAGAAATTGCGCATGCGGATTGTGCGGCCGTTGATGGCGTCGGGCCATGCGGGTGCATCGCTGAATGTCGGGGCTTTTGCCAGCAGTAGCGATGCGTATGATTTCTGCCGCAAGAATATTCAAGCGTCGGCGCGTGGGCTTACGTGCCGGTTTAGCACGGAAGATCCGGGTAAGGATGAGCAGGAAGCGCCGCGCCATCGTTTGGCGCAAAATCCGCCAGCTGTGGATAGTGCTGCGGTGGCCGCGCCGAGACAAAAATATTGGATTCAGGTGGCGGCGGCTTCGAGCCAGGATGAGGCGCTCTCGCAATGGGAAAATGTGAAGTCGGAAAATGACGATGTGGTGCACGGCATGCGCAACAGTATTTCCGTTTCCAGCGATGATAAGAAAACCTATGTGGTACGCTTAGGCCCGATGGATGACCATGACGAGGCGATTCACGCGTGCGCGCAGCTGCAGGACCGTGGGGTGGATTGCCAGGTGGTGCTCTATAGCCCCAAAAAACGCTGAAAATTCCCGGCTAAGGGTCGATTTTTTCAAATAAATGCGTTTTGATGAAAATATCCTCTGGCATTCAAAATCGAGTTTTGCTATAGCTTCCATCCCGTTAACCCCATGACGTGAGATTTGGGGGTTGATAGGTGACTGTTTATTAGGTGTTCCTCGATAGCTCAGCGGTAGAGCTCACGACTGTTAATCGTGTGGTCCCTGGTTCGAATCCAGGTCGGGGAGCCATTTTGTACCTTTGTCCTTTTCGAGGAACAACTCGAAGGGTTTTTTCAAGGAATATCCGAGTGTTCCGTCTGTCAAAACCAAGTTCTGACATACCAGGGCGATCAACTTGCGTTTTTGGTCGACATTGGAACTCCGGAACAGCCGACCGGCGTTATTAACGAGCGCCAGCAATAGTTTGACGCTAGCTGTGAACTCCTCGTCGGCATCGTCAAAGGAGGTGAGGCTCTCCTGGATTTCATGCTGACGTTGCTTAAAAGTACGCGCTTTATCGTCATGTTCGGTCGCTGTAATTCTCTCGCTGATATAAGCATCGAGAAGATTATCCAGCTTGCGCTTGATGCCCGTCAGTTCGTTTTGAAGGCTTTTGAGTGCAGTATCACGGAATTCCTGCTTAGCCCCGTTTGCTTCCGTCAGGTGACGACGAATGTCTGGCATAATGCTTTCTTGGAAGGCCAGACGATCGAATACGGAAACCAACTGGTCAAATACCAACTCCTCTCTCATGCGAGGAGCGGGGCAATTCGGGTCACGCTTCCTTGTGCAGGATAAATAGACATACTGTGCCTTTTTAATTTCCGAGGTATAGGCACAACCACAATGTCCGCAGGTAATGAATCCCCTGAATGTAAAAGGCTTGTCTGAATGTTTGAACGGCTTCTTATTCCATCCCAAGCGTACCTCTTCGCAGCGTTTGAATGTCTCCTCGTCAATCAGCTTGGTGTAAATGTGCGGGTGCCACTGGCCCCTGTAGCCTTGGTAACCGCAGTAAAAACGATTCTGCAACATGGCGTGTATCTGGCTGCTTGCAACTTTCTTTCCTTTCCTGGTGGTCAGTCCCCATGCCGCAGCCTTCATGGTCATCTCACCTATCGTAAATGCGCCTGTGGCATATTCCGTAAACAACTTTCGAACTAGCAGGAAGCGCGATTCATCAAGTTTGATAGCGGATTTGCCCAACTCGTCATCAGCATTCAAATATCCTAACGGTGCGAAACTGATAGATTCACCGCGTCCGAGTTTATACTTGAGGCTGCGCTTAGAATCATCACGCACCCGATTCAAGAATTGCTTCCCTATGAACACTTTCATTTCCCAGGCACCAATGTCTAGGCCACTCGACTCGGCATTAATAATCAAACCTTCCTGGATGAATCGGATTTCCAGGCCTTCACACAGACGCATTTCATCCAGGTCAACAGCATCCCGAAAATTGCGCGTGACACGGTCAACGTTCTGACACAGCAGAACCGGCATTGTACCGTCTTTTGCATGCTCACGGAGGAAAGCTACCACTTCATCAAATCGCCTGCGAATTTTGAGGCCAGCACTTTCGGAGAAAGCAAATTCCTTAATAATCTTAAAATCGTGCCGTGCTCCATACTCGCGCAATCCCTTTAATTGTGCCGGTATGGAGTGACCGAACTCCTCCTGATCGCGGGTTGATACACGTGCATAAATCACGGCTTGCCTGAGTGTTTTTAGCATGGTTGCTTTTCCTGCGGATGCGTTGTGCTTAGTCATGGTTACTCACTTTACTATATGTTTGCAGGTTAATGGGAGAAAATTCTTGTAACTGGCGCGAGACTTCTCTGATCGCCATCCATCGTGCGTGATATTTAGGAGTATTGTTCCGGCATTGTGTCAACAGCCCCTGTACAACTCTTTTCGGGCTGTTTGCGAATATAGCTTTGATTCCAGGCGCTCCTACCTGTTGGAACATAGTGATGGTGCCAATGGCTTGCACCACCTTCGATGGCTTGATACGAGGTTTCATGCAGATAATAGATTCTGCCAGCTTATCTGGAGCGCGCGCATCTATGGCCAGCAGCGCGGCCATGTTGACTTCCGCCAAGATGGTTTTCCAATGATGCAGGATTACCGCCTGCGCTATATTTACCTTAAATAACTCTGAGAATGTCAGAGAGGCATCTATATCCAGCCTCTTGAGCATGTCTTTAATAACCCTGCGCTTATTGAGCCGTATTTCCATACGCAGCACTTCCATCTGCTTAGGAAAATCATGGCGTTTGAAAAGATCGGTTTGCCACAGAGGGTCAGTCTCGAACGCCCGTTTTTTGCTGATATGCGCCTGACGTAAGTCTTTCATTTTATCATACAGGACTATCTCATAGCTATTGGCGTGCCATTTTAATAGATGCCCCCCGTTTCTGTAGTCGCGCATATTTACATCGAGCCGCGACCATAAATCCAGTTTTATCAGTTCCGCCAACACCATCGAGCAGCGGGTATGGTTGAGCAAGATGATATTTTTGCTGAAATGAATCATGGATACCTTGGCACTTGTCAGGGCTAGTGAAGATACTTTGACGCCCATGCCGAGCAATTTTTGCTGGAGCTTTTCGAGCAGGGGTAAAAATTCTCCGTCCGATACTTCCGCAAAATTATTGCCATAAAGTAGCTTTGTGGCAGAGAACTCAATGCGCATAACGATACCGAACCCATGAATATATTTTCGCGTAATCACTGTTAGCCGTGGTTTGTAATTACCGTCAGCGTGATCGCTCTTTGTCGGGTTTTGGACGCATGAACCTTTGAAATATGGCGGCTTGTACAGATGTTCCGTCGAAGGGGTAAACCTGTCATGCTCTACAATTTCAAAATCAGCTTGCTCCAGCATCAATACGATGGTGTCTATCATTACGTTTGCTCAATACATCTTTAAGTTTTTTGAATACGGCCTGCTCGATGGCGACGCTCATTTCCCGTTTAATGGGGTGGAAGATATTGAAGGAAGTGTCACCGATTTTGCGCGTGGGATAGGTCAATCGATAACCGCTGCCATCCAGTTTTTGGTGGATGCCGATGTTACCAAGGTATAACGAGCCGTCGATCACCACGCTGGCATAGCCTATAAGGCCACCATGCGGCTTCGTCATGTTCACCTGCACCTCACTCACTATCAACATGGACAATTCCTTGCTGTTGGTTGATTTCCAGGAGTACGCTGACAAATTCGATGATTGCCTGATGGCACTGAGCCTTCTCGGCGTTATCGAGCGCGTTGCCATATTTCGTTTCCAAAAACTCGGCTACTGTGGTGAGGGATGAATGTGGTGGTTTTGAGGGCTCACCTAGACCATTTATCATTTTAACACCTTTCATGAGCATTGGACTCATGGGGTAGGTGCGATATTCTGCGTCGCATTGTGACGAACGCAATTACCGACGAATTTATTCCCAGCTTATCGGAAATTCTGGTTTGTAAGTGTAAAGTTTTCCGTGCGTAATACTGTTTCTAAGATGCTTGCCAAGTGGCTCGTGTGCTTTGTAAATTAGCTCTATTGACCTATTAACCGCCGCTGCTACGGCCTGCCGTGCTTTTTCATTGGTGTCCTTAAATGCTTTACTCTTTCCACTATGGGTCGCCCCTGCAAGGTACGCTTGCAATTGTAAGCGTTCGGGAGAGTTCACAGGCAATATGGATATACGCTTCATTACCTTCTGGAGGGTTTGCGCATCCATAATTTCGTCTTTATTACCCCAGGATAATAAATCCTGCCCTGTTAGCACGCTATCTGTAACGACAGCCTTATTGCGCAGACCCTGTAACGTTATGGCCGCCACCTCTTTATTCGGATGCAGCAAAAGATACTGGATATAAGCCATACCTTTGCTGTCTGGCATGTTAATTTCTTTACCCTGATAGAGTATGTGCCAGTTCCTTCCCTGCTGTCCAAAAAGATTATCCCCTGCCACAGATAGGGTTCTTTCTGCCATCTGCTCTTTCAGAGTTAGAATGTACCCATCCGCTATCTCCTGCCCGTCAAAGGCTTGAATCACATCCGCTGTAACAAGGTTTATTTCTCTGTACGAGAGGGTTTTGAACCTTGCCTTATAGTCATCAATAATCTCTTTATTTTTGTTGTTTCCTGCACCTGAGGTGACCTTCATAGTAAAAACATCAATATCGGCGGCACTGTTATGCCAGTTGATTCCCAACAAAGGCAGTTGCCAGTATTCAGGCGAGATTTGCGTATCCTGTCCCCGTGCTTTGCCCGTTGCCAGTATCAGGCCGCCTTCTAAAAGAGCTTTCGTTTTTGAAATAACGGTATCGTTAATTATTTGCCGCGAGGCCAAGTCATAATCAAATACTGGCAGATGAGCTAATTGTAGCTCTATGCTTCTTGGCAATGGCGTAAACCCTAAAACCAACCATCTATGCACCTGTGCTAAGCTAATTTTCTCTGGCACACTAACTTTATAGCTATGGTGAAAGTTAGTGCGAGATAACTCATCGATCATCGCTTGGGGCATGAGGGGCATTACATTTTTTGGGAATACAATTTTTATTATAGTAGCGACACTATAAGATAATTTTAAGTAATATGAATATCATTCTCTCATCTAACTGGTGCCTTCATTTTCGGCAATCGCAGGCCCCACGACAGTATCCCACATTTGCTGTTGCACAGACCTTACGACCAGATGGAACAGGAACCAGCAAGCGTAAACAACATCAGAGTCAAAGCAGCCACCAGCGGCTATTTTTCCATGCGCCAACTGATGGCGCAACCCAGGGCCTATATCCTTATCGAAAAGATGTTCCAGATAATAGACAACTGTGGGCGTCAAGGTTTGTTGAAGCTCTGTTCGGAAGTTTGCGAACATTCCTCCCAACCCTTTGTCCTCTTCGGTACCATCGTCACGTCGTTTTGCAGGGTCAAAGCCACGCGCTTGCAGTATATGTCGAAGCATCGCCTCAACCTGTGGAATTAGGATGTAAGTAGCCGAAATGTAGTCGCCTTGCAGAAGGCGCGTAAAACCTATAGTTACGACCGGCTTTTGATATATAGGAACCAGAAATGAACAATCTACAATTGGCGCGATATGCTCCTCACCAATTGAGAACCTAGTAGTTAAGGCTCGCCGCGCAGGTTCAATTGCCGAGCCCAAGGCAACTTGGCGTCGAAGCGGTTCTGACCTGCTGATTGAGGAATCGTACCATGCTTCGCTATGATTGCCGTAAGGATCTGCCCCTGGTGCTTTTGCGGTGACTTTCCCATTGGCATCCGTGTAAGCTATGTTCATCGTGGCGAGAAGAGGGCTATTTGTAATTTGGTCTCTCGCCTCTTGTTTCAATTCTTCTTCTGTAGGCACATGATCTACGAGGGCAAAATTCCTGATGCCAGTCACTAAGTCATATTGGCAAAATTGCTCGTATGTGGCCTCCCACTCGCCTTTAATCCCCAAATCAATAGAATGCATCGCCATTTGTTCGGTGGAGGCCACTTGAAGTCGGGCCAACTCCTTTTCTAACTCGGCCTTCTTATCGCCTGTGTTTGGAATACGCCGCAGAGCAAGAATGGCATCTTTAACCCAGGTTGCTTCCGCAGCGGCACCACTAACTTGTGAACGCATGGCGAGCATTTGATCGACTGCTGCCAGTAGGCATCTTCTCTCCGCCTCAGCATTTCCGGCTTTTCGATATAACGATGCTGCATATTCATAAAGGGGCTGTATGGCGTACGGATAGGGCTTGCCTACATCTGCTGACGCCACCGCTTCCAGTTCGGCAGCAACCTGGACACCATCTAGAACCTCGTAACCACATCCGAGCTCTGCGCTACGGCGGCAGGCGACAAACGCGGTACGTTCTTTAGCTCGTGCATAATAATCTTTCAGGGCTTGCTGGAGAGGGTCTGGAAGTAGCTTTTTACCAGAAATAGCGCGAGCAATTTGAAAAGCGCGAACCAAATGGTCACAGATACTTACCAAATCTCCGGTTTCATCAGAGTATTCTTTCAGCTCCCCGTTTAGCACCTTGGTGACACACTCGACATAAGCGGCAATAGCCTGGTTTGCAGCTACCACGTTGCGCTTGTTGTTAGTCCACGCAACGTCTGCCATTCTGGCTCGGACTGCTGGATGTGCTATGTGTTCAACGGTTTTCAATAATTCATCCGTCTGCGCACCTTTAATGTCGCTGGGAATGATTGACCTCCTGCCGCCGGTTTGATACATGGGCCCCCACACATTTGCCCTGTCGGCGGGTTTAAAATGAATGTTTAGAAGTTGAGCAAATAGGGACAAACTTTTTGCTTTTTCTTCCTGACCCTCTGTGATCGCACTTTGAGCTTCGGTTGTGTACAGCGTAGCTAATGAGTGCCAATGGAAAGCATTGCTGTTGGACGCAAGGATATGAACCTCGTGAGAAAGCAAAGCCTCTGCCGTTAAAAGCTTTAAGGTAGTGGCCGATGTTTCCAATGTATCAGGTTCATCGGGATTGAGGGTGTTTGCGTTGTCCATGACCCAATAATACCCAAGTTCTGTGGCTATGAACATCTATCATTTTCATGGCGTCGCGGGTTATATGGTGTCACGGTTTTTTGACGATTTAAATACCAATAAATACCCAATAATCCCCCACAGCCATAACCCAGTAATTCCCAGTCACAGATTTCCATTTACCCAACATTTTCATGGTGTTGAAGATGCGAAACACTGGACGTGTTGAGGTTACTCATATCTGCCATTTTCATGGCGCTGATGATGAAAGAATACCTATGCGATAAAGAGGTGCCTGATCTATGCCTTGCCGCTCCCATAAGCATCTGCTAACTTCACCGGCGAAGTAGTCGTAGTTGGCTGCTTCGGGGCCTGAGAACCTCTCTAACTAGCGGTGTTGTGCACCGTGAAGCACTCCCTTCCCCTTCGGGGCGGGGAGGCGTATGCGTATATAACAGGCGCAAGTCGAAGGCATACGCAAACCTTCTAGTTAGGGTTTCTTCTCAGCTCCCTGCCGCCAGAGGCTTATCCTTTTGGCTGGCTTTTCCTTATGTGCTTGGAGGGAGTAATTATGAAAAAAATCATGCCAGTTATTATTTGCGTTTGCTTGACTGCGTGTTCTCATACCGTGCCGGTTAGCGGTAAGGTCGAAAAAACGAATGAGCGATTTGTCGGCACCGCAACCTCCTATAGTTCTGGTCAAGGCAGTCTTTTTGTTACAACGGATAGGGGCGCTACTTGTCAAAGTAAGTTTGATATTGACCTAGTTTCCTCGGTTACAGAAGGCGTTTCATCACATGGAATTATAACCTGTAGCGACGGACGTACAGGCACTTTCGCTTATAGTGGCACTGCCCTTCAAGGTAACGGATTCGGCACTTTCTCCGATGGACATAAGTTTATTTTTACTTATGGCGCGGCGGGTAACGTAAAAATTCAAGAATTTTAGAGCATAGCATTCCGTCTCAGATGCCAGAATAGATTATGCTCACTTGGTGACATAAGGAGGGAGAATGAAGGAAAAAAACAAACAACTGACAGCCCTTGTGCTCATGCTCTCATTCATCGGTTTGGTGCTCTATGGCTTCAATTACCTTGGAAATCAACAAACCGAAGCGGCGAGGATAAAGAGTGAGCAAGCAAAACAGGTCAGCGTTATACCTCCTGGCACCGAAGAGGCTTGGCAGGCGTTCATAGACCGCCGTGTGGCCGCTGTATTGCGCCGTGAAGGGCGTCTAGTCAAGCTGGATGATGACAGCCACCGCAAGCTCATGGAGAAGGCAAGCTATGTTTCCAACAACGCGCCATACCAAATCACCTGCGACCTGACCACCGCTAGTGTCCAATTCGGAACTGATAGCGACACTAATCAGGGTGTGAATGACAGCGTCGAGTTTTATTTCAATGTCAAACCAGAAGGCACCACCGCTGCGCCTGGATACATTGTCGATCAACCACCTCCCGTTGGTGTGCCCCAGGAGAGCATTGCTGCTGCGACCCTGCGCGACCATGTTTGCCAGTATCTGGCGAACAAAGTTCAGGCCTTGTTCTCCGCTCAATAGCGAAAGCGTCTTTAGCTGACCAGAGAGCGTATCAGCGCAGAGTAGAATCCGCTGAACATCCAATAATTACCCTCATCTTGGCAGTACCATTTTGGTGAAAGCTGGAGCCATTGCAAGTCTCTGTCACTTGCTTTTTTATTCCCGCGAAAGATGACGAGCTGCCACCTAGCGCAGAATCTATCCTGGCTTAGGCGGCCATAGAGTATTCTGCGAAGCTGCTGTACTTGCTCCTGCCGCGTTCTGGCCTTGTAGGCTAGTCAAAAGCTGTTGACGCTGCATATCCTTTATTAGCTGTTCTTGGGCCTGTACAACAGGGTAATAAACACGGCCAAGGTCATCGTTGCGCAATTTGTCAGAAAGTCCAATGTCGTTTGCAATAGCCCCTAACAATTTACGTAGGCGCTCATCAACGACATGCTGTAAAAGCGGCTTTATATAAAAAGCACCATATAACTCCGACCATGCTTCGCGTACTTCACGGGATTCATTAAACACAACATCGATTAGATTCAGGGCGCGGACACCGACTTCGGAATGAATCTGCGCGCGTTCTTGCATCAACATTGCAAACACATGAAGTTTGTGTCTCTGGCGCTCATTATGACGTTCAGCTTCACGTCGAAGAGATTCAGCGAGCTTTGCCGCTGTCATCGGAGCCCTCCATGTGGCGATGGCAGCAAATGCAGTGGCAATCGCGCTGAAAAACGCTGTCAGTAAGGTAAGATCATCAGTCATTCAGTTCCCGAAGTTTGGCAAACTTA
>Ga0206860_10115_pt1 | contig 19567 bp, 16 predicted proteins | sample Alteio_BWOrgCont_44_FD_152624 | JGI IMG/M metagenome (GOLD analysis project Ga0206860, IMG submission 152624) | Enriched cells from forest soil in Barre Woods Harvard Forest LTER site, Petersham, Massachusetts, United States -... | ecosystem: Environmental > Terrestrial > Soil > Temperate forest >...
TCGGGCATCGCGCTGGACAACCCGGCCAGTGTGACTTATATATATGTGACAGACTACGGCAATCACACCCTCCGGAAAGTGACGAAGGCGACGGGCCAGGTGGTGACGATAGCGGGAAGCGCGGGGGTGGCGGGGAGTGTCAACAGCACCGGGACCAATTCGCTGTTCGATCATCCTTTGGGCATCGCGGTGGACAAGAGCACCAATTTATACGTGGCCGATTACGGCAATGATCTGATCCGGAAAATGACTTTGTCGGGCGGGGTCTGGACGACGGTGACGCTGGCGGGAACGGTGGGGGTGCCGGGTTCGGCCAACGGGACGGGCACGGTGGCGGCGTTCAACGAACCGGAAGGGGTGGCGGTGGACCAGGCCAGCAATGTGTATGTGGCCGACACGGGCAACGCGGCCATTCGCATGATCACCTCCGGGGGCGTGGTCACGACGCCGGCCGGTTCGCCCGGCTCGCTGGGGGCGACGGATGCGGTGGGGACCAACGCGCTGTTCTATCAACCGTCGGGCATCGCCATCAGCAGCACGAGCAACATTTACGTGGTGGACTACATCAACAACACCGTGCGCTCCATCTCACCCGGTTGGACCGTCATCACCGAGGCGGGCATGGCCGGGACAACCGGCAGCGCCGACGGGACCAACGGCGCGGCGAGATTTTGGGGGCCGCAAGGAGTGGCGGTGAACAGCGCGGGGATGGTTTATATAGCGGACACGGCCAACGGCACCATCCGCACCATGACAGCCTCTGGCGTGGTCACGACCGTGGTTGGGTCGGCCTCGGCCGGGAGCGTCAACGGCTCGACCAGCAGCGCGCGATTTTATTCGCCGCGGAACATGGCGGTGGACAGCACGAGCAATCTATATGTGGCCGACACGCAAAACAGCGTCATCCGAAAAATCACGGGGTTGAACAATGTGAGCATATTGGCCGGGACGGCGGGGGTGTTTGGTAGTGTTGACTCAACGGGAGCGGGCGTGGAATTTTCCGGTCCGCAAGGAGTGGCGGTGGACAGCAGCGGCAATGTGTATGTGGCCGACACGGGCAACAGCACGATCCGGAAACTGACCTCCGGCGGAACTTCGAGCACGTTGGCGGGATTGGCCGGCAACCCCGGTAACACGGACGGCACCGGCACGGGCGCGCAATTTAACCAACCGCAAGGAGTGGCGGTGGACAGCGCGGGCAACGTCTATGTGGCGGACACCTGGAACCACACCATCCGGAAACTGACCTCCGGCGGGACGTCAAGCACGCTGGCGGGATTGCCGGGGACATTTGGAAGTTTCGACGGCACCAACAGCGGCGCGCGCTTCAATTGCCCGACGGACATCGCGGTGGACACCAGCGGCAACCTCTACGTGACCGATTACAACAACGACACCATCCGGGAAGTGACCCCGGCCGGAGTGGTGACAACCCTGGCCGGCATGGCCGGAACATGGGGAGCCGCCGACGGCGTCGGGACCAACGCGCTCTTTTTCAGTCCGACCAGCATCGCCGTGAACAGCGCGGACACATTATACGTGGTGGACTCCGGCAACAACACCTTGAGAAAAATCGTGCTCTCCAGCGGCACCTGGACCGTCAGCACCGTGGCGGGTTTGGCGGGAGTCATCGGCAGCGCCAACGGCACGGGGACAGCCGCGGAATTTTATTATCCGGCGGGAGTAGCGGTGGACAACGGTGGCAATGTGTATGTGGCCGATTGCGGCAACAACATCATCCGCTCCCAAGGCATCCCGCCCAGCATCATCACCGAACCACAAAGCCAGACCAACCAAACCGGAACCCCGGCGACCTTCACCGTCAACGCCTCCGGCAGCATGCCGTTGAGCTACATCTGGCAATCCAACGGCGTAACACTACCGCCCACCAGCAGCAGCCTGACCACCAGCAACGCCGGCACCTACCAGGTGACAGTCAGCAACCTGGCCGGAACCATCCTCAGCACCGTAGCGACGTTGACCCTGACCAATGCGACGGGAACCAACGGAGTCTTTAACAGCATCAGCGAACTAAGCAACGGGACGGTGAAATTTCAATTCAGCGGCACCAGCGGCAGCACCTACAGCCTGCAAGTCTCGACCAACCTCGCCCTGGGCATCTGGTCCAACCTGGTGACCTTCACCATGACCAACGGCTCCATCATGTATACCGACACCACCGCCCCCAATTTCAAAACCCGCTTCTACAGACTCGACAGCCCGTAGCGTTGCACAATCTGTCCTTCCCGCATATATGGCTTGGTTTCCAGGGTGAGAAGAATTTCCCGCACAGTCATCGTAAATGGCGCGGTGGCCGCGGCAACGGCGTCGAAGCCGGCGGTAAAACGGGGCAAATCCTGCGGCGCTTTTTTCAAGCGCATAATCGTGGAGTGAATGATACCCGGTGCGTTCAGCCCGCCGCGCAAAAGTTTTTCATGCAATTCCTTGTTACCCTCCAGCAGTTGGGTGGCACGCCGTCGAATGCGCGCGATTTCACCCGAGGGATTGGCCACGGGCAGGATGACCGCTTTGCGCAGCAGCACCGGCGGTTGAAACTCCAGCCGGAAAGGTTCAATCCTTTCCGTGTCAAACAGGGACCGCATCACCTCACTGATTGCGCCAATCCAGGAGCGGAGTTCTTCCAGCAGTTGCGGGGACGGCCGCCGGTGCAAACTAAAATTAAGGAAAGTCACAATTGTGATATGCGTTTCCCAAATGGGGTATACGTAAACCCCTTCATCCAACTTCGCCAGCTCCGCCGCCAAGGCCAAGTAGGAAGCTTCCATGCTGGCGGAAAATGGATATGCGCAAGCCAGGTTGATGCCGAAGACCGGGCAATCCGGGTCTGTGGCCAGAAGTTCATCCGTGATAAATCCCTGCTCCTCGATTTCCCGCCGCTGGTTGGCGAAATATTCTGAGCTTTCGTTGCTCACGGGGATGAGGTTTTACGGAGCATTGCACCCCGGGCCAAATGTTCCCTGTCGAGGGTAAAGTTTAGAAAGGCCACGCACATCTCATCGGTGGTTTGTTCGCCCCACGTCACAAAGCGGGGCGGGTTGTTAGGATTGAGCGGATTGCCGGATGAATTATCATAGCGGGCTTCCAAATCAACACGCGATCCCGCCGGCAGGTGCAGCGGCGTTTTTAATTCGTAGGTGGTCTGCCAGTTGAAATCCCAATTCTGCACATGGACCAGCGGTATTATCGTTCCGTCCGGAAGGGTGGCGGTGACTTTCATCTCGCGGCCCAACAAGTGCATGTGTGGCGTGACGCGATACGCTGTCACATTGAACTTCACCGGCAAACTGGCGTGGACCACGTAATTCGAATCTCCGGCCGGAATGCGCAAAGCCAGTTTCGCCAGCGGAAAAGATCGCAGGCGCTTATCAACCGGCCCCTTGGCAAAATACAGCGCCACTTTGGTGCGGTCAGTTTCCACCTTGCCCGATCGGTGATAATGGACCTGCACCACGAGATCGGCATTTTTTGGCAGGAACCGGCCAATGCCTTCCGGCAAAAAGCTCGGAAAGTTTCCCGGAGCCCAGCCGCCAATTACTCCTTCCGATTTGAAGCCCACCCCGCCAAAAGAAGTATAGCCGGGACCTGGATCCTTTGCGTCCAATTCGCGCGCCTGTCCCGTTGTGTCGAAATGCACGATGACGTGATGCACCACTTTCCGGTTGCCTGGCCGCACTTCCAGCGCGGCAATGTAATGGTCTTCAGTGAGTTTTGTGGGTATGACAAAACAACGGTAAAGATCACCGCCCTCAGCCGCCAGGGTGTAATCTTCATCCGGCTCCAGGACGACGTCCGGTTTGCCCAGCATCCAGCCCTCCTGGAATTTGGGCGTCGCCGGCAAATCCGCCGCATCGCCTTCCGGCTCGCCCGCTGAGGCCCATTGCTGGAAGATGGCGATCTCCTGGGTGGTGAGATGGCGGTCATTGGCAAACTCGCCAAAGCCTGGTTCCGCTTTCCAGGGCGGCATGATTTTTTCATCGGTCGCTCGCGCGATTTGCTTCGCCCGTTTACTCACATCATGGTAAGTGAGCAATGAAAACGGGGCGACTTCCCCCGGTCGGTGGCACACCGCGCAATTTTTAAAGACAATGGGCGCGATGTCCTTGTCAAAGGTCGGCGCACCCGCCCCAAACAAGCTGGAACCCGTCAGCAGAGGCATTGCCGCTACCAGACAGGCGTAAATTTTTTTGTGAATAATCATGGGCGTTATTGAATCGCACAACCCATCGCCGGTCGTTGTGCTTTTATGGGTTTGCCGGCCGTGATTGCATCCAAGGCATCCTGCAAATCATGCTCCGTTGCCTCGGCGCGGCGCCGGTCCAGGCTGGGGTAGAGATTATCGATGCGTCCGCGGTAAAGCACGTTTTTATTATTTCCGAAAACCACCGCTTCCGGCGTGGTTGTCGCGCCGGCCAGTTTGACCAGGCGATGCTTCCCATCCAGCAACACTGGCGGGAGCAACGCAAAATCCTTGGCGTGCTTTAGCGCCGCCGCCGGGGTGAGGTCCGGGTCCACCTGCACGATGTAAAACGCGAAATTGGTGTGGGCCGCGCAAAGACGGTTGATCTCCGGCGCGTAACTGTTGCAGATCGGGCAATCGTGCCAGTAAAAAATAAGCACCGACCCGGTTTTGCCCGCAACTTCGAACGGCCGTTTCACCATCCCCGTCACATCCCGCACCGGCGCGTCCTGGGCACTGGCCGGCGCAGCGCCCAGCGACAAGGCGGACAACAACAAAACCGGAAGGACTTGCATGGTCTGCATTTTCAATTCTACACTATACCAATGTTGCCAACAGAATTCAAAGGGGTGACTGCTGTCACCAAAGCGAACATATATTTCGACGGCCGGGTCGTCAGTCACTCCCTTCTCTTTGCCGATCAAAGCAAAAAGACCCTGGGCCTGATTTATCCCGGCCAATACCATTTCGGCACCGACAAAGCCGAGCGGATGGAGATCATCGCCGGCCAATGCGAGGTCAAACTCGACGGACAGCCTGCTATCAAGGCTTATTGCGCAGGCGACACCTTCGAAGTCCCGGCCAAATCCGGCTTCGACATCGGGGTCAAGACCGGCATCTGCGAGTACATCTGCTCCTTTCTATAGGCCCAGTTTTCTCGATTTTTCCGTGGCGGCGCGGACGGCGTTGATCAGGACGCCTCGAACTTTGCCCTTTTCCAGTTCGTGCAAGCCTTCAATGGTCGTGCCGCCGGGACTGGTCACCATGTCCTTTAAAGTTCCCGGATGCTGGCCGGTTTCCAGCACCATTTTTGCACTTCCATAAACCGTCTGCGCGGCCAGCTTGGTGGCAATGTCGCGCGGCAAACCCGCCGCCACCCCGCCGTCGCTGAGCGCTTCAATAATCAAATAAACGTAAGCCGGCCCGCTGCCGCTCAGCCCCGTGACGGCGTCGAGCAGCGATTCCTTGACTTGAAAAGCCAGTCCGACGGCGGAAAAAAGCCGTTGCGCCAGCGCGGTATCCGCGGTGGTGGCAGACTTGCCCGGGGCAAAAGCGGTGGCAGAGGCGCTGACCAGGGCAGGGGTGTTCGGCATGACGCGAATGACTCGTGTGCCCGCGTCCAAGCCGTTTTCCAACTTGGAAATCGGCACGCCTGCGGCGATGGATATAAGCAAATGCCGTGTGGTCAGTGATGGGCGAATTTCCTCCAATAATTCGCCAACGTACGCCGGTTTGACCGCCATGATGAGAACGTTCGCGAATTGGACAACAGCAGTGTTGGAAGTGGTCGCCTTGGCGCCGGTTTCTTTGGCGAAGTAGGCGCGAGCGCCCGCTACCGGGTCGCTGGCCCGAATTTGAGAAGGCGTGACCAATCCGGCCGAGATGACGCCTTTGGCCAAAGCCGTGGCCATTTTGCCCGCGCCGAGAAATCCTATGGTAAGTTTAGCAGCCATGCCGCAGGATGACAAAGGTGTGACTAATGTCCAAGCACGAATGACCAAGCTTTTTCCAACGACTTGCCAAAGCAATCTGAGCGTAATGGCTGTCCTCAGCGAAGTTCAACAATATTCGAACCGGATTCAAACGAAGCGATGATCTGCGGCAGACCGAGACGAAACCGTTCCAGCAGAAATTGCGTTCGACAATTGCCCAAGCGCACCCAAACCAACTTGGTTGTCGCGTCGGGGGAACTTGCAAAGAAGAAAAAGTCCTCGTCTTTGCTTACCACCACCAATCCGTTTGCCGTAGCGAGCTTCCAAATTGCGGCGTCATCCGCTGTTTTCATGCCTAGCTCCCTGATGTGACTTGCAACGTGGCCTTGGGCTTCGAGGAATCGGGCGAGAGCAGGCGGCAACTGATGATCAACCACGAATTTCACGCGCCGGTCAGCACTGCATGGTCCGCCTGGTGTGCCGCATATTCAATCGCGGCAAGAATGTCTTCGTTTTCGAGATCGGGGTAATCCGCCAGAATCTCCTCGTGCGAGGCTCCCGCGCTCAAAAGTTGCAAAACGTCAGTAACTCGCATTCTCATGCCACGAATGCAGGGACGACCACCACACTTTCCTGGCTCGATTGTAATGCGCTTGAGCAGTTCCACGTTCATGCATGACGTTACATCCGAACGTGCTGACAAACAAGCAACGATTTGACAGGGTGTACGGCTAACCCGTTCACCGAAACTCCTCCCATTCCGGTTCATTGTCGAAGATCCACCGGTAATAATCCGCCTCCTGCAATTTGCCGGCGGCTTCCTCGTCCACTACCACGGTGCAATGCGGGTGCAGTTGCAGCGCGGTGGCGGAAATCATGGAGGTTATCGGGCCTTCCACGGCTTTGGCGATGACATCGGCTTTGCTGCTGCCGGTGGCCAGAAGAATGCAGCGGCGGCAGTCCAGAATGGTGCCGACGCCCATGGTGATGGCGCGGCGCGGCACATGATCCGCGCCTTGGAAAAACTTGGCGTTCTGATTGACAGTGATCGGGCTGAGGGTCTTGACCCGGGTGCGCGAGCGCAAGGCCGATAGCGGCTCGTTGAAACCGATGTGTCCCGCCTTGCCGATGCCGAGTATTTGCAAATCAATACCGCCGCAGCGTTTGATTTTTTCCTCATACGCACGGCATTCGGCGTCGAGGTCTTTGGCCATGCCGTTGGGCAAATGAGTGTTGCGCGCATCGAGGTTCACCTGGCGGAAGAAACGTTCGTTCATGTAATAACGATACGAATGCGGGTCCGACGGCTCGAGGCCGATGTATTCGTCCAGGTTAAATGTGCGGCAGAGCGAGAAGTCCAGGCTCTTTTCGAGGTGCTTTTTCACCAGCAAACGATAGACCGCCTCCATGGTGTGCCCTGTCGCCAGGCCCAGCACCAAAGACGGGTTGCGGCGTAAGTCACCAGCGATGATTTGTGCGACAAGACGGGCGGCGCTGTCGGCGTTGGGGCGAATGATCGCTTCCATGTATCAGCCGGGGTATTCTTTGGCGTTCTCCGGCAATGAGAAAAGAACTTTGCGTTGGGGCAGCTTTTCTTTCAACGCCGCCATTTCATCCATGCCCGAGGTCAGCGGCAGGGCAACCTGGCCGCCTTCGATCACGGACCGGCAAAGCGCCATCATAATTTCAAAACCTTCATAAGCCGAATTGAAATTGCAGGCGTGCAACTTTTTGTCGTTGTCCAGCCAGTCGGCCATTTCCTGGATATACGGCGGCATGTCCAAATCGTAATTCATCGAGCCTTCGCCGCCGTGGGAGCCTGTCTTGGTCACCGCCCGCCAGCCGCCGCCAGTCATCACTTCGGCAAAGCCGTCGGTGCCCTGGGCGCCGATGCGGCATTTGCGCCACCAGTACGGAACTTCCGGCACGTCGGGAGCGCCGGCCCCGCAATCGACAATCCCGCGCACGCCGTTGGAGAAATGAATAAAACCCGCGATGTAATCAGGCGAGGGATGAATATCGGTCATTTTGCCGCGTCCGGCGGCCTGGGCCATGACCCATTGGGCCTTCGCGCCCGGGTTGAACCAGAGGGCGTAGTCAATCAAATGGCTCATCATGTGCATCATCCAGCCGGTGGCGGTGCCATAGACAGTGTTAAGCCGGCCCAACGCGCCGCTGGCGATGATGTCATGCACTTTTTTGTAATGTTCCCCGTAGCGATGCTGATGGCTGACGACGGCTTTGACTTTGGCCGCGTCCAGCATCTGCTTGATTTTCATCCCTTCGGCGCTGGTCAGGGCGATGGGCTTTTCAAAGGCGATCAATTTCGCGCCGGACTCGATGCCCGCCTTGATTAAGTCCGAGCGCAGATGGGGCAGAGTGCAGAAACAAAAAATATCCGGCTTGACCGATGCGGCCAGCGTGCGCGCGTCCGTGCTGATTTGTGGATTGCCCAATTTGGGCGCGGCCGCTTCGAGGCGCGCCTTATCGATGTCGCAAATGCCGGCGACTTTAAAACGGGGATTGGCGTGAAAGGCGGCCGCATGATGCATGCCGCGCTTGCCCATTCCGACGATGATGACTTTGTAGGTTTCCATGGGTCATTGCGCCTTGTTCCATTCCATGACCTTGGAAATGACATAATCGACTTCTAATTCGGTCAATTCCGGGAACATGGGCAACGAAACGCAGGCGGCGGCGTTGTATTCCGCATTGGCCAGTGAACGGGCTTTGCGGGCTTTTTTGCCCCACGGGTAGCCCGCCTGTTTGTGAATGGCGATGGAATAATGCGTCTTGGCGTCAATCCCGGCGTCATTGAGGAATTTCAAAAACTCGTCCCGCTTGGCCGCTTTTTTCGTTTCAATGACGTAGAGATGGAAAATATGGCGGTAACCCGGGACTTCATAGGGCAGCTTGATGTGTTTGGCCCCTTGAAGTCCTGCCGTGTAGCGCGCCGCCAATTTGCGGCGAATATCGTTCCAGGCATCAATGTGCTTGAGCTTGGCGCTGAGAATGCCTGCATGAATATCGTCCAACCGGCTGTTGAAACCGTAACTGTGGACATTGCGGGCGGTGGAACCGTGGTTGCGCAGCTTGCGCACAGCCGCGTCAATCTCGGAATTATTGGTGACCAGAGCGCCGCCATCACCGAAGGTGCCCAAATTCTTCTGAATGATAAAGCTGGTGGCGGTGGCATCGCTCAACTCGGCGATTTTGAAACCATCGCCCGCCGCGCCGATGCCCTGGGCGTTATCTTCGATGACGAACAATTTATGCTGGTCGGCGATTTTGCGGATGGCCTTCATGTCAGCGCACTGGCCGTAGAGATGGACGGGGATGATTGCCTTGGTCTTGGGCGTAATCATCGCTTCGATTTTCGCCGGATCGATGCATTTAGTCTTCGGATCGCAATCCACCAGGACGGCGGTGGCGCCGGCGATCCAGATTGCTTCCGCCGTGGCAAAAAATGTGTTGGCATTGGTGATGACTTCGTCACCCTTGCCTATGCCCAGCGCCATGAGTGCCAGCCAGATGGCATCGGTGCCGTTGCCGACCCCGATGGCGTGCTTGGTGCCGCTATAAGCGGCAAACTCGCCTTCGAAGCGTTTCAACATGGGGCCCAGGACGAAATTGCCGCTCTGAATGACCTCGTTTATGTTAGCATCAATTTCCGCTTTAATGTTGTTGTACTGCTTAACGTGACCGTAAAAATCGACTTTCATATCAGGAAATTAAGCGGAGCGACGGGCGGTTGACAAGGGGAATTGCGCGGAATGTCAGGGAGGAAATCTGCCTCTCCCGGTTTTTACTTCGGGAGAGACAGGAAAGATAATTACTTCTTTTTGTTGGCGGATTGTTTCGCGAACACGGCCTGTTTTTTCTTTGCGTCGGCGCTGTTGACTTTGGATTGTTTCTGCGAGGATTTCTTCTGGTTCGATTTCGGAGATCTGTCACCCATAATATTACCTTTGTTCTTTGCGTTGACTCGCCTGCGGCATAAATAGTTTCTCCTCAGGCAGGCTTATTGTAATGTCCGTGACGACCAATGTAAAGCAAAGCCGCCCGGGCACACGCAATTCTCGCCGCTTGCCTTCAATTGGCGTCTCGATAAACCTGTCATCATGGTTCGAATGTTTAAACGATTGGCGCCTGCCCTTGCGGCAACGGCGCTTTTTTACGTGGCCCAGGCCGGCTTGGCCGCGCCTGAAACTTACACCAACCCCGTCTATGCCGACGACATGCCGGACCCGAGCGTGATTCGATATGAAGGCGTCTATTACGCTTTCGGCACCAGTGGAAGAGGGAGGGTGAACGGCCGCATCTTCACCTTGTTGCGTTCGACCAATCTCGTCAATTGGCAGCGGTTGGGTGGCGCGATGATTCCGCCAACGCCTGACCCTTACCGCCAATACTGGGCTCCGGAAATCACGTATGCCGACGGCAAATTTTATCTTTACTACGCCATGAGCGGCAGCGAGCCGGGGCATTTTGAAAACCGCGTCGCCACCAGTTCCACGCCCGCCGGGCCTTACACCGACACCGGCAACGTGTTGGTTGATTGTGCCACGAACAGTTACACCATCGATCCGTTTCCCTTTCGCGACGACGACGGCCAGTGGTATTTTTATTATTCGTGCGAATTGACCAACGTCGAACCCGGCCTGCACCCCGGCACAGGCATCAAAGTGGACCGGCTTGTTGGCATGATTCGCCTCGCCGGGGATTGTCACGTGGTAGTGAAAGGGCGTTACAAATGGACGCTGGCCGGCAAAAATTGGAACGTTTTGGAAGGACCTTGCGTGCTCAAGCATGGGGGCCGTTACTATTGCATCTATAGCGGCAACGGCTACAAGTCCCTTCATTACGGGCTGGATTGCGTTGTGGCCGATCAACCCTTGGGCCCGTATACCGGCCAGGGCGACAGTGCCCGCGTCCTTCATGACGTCTCCGGCAAAGTGCGCGGTCCTGGCCATAACGATGTTGTGGTCGGTCCAGACGGCCATACCCAATATTTCGTTTATCACGCCTGGAACCCTGACATGACAAAACGCCAAATGTGCATCGACAAACTAATCTGGACATCGGACGGCCCCCGGTGCGACGGTCCGACATTTACGCCCCAACCTGTGCCTTGACTATGATCCGATTTATTCATGCCTCCGCGATAGTGACTTTCTGTTGCGTGACACTGGCCGGTTTCGCCGGTCCTGCGACCTATACCAACCCTGTTTATACCGGTGACATGCCTGACCCCACCGTGATTCGATATGAAGGCGTCTATTACGCTTTCGGCACCACCGGGAATGGACGGGTGCAGGGCCGCATCTTCACCCTGTTACGTTCGACCAACCTTGTGACATGGGAGGAGCTTGGCGGCGCGATGATTCCACCGTCGCCCAACACCAACTGTCAATACTGGGCCCCGGAAGCCGCGTTTGCCGGAGGAAAATTCTATCTCTACTACGCCATGGGCGGCATTGAACCGGAGCACATGGAAAATCGCGTGGCCACCAGTTCCACGCCCGAGGGGCCTTACATCGACACTGGCAACGTGCTGGTTGATTGTGAGAAAAATCGTTTTACCATCGATCCCTTTCCTTTTCGTGACGACGACGGCCAGTGGTATTTCTTTTACTCGCGCGATTTTACGAACGCTGAACCCGGCGTGCATATCGGCACGGGCATCGTGGTCGATCGGCTTATTGATATGACTCATCTGGCCGGGGATTGCCACGTTGTGGCGCGCGCCCGTTATGATTGGACACTTTATGAGGCCCATCGTCGCATGGATGTCTTTAACGCCACCTTTGACTGGCATACCATGGAAGGCCCTTGCGTCCTCAAGCATGACGGCCATTACTATTGTATTTACAGTGGCGCCAATTTTGCGACGACTCGTTACGGATTGGATTGCGTCGTGGCTGACCATCCTTTGGGGCCGTATACCGGCCAGGGCGACAGTCCTCGCGTCCTGCACAGCATCCCCGGCAAGGTGCGCGGCCCCGGTCACAACGACATCGTGGTCGGCCCGGACGGCCACACACAATACTTCGTCTATCACGCCTGGAACGCAGACATGACAAAGCGTCAGATGTGTATTGACAGACTGGTTTGGTCGCTGGACGGTCCGCGCTGCGATGGTCCGACCTTCACGCCCCAGCCCGCACCCATGCCCCCGGGATACGAGTGGCAATCGGGCAATGCATTTGGCACGTTGGCGGCCATGCCCAATTCGACGCCGGTACACATCTCCTTGCGTCGAATCGACAGTGGGTCGGATGAGAAAGTCGCCGTATTTGGCCTGACCAATGGCGAGAGCCGCAAGATTCTCATTTGGAATTACCAGGTGCAGGTTTTTCAGCCCCGTTCGGGAACGAATGCTTCCGGCTGGCAAACGGTGTCGAGCGACTATCCAGGGGCGGGACAGGTCGCCCACCTTTCCGCCGGGGGCGCGGATCAGTTCCTGGTGACGCCGCCGAAGGGCTCGCCTTGGCGGGTTTTGATTCTTTACAGCAAAGGGATGAGCGACGGGGACAATCCCCGGGAGTACGCCGGCGATTATGAGGTGATCAGCCAGGAGGTGGAGAAATGAGCCGCCTTATTTAGAAGCAGGGTCAGGCTCCTGGCGCAGGAACTTTTCCGCGCCGGCCAGATTATCCACATTCAGCAGGTCAACTCCGTCGCTGCGCAGTTCATGCCAGAAGTTGGTTGACTCAGGGGAGTCCCAGAAGCGGACTTTCATGTTTCGTTCATGGGCTTTGGCCACAACGTCCAGCAACCGGGCCTTTTCGTCGTCCGGAATGGGGCCCTTGCCTCGCCATTTGAAGAAACGCTTCCAGTCTTCGCTCATCCAGAGGAAAATGCCGTTTGGGTTGGGTTTGTCCAAGTCGGGCATTTGCCCGTCCAGGCCGGCCAGCCGCACGGGCTCCTTGGGCAACAGGTCCCGGGGCCGGTGTCCTGTCAAAACGACTGTAACCGCCTTGTGCGTGACTTTTTTGCCGTCGAACTTTGTTATCAGGTCGGAATAGCTTTCAAGAACTTTGCGCAACGCGGCCCATGTTTCGTTGGCGTCGGACTTGGTGTCGATGAGGAGGTAAAAGGTTGGGTCGCCGTTGGGATAAATTCGTCCGCCGAATTTTTTGGCGCGTGCGCGCAGGGGATCGAGGTAAAGGGATTGGAGGGTGAGGGCCGGGTTGACCTTGTCCCGGTCATGCGCGACCAGAAGCTGGCCGTCCACCAGCCAAATATCCGCCTCGACGCTGGCAATCCCGTGGTCGAGCGCGTCGAACAGCGGGCGATGATGCACGTAATCATTGTGGGCGTGGACGTGCATCAAGGGCGGCAATTGCTCTTCGCGGTCGGAGTTTTCATCGGCGCGGGCGATGGGCAGGCACCCCAAAATAATCAACGCCCACAAGATTTGAAAACGGCTTGTCATGGGAGGTCTGTCGACCCCATCAGGAAACGGTCACATTCCCGCGCTGCGCCCCGGCCTTCGTTGAAGGCCCAGACGACCAGGCTTTGGCCGCGGCGCGCGTCGCCCGCCGCAAAAACACCCCGGATATTGGTGGCGTATTTTTCGTGCTCAGCTTTGACGTTGGTCCGGGCGTCGCGCTCAACCGCCAGTTGTTCGAGCAACTGCTGTTCCGGCCCCAAAAAGCCCATCGCTAAAAGCACCAATTGCGCCGGGAGCACTTTTTCGGTTCCAGGCACTTCCGCGGCCGTGAATTGCCCCTTGTCGTTGCGCTTCCATTCGATCTGCACGGTGTGGACTTCCTTGACGCAGCCTGCATCGTCACCGATGAATTTTTTAGCAGTGGTCAAATAGACGCGGGGATCGCCGCCGAATTTGGCCGCGGCTTCCTCCTGCCCGTAATCGAGCCGGTAAACCTTTGGCCATTCCGGCCAGGGATTGTCCTTGGCGCGGGCCATGGGCGGACGCGGTAGGATTTCCAATTGCATCAGGCTTTTGCAGTTGTGGCGCAACGACGTCCCGACGCAGTCCGTTCCCGTGTCGCCGCCGCCGATGACGACCACGTCCTTGCCCGCGGCGGAAATGGGGGCGCCGCCGGCCTTGGCGTCGAGCCAGCTTTTGACATTGCCGTGCAGAAATTCCATGGCGAAATGAATGCCTTTCAGGTGCCGGCCATCGACCGGCAAATCGCGAGGCTTGGTGGCGCCGGTGCAGAGAACGACGGCGTCAAATTCGCGCAACAGATTTTCCGCCGGATAATCTTTCCCGACCTCGGTGTTGGCCTTGAAAAGAATACCTTCGTCGGCCATTTGATCGATGCGGCGTTGGACAAGTTTTTTGTCCAATTTCATGTTGGGGATGCCGTACATGAGCAGGCCACCGAAGCGGTCGGCGCGTTCGAACACTGTGACCAGGTGGCCGGCGCGATTGAGCTGGGCGGCGGCGCAGAGACCCGCCGGACCGGAGCCGATGACGGCCACTTTTTTGCCGGTGCGGGAGCAGGGCGGTTCGGGCTTTATCCAGCCTTCCTCCCAACCCCTGTCCACGATGGAGCACTCGATATTTTTAATGGTGACAGGCGGCGCGTTGATGCCGAGCACGCATGAACCTTCGCAAGGGGCGGGGCAGACGCGGCCGGTGAAATCGGGGAAATTATTGGTCTTGTGCAGGCGGTCCAGCGCTTCGCGCCACAGTCCGCGGTAAATCAAATCGTTCCACTCCGGTATCAGGTTGTTGATCGGGCAGCCGGACGCCATGCCGTTGACCAGGCTGCCGGTGTGGCAGAAGGGAATACCGCAATCCATGCAACGCGCGCCCTGCTCACGCAGTTTTGCCTCGTCCAAGTGAAGGTGAAATTCGTTCCAGTCCTGGATCCGCTCGAGGGCCGGGCGGTCCAGCGGAAGTTCCCGCAAATATTCTATGAAGCCGGAGGGTTTACCCATTTTAATCGGTCAATTTATTGTATCTGAATCAGCCGCCGCCGACGCGCGCCACGTCTTTGGCGTTGTCTTCGAACGCGGCCATGACGGCTTCTTCGCCGCTCAGGCCGGCTGCTTCAACGCGCTTGATGGATTGCAGCATTCGTTTGTAATCTACCGGCATCACTTTGACAAATTTGGGCGTCATTTCCTCCCAAAGCGCCAGGATTTTGAAGGCGCGCTGGCTGCGTGTGTATTGTCCGTGCCGGTGAATCATCTGGCGGATTTCTTCTATCTCCGCCGTTTCTTCCAATCGTTCCAGGACGACCATCTTCTGGTTGCAATGCTCGGGGAAATCGCCGGTTTCGTCGAGCACATAGGCCACGCCGCCGGACATGCCCGCGGCAAAATTGCGCCCGGTCTGACCCAGGATCACGACGCGCCCGCCGGTCATGTATTCGCAACCATGATCGCCCACCGCCTCGACCACGGCCGAGACGCCGCTGTTGCGCACGCAGAACCGTTCGCCAGCCATCCCGCGAATGTAGGCCTCGCCGGCTGTGGCCCCGTAGAGCGCGACATTGCCGGTGATGATGTTTTCCTCCGCGACAAAGGTCGAGCCTTCGGGCGGATACAAAATAATTTTGCCGCCGGAAAGGCCCTTGCCCACGTAATCGTTGGCATCGCCTTCCAGAATCCAGGTCATGCCGTGCGGCATGAATGCGCCGAAGCTTTGCCCGGCGGAACCGCGGAAATGAATCTTGATCGTGTCCTCAGGCAAACCGGCCGTGCCATAACGCCTCGACAGTTCGCTGCCGACAATAGTGCCGACGACGCGATTGACGTTTTTGATCTCGACGCAGGCCGAAACGTTTTCTTTCCGATCCAGGGCCGGCGCGCAAAGTTTGAGCAAATGCGTGTTGTCCAGCGCTTTTTCCAGGCTGTGGTCCTGCGGAATCTGGCAGTAACGGCCCACCTCATCCGGAACTTTCGGTTGGTAAAGAATATTGGTGAAATCCAGACCGCGCGCCTTCCAGTGGTCAATGGCTTCCTTCGGTTCGAGCATGTCGGTGCGGCCGACCATCTCATTCAAGGTGCGCAAACCCAACTGGGCCATGATCTCGCGCACTTCCTCGGCGATGAAGCGCATGAAGTTGACGGCATGGGCGGGGTCGCCCGTGAAGTTTTTGCGCAATTCCGGGTTCTGCGTGGCCACGCCGACCGGGCAGGTGTTGAGATGGCAGACGCGCATCATGATGCAACCCAAGGCGACGAGCGGCGCGGTGGCAAAACCAAATTCCTCGGCCCCGAGCAGCGCGGCAATGACCACGTCGCGGCCTGTTTTCAACTGGCCGTCGGTTTCAACGGCGATGCGGCTGCGCAAATTATTCAGGACAAGTGTCTGGTGGGTTTCAGCCAGGCCAAGCTCCCACGGGATGCCGGCGTGTTTGATGCTGGTCTGCGGCGACGCGCCTGTGCCGCCGTCGTGCCCGCTGATGAGCACGACATCGGCATGGGCCTTGGCCACGCCCGCGGCGATGGTGCCGACGCCGACTTCCGCCACCAGCTTGACGCTGATGCGCGCGGCTTGATTGGCGTTTTTCAAATCGTGAATCAATTCCGCCAGGTCCTCGATGGAATAAATATCGTGATGCGGCGGCGGGGAAATCAGGCCGACGCCGGGTGTGGCGTAGCGGACTTTGGCGATCCAAGGATAAACTTTTCCGCCCGGCAACTGGCCGCCTTCGCCCGGTTTGGCGCCTTGGGCCATTTTGATCTGCAATTCCCGGGCATTGACCAGATAAACGCTGGTGACGCCGAAGCGCGCGGAAGCCACCTGCTTGATCGCGCTGTTTTTGGAATCGCCGTTGGCTTCGAGAACGTAGCGGGCGGGATCTTCGCCGCCTTCGCCGGTGTTGCTTTTGCCGCCGATGCGATTCATGGCCACGGCCATCGCCTCGTGCGCTTCCTTGCTGATGGAACCGTAGGACATCGCGCCGGATTTGAATCGCTTGAGAATGGCTTCGATGGGTTCTACCTCATCAATGGAAATAGGCTGGGCGAAAGGTTTCAATTCAAGCAGGCCGCGCAACGTGCAGGTTTTTTTCGACTGCTCGTTGACCTGCCGGGAGTAATCCTTGAACGCCTTGTAATCGGCGTTGCGGCAGGCTTGTTGCAATTTGTGCACCGTCTGTGGATTGAACAAATGTTCCTCGCCATCGGCGCGCCATTGGTAATTGCCACCGGCTTCCAGCACGTGCCCGTTGACCTGGCGTTTGGGAAAGGCGTGTTCATGGCGGATTTGCACTTCGCGTGCGATGACGTCCAGCCCGATGCCGCCGACGCGCGAAGCGGTGCCGGTCAGATATTTTTCGATGACCGACGGGTGCAATCCGACCGCTTCAAAAATTTGCGCGCCGCGATAGCTTTGAATGGTCGAAATGCCCATTTTGGAAATGACCTTGACTACACCCTTGACCGCGGCTTTGACGAAATTATAGCAGGCATCGTGATGCGAAATCTTGACCAGCAGTCCCTGGCGAATCATGTCGTCCAGAGTTTCAAAGGCCAGGTAGGGATTGATCGCGCCCGCGCCATAACCGATGAGCAGCGAGAAATGATGCACTTCGCGCGGTTCGCCCGATTCCAAAACCAAACCGACCCGGGTGCGTGTGCCTTCGCGAATCAAATGGTGATGCAACCCGGCCACGGCGAGCAGGGCGGGGATGGGCGCCATTTCCGGGTCCACGCCACGATCGGACAAAATCAAAATATTGGCGCCTCCCTCAATTGCCGTAGTGGCGCGTCCGCACAAATCATCCATCGCCCTGGCCAGGCCGGTTTCGCCGCTGCCGGCCTTGAACAGGATGGGCAGCGTGACTGATTTAAACCCGGCCTGGTTGATGTGCTTGAGCTTGGCAAACTCCTCGTTGGTCAGGATGGGTGATTTCAACTCGATGAGATTGCAACTCATCGGTTTTGGTTTGAGCAAGTTGCGCTCGGAACCAATGGTGGTTTCCGCCGAGGTGACCAGTTCTTCGCGAATGCAATCAATGGGCGGATTGGTCACCTGGGCGAAGAGTTGTTGAAAATAACTGTAGAGCAATTGCGGTTTGTTGGACAGTACCGCCAGCGGGGTGTCGCAGCCCATCGAACCCACGGCCTCGACGCCGTCCCGGGCCATCGGCGTCATGATGATGCGCAAGTCCTCGAAGGTGTAGCCGAACGCCTGCTGGCGTTGCAGCACGGGATGGTGGGTTTCCTCCGGCTCATGATTCGACGGCGCCTCGACTGCTGTCAATTCGAGCATGTGTTTGTTCAGCCATTCGCGATAGGGCTGTTCGGTGGCGATCTTGAGCTTGATTTCCTCGTCGGCCACGATCCGGCCTTCCTCGGTGTCCACCAGAAACATGCGTCCCGGTTGGAGACGGCCTTTTTGCAAAATCCGGTCCGGCGGAATATCCAGCACGCCGACTTCCGAGGCCATGATGACCAGGTCGTCCTTGGTCACGTAATAGCGCGACGGGCGCAAGCCGTTGCGGTCCAGAACTGCGCCGATCATTTTGCCGTCGGTAAAGGCAATGGACGCCGGGCCGTCCCACGGTTCCATCAGGCAACTGTGATATTCATAGAACGCCTTTTTCTCGTCGCTCATCGTGGTGTGATTGGCCCACGGTTCCGGGATCATCATCATGACCGCGTGCGGCAGGGAACGGCCGGACAAGACGAGCAACTCGAGGCAATTGTCGAACATGGCCGAGTCGCTGCCGTCAGTGTTGATGATGGGGAGCAATTTCTTCATGTCCTCGCCAAACAAGTCGCTTTGGAACATGGCCTGGCGGGCGTGCATCCAGTTGATGTTGCCACGCAGGGTGTTGATTTCCCCGTTATGCGCGATGTAACGATACGGATGCGCGCGGTCCCAACTCGGGAAAGTGTTGGTGGAAAAACGGGAATGGACCAGGGCCAGGGCGCTTTCCATCGCCGGGTTTTTGAGATCGGGATAAAATTCGTCCATCTGCTCGGTCAGGAGCATGCCCTTGTAAACCAGCGTGCGGCAGGAGAGGCTGGAAATATAAAACCAATGCCCGCCCGTGACCCCGCTGTAACGGATGGCCCGCTCGGAGCGCTTGCGAATGACATAAAGTTTGCGCTCGAAAGCCATGTCATCCTCCAGCTTTGGATTGCGCCGGATGAAAGCCTGTTGCACGCACGGCTCGCCCGCCAGGGCCGTGGCCCCGAGGGTGGCGTTGCGGGTTGGGACGGTGCGCCAGCCCAGAAACTTTTGCCCTTCCTCCACCACGATGTTCTCGAACATCTTTTCGCACGTCCGCCGTTCGTTGATGTCGCGCGGCAGGAAGACCATGGCCACGCCGTAATCCCCCAATGGCGGCAGTTTGATTTTATCCTTGCGCGCCACCTCCTTGAAAAACCCGTGCGGCATCTGCATGAGAATGCCCGCGCCGTCGCCGGTGTTGGCCTCGCAACCGCAGGCCCCGCGATGATTCAGGTTGATCAAAATCGTCAGGGCATCGCGGATGATCTTGTGCGACTTTTTGCCTTTAATATTGACAACAAAGCCGACCCCGCAGGCATCGTGTTCGAACTGCGGATCATAAAGGCCCTGCTTCGGAGGCAATCCGGTGTGTGGCGTCCGATTTGTGTTATCCCGGCTCATTTAACTTGTCGCATCATTTTATTGTAAAATTTTACCATTCTTTACAAAAACAGCCACCTCTTGCAATAACAGACTGAAAGTTTTTTT
>Ga0206860_10014_pt2 | contig 19474 bp, 16 predicted proteins | sample Alteio_BWOrgCont_44_FD_152624 | JGI IMG/M metagenome (GOLD analysis project Ga0206860, IMG submission 152624) | Enriched cells from forest soil in Barre Woods Harvard Forest LTER site, Petersham, Massachusetts, United States -... | ecosystem: Environmental > Terrestrial > Soil > Temperate forest >...
ATTAATTATTCTAAGGCTTACTGATAATGGTAAATATGCAATGATCAACGGACTAAAGAAGTGCACTGATTGCTCTACAAATTCAGCAATTTTTTCAGTTAGTTCTGCACGTGCGAGCCACATTCTTAATTTTGATGGTGCAAAATCGATGGTGGCATAGGCTTCAACATCTGCAGTTGCAGCATCTGCAGTAATATCTTGTAAATGAATAGCTTTTAATTGTTCTTTAGTTAAAGATATTCTTACACGTTGCTCAGTAACAGGCAACAATTTATTAATCATCAGTAACGCATGTATCATAGAAGCTGCGGTGCCCATTTCAGAGAAATAAGCAAATTTTTCTGTAATTTGCGGCAAATAGTCAGTAGTTTGCAAGTAAGTTACAGTTTTACTAACTAAGCCACTAGCAAATGCTGTTAAATCCAACCAAAAATTTTCATCATAATTAAGCACTGTTTGAGCTATTTTGGATGTATCGCTACAAATAGCTAAAATTTTGGCAGCAGGGGCCAAATAAACATTTTCAACAAATATATTGGCGGTTGAGCAAATATGCGACACAGTACGAAAAGTCTGTGCGATACTTGCAAAATAATAATCACCTGCTCCTATATGAGCACGTTCTGATATTACAATCGCTATGCCAGCTTCTGTGACAAGAGGTTCTTGTATTTGTGTAATACACATTATGTAAACCTTTGTAAATAATTTTAATAATAGCTATTAATAACGTCACTATCCTATCCTAAACTTAGCGGAAGAGAAATTGAGCCAAAAGAAGCACTGTTGGATTTTCTTGGCTCTATAGACTTCTTTCGAAACTGGCTTTTTCTTGGAAAAATTGATATTTTTTGAGTAGATTTAATTCCAAATTTTAAGAACATATTGGCAACAAGGCTCGAAAAATTCGGGATTAAAGGTGCCAAAAAAAGACCAATTTAACAAATAAATGTAGTTTCAAAAGAAGTCTAATTCTAAAAAATTAGCTATTTTTCGCACTAAGATAATGCCAAATATCGCTTACCACACACTGAGTGTGTAATACAGTTTCAACATCATGAGCTACATCATGTAGATTAATTATTCTAAGGCTTACTGATAATGGTAAATATGCAATGATCAACGGACTAAAGAAGTGCACTGATTGCTCTACAAATTCAGCAATTTTTTCAGTTAGTTCTGCACGTGCGAGCCACATTCTTAATTTTGATGGTGCAAAATCGATGGTGGCATAGGCTTCAACATCTGCAGTTGCAGCATCTGCAGTAATATCTTGTAAATGAATAGCTTTTAATTGTTCTTTAGTTAAAGATATTCTTACACGTTGCTCAGTAACAGGCAACAATTTATTAATCATCAGTAACGCATGTATCATAGAAGCTGCGGTGCCCATTTCAGAGAAATAAGCAAATTTTTCTGTAATTTGCGGCAAATAGTCAGTAGTTTGCAAGTAAGTTACAGTTTTACTAACTAAGCCACTAGCAAATGCTGTTAAATCCAACCAAAAATTTTCATCATAATTAAGCACTGTTTGAGCTATTTTGGATGTATCGCTACAAATAGCTAAAATTTTGGCAGCAGGGGCCAAATAAACATTTTCAACAAATATATTGGCAGTTGAGCAAATATGCGACGCAGTACGAAAAGCGTGTGCGATACTTGCAACGTAATAATCACCGCTTCCCATAGGAGCTGGTTTTACTGTCCCTGACGTCAATGCGACAGCGTGTGTAATAACTAGTTCTTGTCTTTGTGTAATACACATTATGTAAACCTTTGTAAATAATTTTAATAATAGCTATTAATAACGTCACTATCCTAATCCTATTTTAGGATAGTGGGAATGTCGATCCAATTATAATAGTATCGATAAGTAGTGATTGTGAAATAATACTAAAAAGTATTATTAATAGCAAAAATATAATCAAAAAATTAAGAAAAAATTAAATTCTCATAGAACTCAAGTTGTGCATAACAAGTGCTAAAAAAGTCCCTTGCCCTAAAATCAAAAAAAGATAGAATGAGCCTTAACCATTCAAATCAAATGTATCTATTATAGATCAAGAGGAGTTTGTAATTATGTCTACGCTATTAATCAGCATCTTAGTGATTGTGGTATTGCTAGCTTTATGGGCTATGGGCATTTATAATCGTCTAGTTCAGTTGCGCAACCAGGTAAACAATGCTTGGAGCCAAATTGATGTGCAATTACAGCGTCGTTACGATCTAATCCCCAATTTAGTAGAAACTGTGAAAGGCTACATGAATTATGAAAAGTCAACTTTAGAATCAGTTATTAGCGCTCGCAATCAAGCACAAGCAGCACGCGAGCAAGTACAAAATTCAGGTGGTCCTACCGCCAGTTCCTTAAAAGAATTAGCTTCTGCTGATATGGCTTTAAAAGGCTCGGTCACAAATATTATGGCCTTAGCAGAAAATTATCCTCAATTAAGAGCCAGTGAAAATATGCAACAATTGCAAGAAGAATTAAGTTCGACTGAAAATAAAGTAGCTTTTGCTCGTCAAGCTTATAACGATTCTGTAATGGTTTACAATACCGCTCAACAAGAATTTCCTGCCGTTATGGTTGCCAGCATGCTTGGACATCACCTCGTTGATCTATTTCAAGTTGACGATCAACAAGCTAAAAAAGCCCCTAAAGTTTCATTTTAATAGTAGATGACTAGTTATGCTTTTTTGGGAATCACAAAGACAAGCAAAATTTAAAACGGCTCTTTATCTAGCCGTTTTTTTCATCTTGACTATCACTGCTGCTACTTTAGCTGAATTAGCAATGCGCCATTTTTCTGGCCCTGAGTATTCAGCTGATGGCACTCCCTATGTAGCCATTGGTTTTTTAATAATTACTTTGGGAGCTGCTGGATTTAACTATATGAACTACTCCCAGTTTGGAGGTGGTTATGTCGCCGAATCCATGGGAGCACGTTTGGTTTCAGGAAGGCCACGCAGTCAAAAAGAATTACAACTGCTAAACATTGTCGAGGAAATGTCGGTAGCTACTTCACTGCCAATTCCCCCAGTTTATATTTTGGATGCTGATGAAATAAATGCTTTTGCTGCTGGTACCAATCCGCAAAATGCCGCTGTAACAGTAACACGTGGGTGTCTAAATTTGTTGAATCGCGATGAATTACAAGGTGTATTAGCACATGAGTTTGGTCATATTTACAATCGTGATATGACTATTGGTATGCGTGTAGCAGCCATGATCATGGGCTTTTTTATAATCTCGGCCATTGGTTTGCGATTATTGCAAGGTAACATGTATTTTGGCTCTTCTTGGCGTGATAATGAAGGCGATAGTGAAGATCGACGTGGCGGTAATCCGATAGTTTTACTAGCTTTAATTTTTTTAGTGCTTGGCTCCCTCACTTGGTTTTTTGGCTCTATTTTACAAGCCATGGTTAGTCGTCAACGGGAATTTTTAGCAGATGCCTGTTCTGTGCAATATACACGTAATCCACAAGGGATAGCTAATGCGTTGCGAAAAATTGCTACTGCCCATATATCTGATATGCCGCGCACTGGCAAGCCTTTTGCCCATCTATATTTTAATGAACAAGCTTCATTTTGGTCTCGTTTATTTGCCACTCACCCGTCGATCAATGCCCGTTTAAAGGCTATTGAGGGTGATTCTTATACTAAGATCGACTCACCATTGGATTAATTTTAATAATCCATCAAAAATGTAGTTCTAAAATTTTTAGTTACGCTGCTGCTATGTCTAGTGTTCGTGTTTAGGAATTTCGTGTGCTTTGGAGAAAAGCTGTTTTTCTATGTAATAATCCAGTGAAAAACGGCCAGGACCAAAGGCGAGCATTATTAAAGCGGTTAAAAGAAAATTAAAAGGAGTTTGTGCAAAAAATTCTTGTGAGTTTTCAAAAAATTTCCACGCTTGTGGGTAATGCACCGTGATGTAGGCTGTAATCATAACAATAATAAGTGGTATGGAGACTAGACGACAAGCAAGGCCAATTAGCAAACACAATCCGCCAATAAACTCTGTATAGGCTACAGCGTAAGCTTGAAAATGGGCTAAAGGGAAAGACATTTGCTCAAGTACAGCAGCAAAATTGTCAATTTGCATAAGTTTGCCCCAACCAGCATACATAAATAACCATCCCCAACAAAGACGGCATAAAAGTAAGATGGGCGATTTCAAAGCGTTACCACAGTAAATTAAATGTTGATAAGTTTTAGTAAAAAAATTTAGCATGTTACTTTATCTCCTAAGGATTAAATTGTGGTCGTGGCTGTGAAATAAGATAAGCGGCCACGTCTAATGCTTCACTTTCAGATAAGGCGGCTTGTTGATAAGGCATGTTTAAATAAATGAAAGGGGCTAATTTCTTTATATTATTCATACCTGCGCCATCGTTAAAACTATTGGGTCCCCACAGTGGTGGAATTGCCTTGCCATCTTCTGGCGTTAAAATATTACCCCCTCCACTTCCATCTACTTGATGACAAGCAGCACAAAATTGTAAGTATAATTTATGCCCTTCTTGTGCATCAGGTTTATGTGTGCTTTTCAAGGCATTTAGTCCGAGCCAAGTTACTTTATCAAGCTTTTCGGCTTTAGCTGAAATCCATTTTATATAATTTACAAGATCGTACATTTCGCGTGAATTTTCAGGCGGAGGAACTCCATTTAAACTACGCCGAAAACAATTATTAATCCTTTCAGTTAAAGAAATAGTTTTTTTATCGCGCTCTGAATATTGTGGATAAATTTTTGTTACCCCTACTAAGGATATGCCACCATTAATGCCACCTAATGTATTTCCACCGGTAAAATGGCAAGAGCAGCACGATAGCTCATTTTTGGCATAATGTGGGGCATAATAGGCGGTATGTAAGAATAAATTGTAACCGCGCATGACGCTACTATTTATTGCAGCAGGGGCTTGTTCTGGATCCATTAAAGTAAATTCGCGCAATACACGGCCATGCGCAATAAGATAAGGCTCTTTTAAGGATTCGCAACTTCCAGCAGACCATAAACTTGCGCGCGAATGTAAATGTCCAATATAAGCTAGCCCACAGGCTACGACAAAAATAAACATTAAATTTAAAAATATTTTTGACATATTCTCTCGTTGCTATTTTGATTTACTAATGCTTTTTTCAAAAAATAGCAAGTCTGAATACACAACAGTTATCAAAAAATTGTATGGCAAGGGATCAATAACTTTTTAAATTAAACCGTACCAGCACCCCCCTTCTTCTTTGAAACGGCGTTGTTGCCAAATAATGGCGATCAAGCAAATACAACACAAATATGTTAATAGTAAAGCTAATGAAAGACCATTTATTTTCAAATAAGCATCCAAGGTATGCGGAGTTTGATAAATTAATTGAATCAAAAAATTGGTATACTGATCGTTGATGGCATGCACCAAAGCACTTACCCAAGGTATCCACGCCAATAAGATACTAAAAATAAGTAAGCTAAGAGCCAAAGAGGCTAGGAATGGAAAAAATAGATTAAAAAATATGCTCATTACTGGAAATTCGTGAAAATAATAAAGGGTTATTGGCAAAACAATTAAATTAATAGCTAAGGTTAATGCTAAGCCTTGCTGTATAAAAATTAAAAGACAATAAGCATGCTGCCCCCAACCATTCATTTGTACTACATTAATAAGTGTGCGTTTAGGCATAAGATAGTTTATTATATCCTGAGCAGGTTGAAAACATAATAAAATTGCTGCTGTTGCTGCAAAGCTCAACTGAAATGCTAACTCTAAAATTATCAATGGATCATAAGCAATAATTGCAAATAAGGCCACTCCCAAACAATTCAACGGGTTGCTCTTTTTAGCACAGAACTCCCCTCCCAAAGCCAATGCACTCATAATCCAAGTGCGCATAATAGAAGCTTGTGGCCCAATAAAAACACAAAAAGAGGTTAAAAAACTGACAACCAGTAAAATGCGCCATGGGCGGGTGAAGATTAACCTGAATAAAAAATTTAAACAACTGGCAAGGATACTGAAATGAAAGCCTGAAATGGCTAATAAATGTTGTAATCCAAAACGGGCAAATTGTTGGCGCATCCAAAAATCATCAAATTCCCCTGTCGCAAGACCAGCCAAAAATGTAGCACTGCCAGGCAATATTAAATGTGCTTGTATCCATTCTTTTACTTTTTGCTTGTAATAATAGCGCGTTTCAGCAGCGCTCCAGGTAGAGGGAATTTTTCTCCAGGCCTCTTTGCTTTTCACTTTCAATACATAAACACCATTTTCTAAATTAATCAAACTACCATTTACCCAATATGCGCTATCTGCAATGGGACGCATTTGCAAAGCGGGTAAAAAAATATAGCATGGAATATTGCGCAGTATTGATGTTGCGCTTGCGCCAGTTTGAAATTTCTGCAATTCGCATTTATAAGCCCAGCGTTGGCCAAAAACGGTTTGTTGCAATGCAATGGATTTTATTTTGATTTGGGCTATGCCGGCCTTTCCCATTAATTGTGCTGATGGAAAGACGGCTTGATTAGCGGTAAAAAACCACCCTGTTAGAAATACCAGTACATTAATTGCCAAAATTTTTAGTGCCTCAAATTGTCGCTGGCTGATGAGTAGCAACATTGGAATCCATAGGCAAAAAATGGGCAAACAGAAAATAAATGAATTTTTTAAATATAGACAGGCTCCTAAAAGCAATGCAATGGCATGCGTAAGAGCGGGATGTGCAGCCCAAAAGCGCATCAATAAGTATATGTAGGACATAAATTTTTTGATTGTGATTAGTAGTTTTTGTCTCAGCTGATATCAATTGTTTATTAATAATAATTATTATTATAAAATTGAGCTATTTAAATCGTTTGAGATTTGACCATATTCAAGAATGGGGTCAGAGCGTGAAATTAATTTGCACCGTCGAAGTACGCAATCGTATGGGTCTGCATACCAGGCCGGCCATTGCCATTGTCAAATTGCTACAAAATTGCAATAGCATGGTACACTTTACACATCAAGAGGAGACGGTGGATGCTAAAAGCGTTTTGAATTTATTAATGTTAGCCGCTGCGAAAAATGCGCAAATCACCATTTCAATAGACGGTAGTGATGCAGATTTGACGATGGAAAAATTAGTACAAGCATTTGCCAATAAATTTGGAGAATAAATTGATGTTTTTGAATAAATATGAAAATTAAGGCAAAAAATTTATCAAAAAAAAACAAAAAGAGGCCTTGTTGCATAATAGGCGCAAAAAGAGCTCTACTTATAAGCCAATAAACTTTTGAAAGATATTTAATATAAACCCAAAACATATGTGCTTTGGGTTTATGCCCATTTGTTTAAGATTAGATTCAAATAATTTTATAAAAGAAGCTAAGCACTAAGCTACAAATACTATTGGCCAACTGATAAATATTAGGCTTGGTTGTAAAATTTGCGGCAACAAAAAGTGCTCCATGATCAGAAGCATTGTTTTCCGCAGCTAATCCCAAAACTGAATTTTCTTTAATTAAAAATTCATAATAACTGGTCTCAATAAAGAATGACTTAAATTTTTCCCAAATTGCATAGATGGTGGGAATAACATAGAATTCATTTGTAAAGACAAAGTCAATCTCACGTTCGCGATTGGTCTGATCAGCTGGATTGACATTGGTAGGAGCATTAGTGCGATGTATTGCAAAGCCTTCTCTTGAGAAGATATCAAAGCGAGGTTGCCATTTTTCCGGATTGGCGTTCATGTCGGCTCCAATCACATGAAATGTTTTTTGCATCGACTTATTAGCAATTTCAGCGAGCTTGTCGGCAATAAGGTGGCAGTAAAGGTCGCCTTTCTTTCCCTCTAACTCAGTGACAGGTTTGTCAAAATCAAATCCGGGGACATGTGCTGAAACAAATGTTATGCGCTGGCCTGAAGCAATATGGGTAGCAGAAACGATAGCCCCATCTTTTTTATATGCTCTTGCAAAACCATTTATTTCTTCTAGGCAAACCATCTCATCAAAGGATTGATTATCAAAATCTTTAAAAATTTTACTATCTAAAAGAATTGCTGCGGAAAATTGAAAATTGGGATTACTGTTAGGAGCGCGGAAAATTTCAAAACCCTGTGCTTGTAATGCTTTTATAAGAGGTCTTTGGGTGTTGCGTACCTCTTGCAAACAATAAACGGCAGCTTTACCTACTAATGCTGAGGATGTTTCTTGTTGGACCATGTCGTAGTTTTTGTTTTGGCTATCGTAGTAAGTGCATTTTTGAGCATAATCTTGCTGATTGGTTCCCATATTATAACTACAAATATCAAAATTAAACATTAAAATTCTCCTTGTTAATATAAATAAACTATTTTAGTTTAAATCAAAATAAAAAGCAATCAGTTTTAATCTAAAATGGCTCTTTTAACAAGAATAAAGTATCTCAAAATGTCTAATAAAGATGTCTAATATTGCCTATTTTTTAGGTAAGATAAAAAATGAAAAATGTCCAAAAAAATATTTTGTTTTGCCAAAGTTTTCATTTTGGTATAACTTACTCACCTTATGCATAATTTGAAGAGTGCCTTTAGTACCTATCCGCAGCCATCTCATTTTGCAAAGAGCTTAGGCTATTTGCTGCAATGTGTCTCTTTATACATAACTCTAGGCTATGTCAAAAATCACTTGTTCAAATCATGCGTAAGGTGAGTAACTTGTTTTTAATATAATTTTTTTACCTCTTTAAGCTCTAAAATATTCCATGAAAGTCGACGAAATTATTCTCAAAGGTTATTCTATTTGCCGTGGCGTGGCTATTGGTAAACCAATTTTTTTTCATCACAGTGATTTGGTTGTATCAGAAAAAAATATTGCCACAGCACATGTGCAACAAGAAATCAATCGCTATCGCAAAGCTCTTGCCAAAAGTAAATATGATATTAAGTGTTTGCAGCAAGAATTAGAAGGTGAAAGCTTAGGCGAAGGTTTCATGATACTTGAAAGCCAATTGGAAATATTAGACGACCCTTTGTTGACTGTCGATATTGAGAAAGAAATTCATAAAAACAAGAAAAATGCTGCTTATGTATTCCAACAAGCTATTTTAAAATATCAAGAGCGCTTTGAAGCTATTAAAGATCCGTTTTTTGTCGAAAAATTTAAAGATCTTCAAGATTTATCACGGCGCATATTCAGCAACTTACATGAAAATGCTATTTTTTCATGGCAAGATCTTCCCCCTTCTTCTGTCATCTGTATGCATGAATTAACCGCTTCCGATGCTGCTAGTGCAAATAATAAGCATGTTGCTGCTTTTATTATCGAAAGTGGTGGAGTCACTATGCATGCTGCCATAGTGGCTAGAGCTAAGGGAATACCTTGCATTACCAATATTAATTTACAGTTGTTAAGAGAAAAATCTGATCAAGCTTTGATTGTAGATGGGCGATCTGGCAAATTAATCTTAAATCCTGCTCCACAAACTGTACACGAATATACTAATTTACAAGGCCGCCTACAACAACAATTACATCTGTTTGCAGATGTAATGCGTTGGCCTGCCGAAACAATCGATGGCTATAAAGTGCGTTTATCGGCCAATTTAGATATGGAACATGAAATAGCTTTAATTAAAAAATTAGGTGCCGCAGGTATTGGTCTATTTCGCTCAGAATATATATTTCTACCGCAAGATAAAATGCCCACCGAAGAAGAGCAATTTCAAGCTTACCTTCATGTGGTGCATAAAATGCAAGATTTACCCATTGTAATTCGTACCTTTGATTTAGGGGGTGATAAAACTTGGTCACCGCAATTATTTTACAATGAAGGACACCCGTTTATGGGTTGTCGGGCCATGCGTTTTTTATTGAAACAGCGGCAGTTATTAAAAGAGCAAATTAGGGCAATACTAAGGGCAAGTCTTTATGGCAATGTCAGTATATTATTTCCTATGATCTCAACTGTAAATGAATTGCGAGAAGCCAAGCACATCGTGCAAGAAGCTGCGCAAGAGTTGCAAATAGACAATAAAGTACGCATCGGTTGTATGATTGAAATTCCATCTGCTGTCATGCTTATTGATCACTTTGTAGCGGAGTGTGATTTCTTATCGATTGGAACAAACGATTTAGCCCAATATACTTTAGCCGTAGATCGAGGAGAGCAAGACTTAGAAGAATTTTATGAGTGTATCGATCCAAGTGTAATTCGTTTCATCAAATTAGTTAGCACAGCTGCTAATTTAGCTTCAAAACCAGTCTCGCTATGTGGAGAAATGGCCTCGGACCCGCGATTTACAGCGCTACTAATAGGTCTTGGAATTGTGGAGCTATCTGTTTCGCCGCATCATTTACCACTAATCAAAAACGCTATTCGCAATGTAAATCTCGTTGATGCCATTTATTTGGCGGAAAAGGCGTTGCGCTTGGCAACAGGGCAAGAAATGCTTAAATTAATTGGCGAACACTATCAAAAACATGTGCCTGAAGATCTTTTTTATAATGTTCTCAATTAAAAACTCACCTTAAAATCAAAAGGGGTGTAAATCATGACATGACTCACACCCCTTTTGAATTCACAAGTTAATTTATCAGCTTAGAAAGCATAAATGGCTTCTAGTTCAAAGTCTGAGTAAAAATGACGACCACCGATATGGCAATCTTCAGCTTGTGATAATTCATAAATCATATCAATCGATAAGTTATCGGTGATAGCATACAAAAATTCAACACGCACTCCTACAAAGTTACAATTACCCCGCCTTGGGAAATAAACTCCACAATCACTACTACTAAAGCCAGAGTAGGACGGAACACCATAAGAGTCGTAATACATATAAGAACAAGTTGGCGGAATGCCATTTAAAATATCGGTCAATGTGCCATCGGCTAGGTTACCACGCCCAATACTTGCGACATCAAATTCAGGTACTGCTTGTGCTTGTACTCCAACATATTCAATATCAAGAGCCCAATCCCCTTTTTTGTTAACATTGCCAAAATAAATACCGGCATACCATGCTAAGTTCTTCTTTTTGTAATGTGTGAAAACATTTCTTCTGGCGGCATGGTTGACTAAGAAACCGCCATAAAACTCAATTGGCAATTCTTTATCGCGAAAGGTCGGGTGGATAGTATAACTAAACGAAACTTGCGAGTTTTGGAACAAGGTGCCCAAGGGATTGCGTACAAACGAGCGGTTTTCTCCCCTTTTGGTCCAATCAATAAAAGAGTAACGAACATCTAGATCAAGATCCATGATATCTAATAAACCGATTTCAGTCACATAACCAAAATGGTTAATGCGTTCATCGATGACGAAAACACCAGCATTGCAATACCAATCCGAAAAATCTTCAATTTCACTAGCATATTTGAGCAAAATACCATCAAAACGGCTAGAAAATTCTACTTCCGATACAAAAACGTCGTCCATTTTACGACGTCCGACTTCAATGTCAAAACGATGTTTTCCATCCGCATACACATTGTAACCAATGTAGGCGCGCTTAAGGTTAATTCCAAGACCCAAACCACTTCCAGTTAATGCTAGGCGGCTATTGCGATTAATGGTTCTATTTACACAATGCCCCTTCTCATCGAAAACTGGGAAATTACCAAATGTTGAATCGCGTCCGCGAATACCGGCTGGATTATCAAACTGTAGATGTGCCATCGCCCAAGCTTTTTCAAAAGAATATTTTATTTTGAGGTTAAACTCGACGTCAAAGTCATTATGAGAAACGGGGATATTGTTCATATCAACATAGTGATTGCCTCGTATATTTCTATATCTACGCGAAAAACAATCTGATGATAAATCATAATCAGCAGCAGAGGAAGCGCTATGGCGGTCATATAAAGTTACACTTTTTTCGCGAATAGTGCGCCATTCAAAACGTACGTCACCACTGATATCGAGATTGTTTGCTTTCTTTTTGACATCGATATTTTCTTTTGATGAAACGAATTCCCGTAATGCTTGATCGTCGTTTTGTCTTAGCTGGCGATCAAAAGCGGTTTCTTGCCCAATCAGTTGAGCTGATAGGTCGCTACTCACGGTAATGATGGCTAATAAAGGGATAAAATACTTTAGCATTGGCAAATAAACTCCCAGGTGAAAAATAAAAGTGAAAACAAAATAGAACAAAAAGAGACTGTATAAAATTTTTTCTGAATGATTTTTTGTTGAGAAAAATAGTGACGATTAAAGACAAAGTCTGCACTTTGAACAGTAATTCACAAAAAAGTTAAATATTTGTCATATTTATGAGTTAAAGTCAAACAAAATTGTGCCCACATATCTAGTAGCAAATACAAGTCAATAGAGTTCGCAATAATTAAATAAAATTTGATAACTATTCAAGAAGTTTTAAATAAACAACTTGCATCATCTTAAATTAAATAATGTTTTGTTATGATTATGAAAATAACTTAAAACAAAACTAGCTTTCTTGTAGCGGCGAAAATAGACTACCATCTATTGCTAAAATGAGCTATACTACACGCAAAACTATAAACTTTATATCAACAAGTTTAAGCCAAAAAATTAAAAACCTGCGTGTTGATTTTTTTGCCCTTTAGACCAACGTCAAAAAAAACGAAAAAGGACAAATTTTAGATTAATACAATTTATCACATCTTTTAACGATTAGGTTGCTTTAAAATGACAAAAATTTATGTATTCCCTGGCCAAGGTTCTCAAAGTACCGGAATGGGGGCCAATCTATTTGATCGATATCCAAAGCTAACTGCACAAGCTTCTGATTTACTTGGATACGACATTCAAGCATTATGTTTGCAGAATCCTGACAACGCTCTAAATCAAACCAACTTTACGCAACCGGCATTGTATGTAGTAAATGCATTTACTTATTTACAACAGCTTGAAGAACATGGTCAAGCTGATTATTTAGCTGGGCATAGTTTAGGCGAATATAGCGCCTTGATGGCCGCAAATGTATTTGACTTTATCACTGGCTTACAGTTAGTAAAAAAACGTGGCGAACTTATGCAGCAAGTGACTAATGGTGGTATGGCAGCTGTTGTGGGGATCAACAGTGCCATAATTATTGAAGAAATGCACGGTGTAGAGAACTTAGACATTGCAAATTATAACTCCCCTACCCAAACAGTGATTTCAGGTAACAAAGAAGCAATAACCAACATTACTGCAAAGCTTGAACAAAGAGGAGCGCGTGTTATTCCATTAAAAGTAAGTGGGGCCTTTCATTCTAGATTTATGGGGAAAATAGCAGCTGAGTTTGGAGAATTCTTAAATTCATTTAATTTTAATGAGCCCAAAATGCCCGTGATTGCTAATATCAATGCACAACCTTATGCGCCAGGTTCGGTGCCGGTAAATCTTACCATGCAGATTGATCATTCCGTACAGTGGGTGAAAACAGTGCAATTTCTTATGAAGCAAGCAGATCCTACATTTACAGAAATAGGCCCTGGAAAAGTTCTCAGTGGCTTAATTAGGCAAATGCGCAATTAAGTTATAAAGGTTTGAATAGATTTCATTTTTATTTTAAATACCTTTTGCGAATATGCCAGTTCTTCTCTAAAACCTAGGTTTTAATGTGCAGCACATTTTAAAAATTATTCAAGCCGATGGGTTATTAACGCGCAGTTGGAAAGGCTTTGAACCACGTCTTGCTCAACAACAGATGATGGCTAATATCATTGATGCTTATGCACACAATCACGTTGCTTTAATTGAAGCAGGCACTGGAACTGGTAAAAGTTTAGCTTACTTAATTCCAGCCTTGATGTGGGCGCATACACATCGTGAAAGGACGGTAATTTCCACAAATACTATTACTTTGCAAGAGCAGTTGTTGCAAAAAGATATACCAGCCCTTATCTCCACTTTAAACCTCGATATCAAGGCAACTTTAGTCAGAGGGATGGGTAATTATTTATGTTTACGCAAACTCAACGATTTACAAATGGAACTGCCCTTGTTCGCAGGAGAAGAGGTTGTTCAGATTCAAAAAATTGAACAATGGCAAGCTAACGCCGTGGAAGGTGTGCGCACTGAAATGCCTTTTGGTGTTCCTACCACAGTTTGGGATAAAGTTTGTGCTGAAAATGAAACCTGCTCATATCATGAATGCCCTTTTTATCAATCTTGTTATTTTTTTAAAGCGCGTCGTCAAGCGCAAGATGCCCATCTTCTTGTCGTGAATCATCATCTTTTATTTTGCGATTTGGAAAAAAGAGCAGAGTCTAACAATTATTCGGAAACCTGTATTTTGCCTGCCTATAGAAGAGTTATTTTAGATGAAGCCCATCATATTGAGGACATCGCCACTGAATATTTTGCCAATCGAGTGCAGCGTCTTGAGTTAATTAGCCTTTTATCAAAATTAGCGGCTGAAAAACAAAGTGGATCGCCAGGCAAACTATCACTATTAAAAGATCGATTGCAAAAACTACAACAATACAATCAAAAATTAGAGTTAGCAACTATTTTGCATAGTTTGAATGCCGATTTGCCCATCATGCGTCATCAATTAAATGATTGTATTCATCAAACTTTTGATCAGATCATTTATTTTCTAGAAGATTTAAAATCTTCCACAAAACCATCTTCTGAAAAACTTTCTACAGAACAAACATCGATTAGTGATAATAAATTACGTCTGCTACAACACCATAATAATCATCCGCATTGGAGTAAAGAAATTAACCCGCGGATAGAAAATTTAGTTGAATTTTTACGTAAGTATTGTCAAATCCTTGTCAATTTAGAACTCGACCTTAAAGCTATAGATTTTGATCGTTTGCAAGAAAATACTAAAAGCATTCGTCTTGATATTCAAGCGTTAGTTTCTCGTCTTGAGCTAAATGTAAGTTTGTTGCGTAAATTTTTAACTTCTTGGCAAGATTTAACAAAGGTGCGATGGATTGAAACGCAACCTCTCAAATCATTAATAAATGTGCACTTAGTTGATGCCACACTTGATGTATCGCAAGTATTAGTGGATTTTATGTTTAGCAAAATCGATACTGTGGTGCTCTGTAGTGCTACTTTGACGAGTAATCGACAATTTAACTTTGTGCGAGACAGGCTAGGTCTGACAAAAGATTTGCTTCCCGATCAAATTATTAGCGAAAACATTTACGATTCCCCTTTCGATTATCAAAAGCAAGTTTTATTAGCAGTGCCTACTGACATGCCTATGCCAAGCCACCCTGATTTTAATAAAGCCGCCTATGAGTGTATTTGGAAAGCTGTTGAGGCTAGCCAAGGTCAAGTATTTGTCCTTTTTACCTCTTATAATATGCTTAAGGGATGCGTAGAGGTTTTAGCAAAAAGATTACAGGAACAAGGTTATCCACTATTTAAACAGGGTGAAGGTAATCGTCAAACTTTATTACATCAGTTCAAAACGACTAATCGGGCGGTTTTATTTGGTACAGACTCTTTTTGGGAGGGTGTGGATGTTGCTGGTGAAGCTTTGCGCTGTGTTGTGATTGTCAAATTGCCTTTTAAAGTTCCAAGCGAACCTATGATACAAGCTCGTACCGAATCTATTGTTCAGAAAGGTGGTGATGCTTTTATGGATTACTCTATCCCGCAAGCTATTGTTAAATTTAAACAAGGTTTTGGTAGATTAATTCGTCAGCGCCATGACCGAGGTTGTATTGTTTGTCTTGACACAAGATTAGTAAATAAACACTATGGCAAATTATTTATCGACAGCCTTCCGGCATGTGAAAAAGCCTACTTACGTCAGGCACAACTATGGTCAAAGATGGTTGAATTTTATAAAAAAACTTATTACTTAACTAAGAAAAATACTTAGAAAAATACTTAAAAACTCACCTTAAATCAAAAATTGAAGAATAGTTAATCAAATCCAAATGGATGATTTTAGCATTACATAATTAAATCAATCTTAAAATTAAGATTAATATAATCGCGAATCTTGTTGACTCCAATTCTTTTGCTTTGTAAGTGGCGGCAGTACAAACACTGATTTTAAATTATCCAAATTTGTGACAGCCGGCTTTGCTTGTAAATTGTAATAATAATCACCCTCTTTTAAAACATCCACTTTAGTAACGATGGCCACATGAAAACCTTCTGGAAAAACACCATCCATGCCGGTAGTAACCAAGATGTCTTGTGGCTTTATAATATGTAGCCCATTTTCATCAATACTATGTCCCGTGCGACCAGTGCGTAGATCTCTAGCAGGTCCAGATTCATCGGCAAAATCATAGTTAAAACCTGTACCTTTTAAAATGACCTCTTTTTGTCTACGCATTGCATTGAACGATCCAAGCAGCTCCCCTTTTGCTAGATACCACGTATGTGTGGCAGGCTTTAATTTTTCTTGTAGTTCTTGTAATAGGTTAATGAGTTGTAGATTTTCTTGATTTTCAAGGGCAGCGTTTTTAATACGTTTGAGATGATATGTTAAAAAATCAGCTGTTTCCATAAGCATTACATCTTGCTCATGCCCCCTTAGTGCACGCACAGATGGTGTTAAGCGAGTATCGCTAATTAAACAGACCCGTGCATGATGTTTGGCTACATAGTCAATAATACCAACAACTCCCCTACCTAAAACTACAGGGCTATTTTTGGCCACAATTGGATTATTGGGGTCGCTATTAGTTTCCTCACCGACATTGATCCATAAACAGCGATTCCAGGTGTCAGAAGAGCGACAAATGACATTTGCTGGAATTGCTTTAAGATGCCATTTTAAGCGCGTTAGTCTTGGTTCTAAATTTTTGGTATAATTTTGTAAGTCTGATTTAAGTGAAGTTTGGTCTGTTGCTGATAAATTAGAAAATTGTGCATAGATATTATGCGCTTCATATAAAAGCCTTGATAGCTCCTCTGTTTGCGCTGCCAATAACTGATTTTCTAGTTGCAGCTTGTTAAAATTTGTTTGGCTGAATGACTCTTCAAAACCTAATTTGGATTTAATTGCAGAGGTGGCTGTCGCTATTTTTTCCCACAGCGGAGCAATCATGAGGACCATTTGAGCACGCATTTTATCACTAAAAGGACGCGAAACACTCATCATGCCAAAAATACAAAACAAGATCAGAAGATAAGAGAATAGTATTTTTCTTTGCAAAATTATTTTTCCAACAAAACAGATAAGAGAGCTTCAGCTACATATGCTATATTATGTGAGTTTAAAGCAGCAAGATTAATGCGACCATTTGCGGGAATATAAATATGCATATCAGACCGTAAACGTTCTACTTGTGTTAAATTTAGAATAGGGTAGCAAAATAAACCTTTTTGTTGTCCTAGAAAGCTTAAATAACTTAAATAACTTAAATAACTTAAATCTAATTTGTTACCGATGACCGAGAGATTAGCTATTAAAGCTTTACGCATGTGACTAATTCTTGATTGCATATTTAATAACTCGCTTCTCCACTCCATGGCTAATTCGTGCGACTTTAAAATAGTGCTAACAATACGTGCACCATGAATGGGTGGACTGAAATAATGATCATTAATCAATACGCTGATTTTTGAGAGAATAGCTTGTTTGGTATTGCTGATGCTAAGAAATCCTACATGTTCAGCTGTATTGGTTTGAGCGTTAAAATATGGATAACTACCTACATGTAAACCATTTTTTTCAAAAATAGATTTATGATTGGCTGTTGTGGGACGTGGGATAAAAATCCATTGACTACCGCAGTGTGTTAATATGCGTAAAGCCCCTGCTCCACCTAGAGTTTGCATAGCTACAAACTGTTTTGATAAAAATAAAGGCGAGCTATTTCCAAATAAAAACATTAGGCATATCTGAGAAATTCTTGATCACCATCTAAGGGGGCATATTCTTTATGTAATTTTTTTTGCAAAATTTGAAATTCTGCCTTTTTAACACTCGAACAATGGAAGCTCATCAGCGGTGCGATAGGTGCCAAGGCCCAAATTAATTTTACGATTATTATCAGCAGCAAAGGCGGTAGAAAGTTTAAAATCACCACCTGTCACAATCGAAGAAGTATCATTAAAAATCGGCATGTAACTAATTCCTCCACTGTTCAGGAAATGAATTAGACAGCTTGTTTTTCAAGGTTTTATAGCAATAATCATAAAATTGCTTAAAAAACTATCAACTCTAAAGAATATTGATTGTATCATATTTTTCAAGATAATAAAATCTAAGATTGGTGCTCAAATAGCCCTATTATCGCATTCTTAAGAGTTTATGCGAATCGCTAATGCAGCATTCTTGCTTTAAATTAATAGATCGATTAGAATTCCGACTTCGGATTTAAACTTTAGTTTTGCTGACAGGTAGAAATCAAATTCTACCATTTAATCCAAAACCGTACTATCCATTTACGGGGCAATAGCTCAGTTGGTTAGAGCAGCGGACTCATAACCCGCTGGTCCCTGGTTCAAGTCCAGGTTGCCCCACTTTTTCCACAATACCTCCACAACAGTCTTTTAGCTTTTGCGCAAGTGTTATACAACCTTGCCATTACGCAATTTTTACGCACTCAACCGGATTAGACTGGAATCAACCAGCACAAATCCTCTTGCCTTCATTTCCTTCAACAAATCTTTTTTTATCTAAATCTGTTCCCTCGGTTTTTTCTTCGGGAATTTATCAACTTTTTCTTCAAGTGCGTAAAAAGTGCGTAAATCTTTGTTTGTATAAAGCGTACAACATTGTGTGTAAATGCTTTGTTTATCTAAAACAGCGGATTGACAATCTCCTGTTTTCAATTATTTCCTTTTATGCTAGAACAATCTACTTAGTGAGGTATTACTGTGGGCTCTATTAGAGAAGTGACCAAAAAGAATGGCGACAAAAGTTTTCATGCGGAAGTGAGGCTGAGAGGCTTTCCATCCGTGAGGGATTCCTTTCGCACCAGAACGCAAGCAAAGCAATGGATTCAAGACACTGAAGCCGCCATTCGCGATGGACGTTTTAAGAATCAATCAAAGACAAGGAAGCATACTGTTGCCGAGTTGATAGAAAAGTTTACTACTACCATCCCCCAGCATCCAATTTACTACCCAAAGAAGGTGCAGCTACTTAATCGTTGGAAAGAGGAGTTAGGTCATCTATTGCTTTCTGAGCTGTCAGCTGCTCACATAGCTATGGTAAGAAATAAGTTATTGGCAGAGACAACGCCGAAAAAATCCATACGTAGTCCTTCTACTGTAAATCGCTACCTGACCTCCTTCTCTAAGGTTCTATCTGTGGCCGTGAAAGAATGGGAGTGGCTTGAAGAAAATCCAATGCTTAAGATTTCAAAGCCGAAAGAATCACGCGGACGTGATCGGTTTCTTAGTAAGGATGAAATTAATCGTCTATTAGATGCTTGTAAACTATCCACTAACCCCAATCTCTATCCTATTGTGGCGTTGGCAATATTCACAGCCATGCGATATGGAGAAATCATTCACCTCAAATGGGAAGACATAGATTTTGAACAAGGTTTCATCACTTTGCACCACACTAAGAATGGTGAAAGGCGCATCATTTTTATTAC
>Ga0206860_10119_pt1 | contig 19078 bp, 14 predicted proteins | sample Alteio_BWOrgCont_44_FD_152624 | JGI IMG/M metagenome (GOLD analysis project Ga0206860, IMG submission 152624) | Enriched cells from forest soil in Barre Woods Harvard Forest LTER site, Petersham, Massachusetts, United States -... | ecosystem: Environmental > Terrestrial > Soil > Temperate forest >...
AGTATGGCTACCGCGCTCGGCAGCTCGGCTTCACGAGTTACGTCGTCCACAGCAGCGTGGTCCGCCATGACGTGGGACGTCCACCTGGGGTCGGACCGCGGCTCTATCGGTTCGGTCCGTTAAAGCTTTCGCTTGTCGAGATGTCTCCGTGGCGTACTTATTACGCCGTACGCAACATGATTTATTTCTGGCTGTATGAGTGCAAGCCACGGCACTTGAAACCGATTATTCGGACCATTGTAACGGTATTCGCCATCGCCTTCTCCTTTGTCCTCCGCCCCTTAAGCCACCGGCGGCAGCTGCTTGCCTGCGTCCGCGCAATCCGGGACGGACTAACAGGTGACATTGCGGCACGCTATTAGCAGCGATGCGAGTCCTCATTCATCATTACCTTTAACGACGCTGCTGTGATCTAACAGGCGCTTGAGGGGCTTCAGCGTCAAACGCGGCCGTCCGATCCGATCGTCAATGTCGACAACGCCTCCACCGATGGGACGTTGGACAGGGTTCCTCAAGACTGTAAGGATCTTTCGCAATTCCAAGAATTATCCTTCTTTCCGTCAGCGGCGGAATCAGTCCGAGCCTGACAATCGTCGCCACTAGGAGCCTGTCTGCTTAATGCTTGCGCTATGGGAATTGAAGCGAAGGGGCGGAAGCTTCGCGGCCATTCTTCGTTCGTCGTTCGTGATTGGCGAGACTTATCCTGTAGCCAGGGCGGCAGGAGACGGAGTCCGCCCCTGAGCGAGCTTCAAGATGTTGTGGGCGAGGCAAACGAGGCCCCATTCGGAGGCGACCTTGTCGAGGCCGCGCAAGAGGAACTGGCGGAAGCCGCGCGCTTGCTTGATCTGGGAACACCGGCTCGGGCAGTTGCTTTCTGAGGCGATAGGGGCTGGTGTGCCCGCCGGCCTTGATTTTTTCGCGCATGGCGGCGACGCGGGCGCTTGGCCCGCCCCGGCGCGAGATAGGCGTCGATCTCGCGCTGCTCCATCGCGGCAAGGTGGCGTCGGAGCAATAGCCGGCGTCGGCCGACAGTTGCTCCGGCTTCTTGCCCAGGTTGGCTTCGATCGCGTCGGTCATCGGCGCCAATTGATGTTGATCGCTCTGTTTGGCGTCGAGCCCGTGGGCGACGATCACCTGGGCCGTCGCGTCGACCGCGGGCTTGCGCATTGTAGCCCTGGATAAAGCCGTCCTTGGTTTCATGATGCGGCTTTCGGGATCGGTGAAGTTCTTCTGCGCTTTGGGGTCGGGTTCGTCGGACGGCGGGGCGGCCGGCTTTCCCGGTTTCTTGCGACCCTCGGCCCTTCGCCGTTCCTCGGCCTCGGCTTGCGCTTTGGCCTTGGCCGCCGCGGCCGCTTTCGCCTCGGCCTCCAATTCGGCCTTCGCCGCACGGATCTTCTCGGCGCGCTTCTTCTTGTCGGCGACCCAATCGGGCAATTCCTCGCCGCTCTTGTCGCGGCCGAAGGCCTTGTCTTCCTCGGCGTCCGCCGCCTCAGCGGCGCTCAGCCACCGCTCGACCTCGGCCTCGAGCTCCGCCGCTCGCTTGCCCATGCGCGCGTAACTCATCGCCTTGTGCTTGGAGGCGTTCGCCTTGATCTTCGTCCCATCGAGCGCCACATGGCCGAGCTTCGCCAACCCCGCCTGCTCGCACAGCTTGAGAACCTGGCCGAACAGGCCGGCGAGCGCCTTAAGGTGGCGCTTGCGGAAGTCGGAGACGGTGCGAAAATCCGGCGGATCGAGCCCGACAATGCTCATGAAGTCGACCCGTTCCCGCGCCGCCCTGGCGATCCGGCGCGACGAGTAGACGCCGTTGCAATAGGCGTACAGCAGCAGCGCCGTCATCATCGCTGGGTCAAACGGCGGCTGCCCGCGCTCGCTCGCGTAAGCGGCTTCGATCGCGCCAAGGTCGAGATGCTCGAGCACAAGCGCCAAAACGAAGCAAGCCAGATGGTCCTCGCCGACAAAGTCCTGCACCCTCGCCGGCAACAACAGCGGCTGATCGATCGTCCAAGGGCGGAAAGTCTTGCTCATCAGCAAGCAGAATCTGATTCGCGCAGCCCACGCCAGAATTTTCCGCTATTACTCGGACAGGCTCCTAGCTTGCCAGCTATCGAAAAGATCGCTCAACGGCTATGAATCAAGATGCAGCGACGTACCGGCACCCAAGAGGCGGGGCGACGGTCTGTGGATGCCCTGGGCCGGGTTCGGTCGAGTCTCGGCTTGAACGTAACGAGCGATAGCGACAATCAGTGCGGAGAAAAGCCATAGCGTGCTGCTGACGGCGTGGCCAGTCATCGGCTCATCGGCGACGCTTTGAACAGCCACACTCGCTATCCCGGCGACCATCCCGACCAGCGGCGGTTTCATGTCCGCGGGAACCCCCCTCATGGTACGGAGTGCGATCGTCACGATCTTCCCGAAGAAACCAAAGAACAAGAGTGCCCCCAGTGGGCCGACCTCGATCAGTATGGCCAGATAGTAGCTATCGGCCGTTTCTCCGGCCGGAACCGGTATGCCCATGTCCCTCAATTCCTGTTTGCCCGGTATCATCGAGGCCGTGCCGTTGTTGAAGCCCACTCCGAGGAATGGATGCTGCGAGTAGCCCTGCAGCGCAGCCTCGAACATGTAGAAGCGCCCCCAGAAGGATCCCGGGCGTGCCTCAAAGTAATACAGCAGGAACGGAATGCTGATCGCCGCGGCCCCTATCAAAGCGACAGCGCCTAATCTGAGGACCCGCCCGGAAACCAACCCTGACCAGCCTCCGACAGCGAAGAGGACAAGGGCGCCAACCATAAGACCGATCAAACCGGCCCGCGAGAAGGTGAGTACCATGGCGGTCAAACCCCAAGCAAACACCACGAAGAACAGAATACGATCGCGATTCTTTCGCGCTCCCAGGATATACGCAAGCGTGATCGGTAGGGTAAGACCAAACAAACCCGCCGCTATCGCAGGATGTTTGAACATGCCTTGGCTGCGTACGATGTCCAAGTCGTCTCCGCGGTTCGAAGGTCCAAAACGATGTTCAGTGCCGTGAAGAGTGAGGTTCTCGTTGCCCGAGCCCATACCTGGCTTGTCGGTTTGGCCCTGCGAGCCGGTATCCGGCTGATCGTGCAATCTCGCAAAGATCGAGTTCTCCGTTCCGACACTCAGTTGGAAGAATGTGATCACGCTGCCGGCGCTGATGATCAAACCGAGCAGCACCGCCCAGGCGACGCTGCGAAATTGCTGGGGTGTTGCGACGTTGTTAATCAGATACATGAAAAACAGAAAATACAATGTCTGTCTGTATAGTTCGATCATTGATAAATAAAACGATTCTGCGTTCGTCAGCGAGCTGAGCAGAGCCCAAGCGAGATAAACCACAAAGATGTATGCGATCTTTGGGAAGTATAGCCTTTCTCGAAGCATGCACACTCGAGCGAGCCACGCTAGCAGCATCGCGATCAATACGACGTCGGTCAAATAAAGTTCAACGGCTGCTGTCCCCGATAAAGGCACTCCATAGGTATCGACTAGCGTTTTAGCATGCGCCGGATCTGACAGCCATTTGGAGATGTCGAATGGAATTGACAATACCAACAGGAACAGCCAATACGCCTTCGGGTCCTCCATCACCATCGGCGGGATCATCAACACGAAGCCGCCCAGAATGAAGGCGAGCTTCGCCGTTGAAAGCGCGTCGACCGCCACATCGGTCGCCAGCGCCACCAAGACGCCCACCCCAATAATGCCGAGACCGGGAAGCAACAACCAGGCCGGACTTGTTGGCCGCGCGCTCGCCATTTTCTCTCCTTTGACCGACCGACCGCCAGCGAACTTCCTGCAGGCGGCGACCGCTGCATACCTTCCCCTTGCGGGTGGTGGTGTCTTAGCCTCGGGAGTCGGCCGCCGCTACCAAGGCTGGGATCCCGGCTGCGATGATATCAGAGATCTCAATCGGCGAAATCAGCGCCGAAGGCGCTGAAGTGTTGGCCTGGAGTTGCACTCACTCTCGCGGCTCCAGGCCTCTAGATCATCGCAGCCGGGTCAGGCGGCCAAACTATGAAAATCCTGGTTCGCGGCGCTTATATTAGCCGTGTCGACAAAAACCCCAGTCCACGGTTCGTGACGCACAAACCTTGATGTCGCGCCGACCATCTTGCGGCAATCTGCGCCGCCAACAAAGCCAAGAATTTTCGGCCCGTGAAAGATTTGTGGGGTGAGCGCTGCGGCCGCCCGAGCGCGTAGCGCGCGCGGCCCGGGCTACGCTCAGGTCCGCGGCTTGCGCAGGACGACGAGGTCGAGCGGCGGGGTGCCGCCTTCTGCGCGCGGAACGTGTTCGACGAGCTGCCAGCCGGCGGCTATGCGATCACGCACGAAGGCGGGAGAATGGAAAGCACCGCATAGGTTCGACCCAGCGGCCTTCACCCAGCGCTCGACGCACCCGCCTGCGTCCCAGACGCTTCGCTCCTCCGGCGTTAATCCATCGGCGAACGCCTCCCCATGAAGCGTAAGCAGCAAATGGCCGCCCGGACGCACGACACGGCGCAGTTCGTCGCGCCAGGCGAGCTGCGTCTCGACCGGCAGGTGCGTGAAGACCGAGAGCGCATAGACCAGGTCGAAGGTCGCGTCGCCATAGCCCAAGGGCGGCTCGAGCGCATTCACGCCAACCTCGACGAACGGCAGGTTGGCGCGACACCATTTGATGGCCCGGCTGTTGATATCGGTGCCGTAGATACGAGCATCCAACCCCCGCCAGTGGCGGAGCACGCATCCACAGCCGCAGCCGAAGTCGAGGATCGCCTCGCCTCCTCCGAGCGGCGCGCCAGCGCGCGCCAGAGCCGCTCGTATGAGTCCCTCCGCGTGCCGGCCTTTCTCGAGAAACGACGCGACCTCCACCGTGCCGACCACGCGCATGCGAAGGACTGGCGGCGGAAGCAACAAACCGTCAGCGCCGCCACTTCCCCTCTCGGCGCCTAGCGTACGCGTGAATTCCCAACCACTGAGAAGCGGGAGAAGAAGCCCGAGCCTGTCCAGCGCGCGGGGGAGCGCAGACCCCTTTAGCAGTGCGGACTTCATGAAACTTCAGCCTCCCTCCGGCAATTGCATTCTAGCAAGAAATTGACGGGTTTGAAACATTCAATGGCCGCTGAACCGCACTCGCTTGGACCGCGGGAGGGATCGCCTTTTTCGGTCGACGATTTAGCAGCTGTCCGCTTCAGCATCGGCTCGATTAAGAGAATTGGCGCTGCTTATGCTCTACGCAACGCGCAAAGGTTCTGCAATATATCAGCGGGTTGGTCGACATATTGGATTGAAGGCTCAATCTTTCGACCAGTCATTCGGCGTCCTTCTGCTCAGAAGCGTGTTCAGATGGCCTCTTCCGAATATTCTCTAACGAAAACGGCAGGGAAGTTATTTTTCAATTAATTTTTCACCCTTTAAGAACTTTTCGTACGCTGCCATGGCCTCGTCACCGAAAGCGCCTTTGCTCAGATTCGACATGATTGACCGATCTGCTGCCCCGACGTTAATAGCCACAAGCTTCGCGCCGTGGTTATAGTGCCAAGCAAGATATTTTTCCCAACTTGGCGCGTTTGGAATGGCGAAAGCTGGATTGTTCGCCTCGACTCCTCCCCAGGCGGGGTTCCCATGCTTGGCGAGCTCGTCATAGAGAGGTTGAAATCCATTCGCTAGCATGCCGATTGGATAAGTAGTCCATCCGGGCCGGGCGTAAGGATTGAAAACAATTCGTATAGGAGCATTGTTGTTGTCATCTTGCGGCGAGGAGGCGGCGACATGCGTGTAAATCCTCCAGCAGGGTATCCCAGCATCAACGAATTGGTTGTCCCAAAATTCGATGAACTTCTGGTTCACGTCCGCTAGGGCCCGATTGATATCTGCAGGCGGATTGGTTTTGCTGTAACCGGCATTCGTCAGAGAGCAATAACCTAGTCTGCTATACGGAGCTTTATCTTCACCCATCAGCGCTGCAGCCTGCCTAATCATCCTCGCAGTATCCATTTGTATCGGATCACCGGTGTCGTGACGCGGGAGCTGCGGCAACAATTTCGAAATGATGGAATAATCGTCGAATCCCGCTTCCGCCCCGACACTGATACCCGCAAACAAATATTCTTGGCCGTTTTGCTTCAGCGCGTTTATTTCTTCCATAAGGGCGGGACCAACAACGTGGGAGATGACGCGGCGTATTTCCGCCAGAATCACTGGGCTATTGTAGCACATGTGAGGCGTCTGCGACGGAGTCCCGTTGGGAGTCAAGTATCTCCGTTTGTTCGGCGTCCCCTCCCAGTCATACCATTCCACGTTCCTTTTATTCGCCGGGTTATATCCCGGTTTGTCGGGGTCGTACCAGTTCCACAAATCGGGCCGCTTATCCCATCCGATGTGGTCGTCAACATTAAAAAGAACCGCGACGTTCGTTTGTTTCGCGAGGTCGAAACGCAGCCTTATCTCGTGAACGATGCTTGCGTCGCTCGCAAAGATAGGAATCCCCCCGCCAACGGCAAGTTGCCTGGTTTTGCCGTCCCCCGATGTTCCGAGTCTCGCGGCAAGGTCTCTTATGCCAGAAAGATCAGGCAGGCCTGCGGGCAGTGGCGGCCAAAAATTGAGATACTCTATGTCATTGGTATTATTCGTGCCGCAGGTCCCTTCTGGTGGCGAGGCGCTTGACGAGGGCGCGGCGGTCGAGGACGGGGACTGGTCCGCTGCCAAACCAAGCTTTCCACAAGCGAAAAAACCAAAGAGAGCAACGAAAGTGGACATGCCATATGCGAGGATCGTTCCCTCGTAGCTCTTCATGTTATTGCTCCAATCGATGTCAATTGCGCGTACTTTCAGCGGATGCGGGAGGCGCAACCGATGACCAACTTGACCGGCGATCAGGGCGCTCGTACCGAAGTAAGCTTGCAGCTGCGGCCAAAGGAATCATCGTTCCGGATTTAGTGCAAATCTCAGAACGCTGGGCTAGTTTCACCGGCCCTTATCCAATCGCGGTCAGCCCGGCCCACTGGAACGGCAACGCTTGGCGCCCACCTCTCAAGATCGCACATCTTATTGTAGTCGACTGCGCGCCTCGACGCCATGACACCGACCGCGGCGCCTTATCTTAATCTCTCGTCTCCCTCGGCGTGGACTGCCGTCCAGGCAGCGCGCGATCGCTTGCGCCTTCGCATTCCGAGGCCGCCGAGGCTCAAGAAGCCGGTCGCGATGAGGGCCCAGGTTGAAGGCTCGGGCACGGCTTTGTCGACGTCGAGGCGGTACGAACCGGCCAGAGCGTCAATCCGTTGTCCGGAAACGGCGACATCGAGGAGCGTTTTGCTGGAAACCGTGACGTCGTCGAGTGAGATCCTGCCGGTGGATTGGTCGATCACTTCGTTGAAAACCGTGGTCCCGCATGTCCAGGTGTCCGCAACCGTGCTCGTGCAGGGCTGGCCGTCGAGCAACAGACTGTCGAAGTTGCCCGTGAGAGCGTTGGCTTTGAAACCGAGGATGTCGAACGCCTCGCCGCTCGTGAATGCGAATCCTCCGGTCGCGTCCAGGTTGAGTTCGCCATTGAGCGTCACGCCCCCGCCGACGTACAGCGACCCGTACTCGCTCGCGACGACGCCCGCGAAGTCGAGGTCAAGCTCGCCGGCCTGGGTCCGGTCGAAACCTCCGGTAATGGTGAGGGGCGCCGCGACCATGAGCGAACCCTCGTTGTAGACAGTTCCCTTGCCGCCATTGACCACTATGCTGTCGTTGAGCGACGTCGCGCCACTGGCGAAGGTCAGATTGCCGTTCTCGATGTCAATAGATCCAACCGAGCTGGAGAGGCCGGTCAGGTAGCCGAAAGTCGTAGGGACGCCCCCCGTGATGGTGACGCTTTGGTTCTTGATGTAGATGCCGCCTATGATCGATCCGGTGTTGGCGATGGTGTCGAGGCCGCCGCCTGCGCTGCCGATCGCCGCTGCGCCAGAGCTCCCGACCCCGCCTTGGATCGTGCCGCTGTTGCTCAGCGTCCCGATCGTGCCGCCATTGTATATGCCGGTGCCGCCCAACGCGCGGGTGACGCCGGTTGCGTTGCCGCCCTCGATCGTGCCGCGGTTGGTCAGCGTCACGATCGCTTTTGCGTGGGCGATCCCAAGGCCGCCCCACCCATCGGCGGCTAGGGACTTGGCTTGGCCGCCGCTGATCAGGCCCTTGTTGGTCAGTCGTGATCGTCCCGTAGTTGCCCAATCCTGTGCCCCCGGCCGCCTCGCCGGAATTGGTTCCATTGCCGCCCTGGATCGTGCCGCTCGCGCTATTGGTCAGACTGGTGATCGTCGCGGTGGAGGCGAACCCGTTGAGCACCCCGTAGCCGCCAACTCCGGCGTTGCCGGAGTGACCAGTTGCGACTGAGTTCCCGCCGGCGATCGCGCCATTGTTTGTCAGCGTCCCGATCGTGGCAGAGTTGCCGACGCCGGCGCCGCCGATCGCGCGGACGGCGCCGGTTGCGTTGCCGCCCTGGATCGTGGCGGCCGCATTGTTGGTCAGACTGGTAATCGTCCCTCCCGGGCTATTCAACACCCCCCCGCCGCCCCGGGTAAGGCCGGCGTTCCCGACCGCGGCGCCGCCATCGATCGCGCCCGAGTTGGTCAGCGCCCCGATCGCGCCGGAGTTGCCGACGCCGGCGCCGGCGACACCTTTGGTCGAGGCTCCGGCCGATGTCGCAGCCGAGCTCGCCGCACCGCCCGCGATCGTGCCGCTGTTGGTCAGTGCCGCTACCGTGCCAGAGCTGCGGACGCCGTCGCCGCCGAACGCGGCGGCCGAGCTTCCGCTCGAGATCGCCGCGCCCCCCCTGATGGTGCCGGCGTTCTGGAGCGTGTTCGTGATCCTGCCGGCGCTATTGACGCCCACGCCGCCGACCGCCCCGAGGCCGGTCGCTCCGCTCTGCATCGCGCCGCCGCCGTTGATCGTCCCGTTGTTGGTCAGCGTCCCGAGCGTGCCAGAGTTGCGGACGCCTGCGCCGCCGAGCGCGTTGGTGGCACCGGTCGCTTTGCCGCCCTGGATCGTGGCGGCCGCGTTGTTGCTCAGATTGGTGATCGTCGCCCCGGGGCCATTCGACACCCCGTCGCCGCTTCGGGTAATGCCGCGGTTCCCGGTTGCGACGCCGCCGTTGATCGCGCCCGAGTTGGTCAGCGTTCCGATCGCGCCGGAGTTGGCGACGCCGACACCAGCGCCTGCTTTGGTCGAGGCGCCAGCCAACATCACGGCCGAGCTTGCCGCGCCGCCCGTGATCGTACCGCTGTTGGTCAGCGTCGCGATCGTGCCGGAGCTGTCAACTGCGTCGCCAGCGAACGCAGCGGCCGAGCTTCCGCTCGAGGACGCCGCGCCCCCGCTGATTGCGCCGCTGTTCTGGAGCGTCATCGCGGTCGCGCCGTTATTGTTAACGGCCGCGCCACCGACCGCGACGCCCGTTGCTCTGCTCTGCTTCGCGCCGCCGCCGCTGATCGCGCCGCTGTTTGTCAGGGTCCCGATCGTATGCGCGTTCATTGTCCCGATGCCGCCAAACGCACTGACGGCGCCGGTTGCCATGCCGCCCTTTATGGTGCTGGCCGCATTGTTGATCAGACTGGTGATCGTCGCCGTAGAGCCATTGGAGATCGCCACCCCGCCGGCCGCTTGCGAGTTTCCCGTCCCAGCGCCTCCCTGGATCGTCCCGCTGTTGGTCAGCATATGGACCATGCCGGAATTGGAGACGCCTTGGCCGCCGCTGGCGACGCCCGCAGTGCTGTTGCTGGCGCCGCCGCCGCTGAGGGTGCGGGTGTTGGTCAGCGTCTGAATAGTGCCGGTGCTGATTATGCCGGTGCCGCCGTTCCGTGTCGCAGTGCTTCCGGCGATCGTCCCGCTATTTGTGAGCGTAGTGATCGAATTCTGGTTAAAGACACCATATACCGAGTAGTTGATCGCGCCGGCGTTGTTGATCGTCCGCGCGGAGCAAGCTGTCGGCGTCGAAGAGAGAGCTATAGCAAGATTCGCGGTGATGCTTCCGCTGTTCGTGATCGTGATATTACCGCCGTTGCTTTGAACAATTGAAGTGGTGGGGGTCGAGATCGTCTGATTCGAGCCCGGGCACCACGCCTGAGCCAGCGCGTTGGACGCGCCCAGGGCCACGAGCGAGGCACCCGCGAGCAGCGCGGCGCACGAAAGCCGTACCCCGCCCGATAGGGCCAAAATGCCGGAAACGTAGCTGAACTCGCCGACATCGGCGCGATCCCGCGATCTGCCCATCCCCACGCCCAAGATCTGCCCCCGAACTCATCAAACGGCACGTTCAATGTCGATCGCGAACCTGTTGCAAAACTTAGCAGCCGTTCTTTCGCTCAAAATAAGCCAAATAGTATCGCGCTGACGACTGTCAATACCACAAATAGGCTTAATCATACGACCAATAGGTCTAACCACCTTGTTTAAAACACAAAGAGGAAGCAACCTGTAGGTTGTATTGGCCAAGTATCGAACTGAAACTGCGGCGGGATGCGTATTCGGCGGCAAAGATGGTCTGAGACGCCACAGCTACAGCCGGGGCACCGCCTCTTGCTTCCTGCCCGTCCGGCAGAGCGCAAGCCTCCGCACCGCCCGCGGACGGTTTCCTACTCAAGCGGTTGGCATCGGCTTTCCGCCCTACCGATAGCGAAATCGCGCGCCGCAGCGTATTCTCCAAGAATAGCTGTTGAACTTCCTGCGGTCGCCACCAACCCTTGAGTGAGCCAAGTCCATGACGGTCGCGCGGCGCTCCGAAGCCGCCCCAAGAATCGATGTCACCAAGACAATCGAACGCGCCCGCGACGCCTGGCGCGCCGGCGACCCAGACGGGGCCGAAATGGCGTGCCGGCAGGTGCTGGCGGTATGGCCAGGCCAGGCGGACGCGTCCTATCTCACGGGGCTGATGGCCCATCATTACGCCAATCTCGATTTGGCGCTCGCCTACTTGCGCCAGGCTTGCCAAGCCCCGCGCGCGCCGGCTCATTTTTTCAGCGACTTCGCCGAAATGTGCCGACTGGCCGGGCTTTTGGCCGAGGGCGAGCAGGCGGCGCGGCGTGCGGTCGAGCTCGCCCCGGACTTCGCCGCCGCCTGGAACAATCTCGGCATCATCCTGCAGGAGATGCTGAAGCTCAACGAAAGCCGACTCTGCCTCGAGCGCGCGCTCGCGTTCGAGCCCGCCAACGCCGAGGCGCTCAACAACCTCGGAAATACGCTGAAGCGGCTCGGCCTCGCGGCCGAGGCCGAGAAACGCTGGAACGCGGCGCTGGCACACAAGCCAGATTATGCCGAGGTCTACAGCAACCTTTCCAATCTGCTCAACGACCAGGGGGAGTATGACCGAGCCGAGGCGATGGCGCTGAAAGCCCTCGAGCTCAGTCCGCGCCTCGCCGACGCGCATATTAACCTCGTCGGGATCGCGACCGCCCCCATCGCTATCTCGACGCGCTCGGCTGGGTCGACGCGATTCTCGCCTTCGCGCCGACACACGGGCGCGCGCTCACCGCTCGGGCGCTGACCCTGAAGGAGCTCGCCAGGCTTGACGAGGCGCTCGAGACGGCGAAGCGTGCGTTGGACCTGGCGCCGGATAGACCGGAGGCGCATAACGCCGTCGGCCAGGTCTTCCAGGCAATGGGAGAGTTCGAGCCAGCACTTGCAGCTTACGATCGCGCGACCACCTTGCCTGGTCCCGCGCAGATGGATGCGATTGCCAACCGGGGCACCCTATTCATGGAGTTCGGCCACACGGCTGCGGCCGCGAAGGCGATGGAGGATGCGGCTAAAGCCTTCCCCGACGCACCGGGAATCCTGCTCAGCCAAACCGACCTTCGCCGCTTCGATACCGGCGACCCACTGATCGGGCAGATGCAAGCGCTGCTAGCATGCGAGGGAATCTCACTTTCCGATCGGGCTACGCTCCATTTCGGCCTCGGCAAGGCGTTTCTGGACATCGGCGACTCCGAGCGGGCGTTCCGCCACTACGACGAGGGTAACCGGCTTAAGCGCTCAACCTATTCGTACGATGTGGGGGCCAGCGAGCGCTGGATGGCGGGCATGGCCGAGACTTTTTCGCGCACGCTGCTCGGTGCGAAAGCAAACATGGGCGTGCGTTCAAATCAGCCGGTGTTTGTCATAGGCATGCCGCGCTCAGGCACGACGCTGGTCGAACAGATCCTCGCGTCGCATCCCTTGGTGCACGGTGCGGGAAAGCTCAAACGGCTTCAAACAATTGTCGACGGGATCTTGGGATTCCCCGGCGTCGCTCCCGACTTGACAGCCCCGCAACTGAACTCGCTCGGCGAAGCGTATCTGGCCTTTGTTAAGCCGATGGCGTCAGGGCGGCCGCATGTGGTGGACAAGATGCCCTCAAACTTCCTTCTGGCCGGCATGGTCCGGCTCATCCTCCCGGACGCGCGGATCATTCATTGCCGGCGCGATGCGATCGATACGTGCCTGTCCTGCTACACGAAGCTATTCGCCGGAGAGCAGGCCTTCGCCTACGATCAGCCCGAGCTCGGGCGCTTCCACCGCGCGTATCAATTGCTGATGGCGTATTGGCGCGCGATCTTGCCAGGGTCGCATTTTCTCGAGGTGGACTACGAGGCCGTGGTGTACGACCTCGAACGCGAGGCCCGGCGGATGCTCAGTTTCCTAGGCCTGGCGTGGGACGATGCGTGCCTTCGCTTCTATGAGACCAAGCGGCCAGTGCGCACCGCGAGCGTCAACCAGGTGCGCCAGCCGGTCTACAGCACATCGACCCGCCGTTGGCGCAAGCACGTGGCTGAGCTTCAGCCGCTGCTCGCGGCGCTGGGCGTAGAAGACGATTGCGGCTCACCCGCGACGTCACGCTGATGGGCAAGGACTTTCGCAACTCGATCTTATCGCCACTGCGCGAAAGCGGCCAGCCATTTGAGCGGGCGTCTGACACACCGGCTGGCTTTTCGTGCGGTCTTGCCACATTAATACAGCGACTTTGCGTCGTATTGCATCGCTCTACAGTGGCCGCATGGAATCGATCGACAGGACCATATGAAATGAAATCCAACAACTATCTCGCCGCCCTGGTTCTTTTCTTTCTACCCGCCATTTCTGTCGAGCTCCTTACCGGGGACGGGACGCTTGCCACCTACTTTAATCCCATAGCATTTGTCATCCTGAATTTGACCTATGGCGCCACGCTCTTGCTCATTCGCGAGACCGTAGTGCGTTGGGGGAGGGGGTTCGCGTCTGTCCTAGTGCTCGCGGCCGGTTACGGGATGGTAAACGAGGCGATAGATTCAAAGGGGTTTTTCGCACCCCATTTCTATGCGGTTGTCGCCAACGGTCTTGAAGGCTTCGGGCGCCACTTCGGCATCAATATACCGTGGGCGATAAACATCAGCATATTTCATTCCGTTTTTAGCATAATTGTTCCGCTCACCATTGTTTCCGCCATTTTCCGAAGTTCAGGACCATGGATCGGCAATAGGCTTTATGCCGCAACTCTTGTTGCTGTCATTGCTTGCTCTGCTTTCTCATTTATTTTCCTAACACCAGGTAACTATTCCTATAGCGAAGGACCATGGCCCATCACGCTAATCTTAGCGATTATCGCAGCCCTCATTTTTCTTGCCTGGAAACTCCCCACGCCTCATCCGCATCGCTGGCAATTACAGACAAACCCGATGGTCCTCTTCGTCATCGGGTATGTATTTACAGTTGCTTACATGAATACACCAACCCGCATACTAGCGGCAACCCACTCGGTGGGTGCCTACGTTGCGTTCCTTCTTATTGCCTTTGTCGCTCTGCCTGTCTGGCTCACGCTCAAGTTGCCCGAGCCGACAGCGTATGGAAAATTAGCGCTCGTAACGGGACTGTTGACGCCAATAATGATAGCCGGTCTTCATGCAGGCGCCGGCAGTCTTGTTGCGACAAGTCTTCTAATAACACTTATCGCTGCAGCATTCTGGCGAAACAGGCGATCACTTCGTTAGCCTGAGCTCGTAAGTGTGCTCGCAGTCTCGTCGATTTTCCCGATCTGGCTCCCCACCAAACTGCCGAGCCGAATCCTCGCGGCATGGTTGTGCGCTTGGCGAGCGGCTTTTGGTAAGAATAATCTGCGACCCCACATCTATGTTCCTATTCGTGACCGTCCTGCCGCCCGCGGCCCTGCCGCCTTAGACTAGCGAAAGTGTACGCTTGCATTTGCTTCGTCAAGCCGCCGCGGAGGCCGCAGTGCAGACGGACCGGTTTGCAGCGGTCAGTATCGGTGCCCCATTTGCGCAGTCAGGCCGTCCCAAACACCGCGCAGGCTGGCAATTAACTGGGCACGGCGGCTGAACGGCCGCAGCACGAAGCCGACCGGGGACAAAAAACCGATAACGATGGCCCGAAGGACCCCGCGGGGTTTACGCGGCCGGCATTGATATAACCAAAAATAGAGATGATTGCGGGTGGCGTAGTAGGCCCGGATTGGCGATGCCTCGCGGAAGGCAAACTTCCTGCGCCCAATTCTCCAGATTTTACTTACAACCATGCCGGGATTTCGACCGACGTCCTGGTGGGTTACGGCATCGTGAATCATGTAACTTATTAAGCCGAGGCGGCGCGCCCGGTAACCATACTCGACCTCGGCCACATCGAGAACGTAGTCCTCCGACGGCAGGCCGATCCTCGCCACAGCGGGCATCCGGAAGAGGGACCCTGTCCAGGTAAAGTAGTCGCATTCGGTATGCGCCGCGTCAGGATCGACGGGCACATGCTTGGTGGACGAGTCGGTGAAGACCACCGGCTCATGTCTGACCTCGTTCTCCGCATTCACAAGTCGGCACGCCAGAAAACAGACCCGCTCTCGTTCCGACGCCGGCAACCGCTCGAAGAAGGCGAGCAAGGTTTCGAGCGCGCCGGGCTCAGGGACACTGTCAGCGTCAAACACCCAGATCCAGTCGAACCCGTGCTGCAGGGCATGAGCGAAACCGATTCGAATGGCCCCGCTCGTACCCAGGTTTTCCGAATTGCGAACAATCGTAACGTTTTCGGGGAAGGTTCTGGCCAACGTTCCGTCGGTCGAAGCGTTATCGACAATCAGGATCGCGTCGGGCCGTCGAGTTTGAGTCCGTAGCCCCTCGAGCACCTGTTCGATCACGGCCGCGTCGTTCAGCGTATGGACATGGGCGAGAACGCGCATCGGGCTAATATCTTGCTGCCATGTTGCCGGTCAATCCGTCCCAGAGGCCGCGCAGACAGGCAATCAGATGTCTACTATGGCTAAGAGGTCGGATTGCAAAAGTTCTCGGATAGACGACGACGTGAACGATGGTGCGTAGAATTCGACGTGGTTGCGGTGGGCGGAATTGATAGAGCCAAAAGTACAGCATGTTGCGGACGTAATAGTAGCACCGCAGCGGCGACATTTCATAGAGCCGGATGGAGAGGGGTCCGAAACGCCGGATTCGGGTCGCAACCCCGGGAATTCGGCCGACATCCTGATGGAGCACGCCGCTGCTGACGACGTAACTGATGTAGCCACGCTGCCGCGCCCGATAGCCGTATTCGAGTTCGGACAAATCCATAAAGTAGTCGGCCGACGGCAGCCCGATCTTCGCGACCGACGGCATGTGAAATAGCGAGCCGGACCAGATGAAGAAGTCGCACCGGCAATAACCCAGACCGGCGTCGGGCGACACGAATTTGAGGCCCGACTCCGTAAAAACGAGAGGCCGATGGGCGGCCTCGTTGCTCGCGGTCGCGAGCCGACAGGCCAAGAAGCAGACTTTCTCCTCTTCCGCGGGCGGCATACGCTCAAAAAAGGCGAGCAGATTCTCAAGGGCGCCGGATTCCGGAACGCTATCGGCATCGAGCACCCAGATCCAATCGAAACCGTGCTGCAGAGCGTGGGCAAAGCCAACCCCGACCGACCCACTCGTGCCCAAATCCGCGGAATTGCGAATGATGGTGACATTTTCCGGGAAGGTTCTGTCGAGAGTGCCGTCCGTCGACCCATTGTCGACAATGACAATGGCGTCGGGCGGGCGGGTTTGTCGCTGCAGCCCCTCAAGCGCCCGCTCGATAAACGTTGCCTCGTTGAACGTGTGAATATGGGCCAGAACGCGCATCGGTCCTAGTAGCGCGCAGCCATGTTGCCAGTTAATCCGTCGCGGATGGCCCGGATGCAGGCGATCAGTTGCGGGCGGTGACTCAAGGGCCGGAGTACAAAACTAGAGGCAAAGAGGAATACGATTAGAATGACGCGAACGATTGGTTTCGGTCGCCGTGGCTTGCACTGATACAGCCAGAAATAAATCATGTTGCGTATGGCATAGTAAGAACGCCATGGAGACGTCTCAACAAGCGGAAGCTTGAACGGACCGAACCGGTACAGCCGCGATCCGACCCCAGGGCCGCGACCCACGTCATGGATGACCACGCTGTTGTGGACAACGTAACTCGTGAAGCCGAGCTGCCGAGCGCGATAGCCATACTCGATCTCACCCATGTCGGCGACGTAATCCGCCGGCGGCGGGCCGATCCGCGCAACGGCCGTCATACGGAATAGCGAACCTGACCAGAGCATGCAGTCACATCGGGTGGAATTCCGAACGCTCGCCAGCGGTAAGACCTTCAACTCCGCGTTCTCGAGACCCATGGGTTGCTGTTTGACTCCGCCTGTTTCGTTAGCGGGCCAACTGGCGAGAAAACAGAGGTTCTCTTGGTGCGGGGTCGTCAAATGGGTGAAGAAGGCGAGCAGCTTTTCGAGCGCCTCGGGCTCCGGAACGCTGTCGGCATCAAGGACCCAGGTCCAGTCGAAGCCATTTTCAAAGGCGAAAGCAAAGCCGACCCGAACCGCGCCGCTCGGTCCCAAATTCTTGGAATTGCGAAAGATGATAACGGTGTCCGAGAAATTTTGATCCAACGTCCCGTCGGTCGAGGCGTTGTCGACAATGACGATCGCATCAGACGGTCGGGTTTGACGCCGAAGCCCCTCTAGCGCCTGTCCGATCACAGCAGCGTCGTTAAAGGTAATGATGACCGTCAGAACGCGCATCGTTCCTAATAGCGTGGCGCGATGTTGCCGGTCAATCCGTCCCAAATGCCACGCAAACACGCATGGATCTGGGCTCCGTGACCGAGCGGTCGCAGCGCAAAATTCAGGGCAAACAGGGCGGTTTGCCAAGCGATTCCGCTCGGCGCGCTTCGTCCGGGCGTCGAGAGCAGGCGGAATAACTCGTGGAATTTTGCGAGGGGTCCATCCGTCAGATCGTATAACGTGAAATACAACGTGTTGCGGCAAAGATAGTAGCACCGGAGCGGCGCAGCTTCGAAGAATTTCAGAGTGATTGGTCCACTTTGTACGCGTTTCGGGAGCGGTTCACCACGAATGTTCTGGCGAATGACAGCGTCTTGGTGGATAAAACCTTTGTAACCGGCCTTCATCATGCGGTACGAATATTCGAGCTCGCCGCGATCCAAGAAATAATCCGGGTTGGGCAGCCCAATCCGCCGAACAACGGCCAAGCGATACAAGCATCCAGACCAGATCGAGATATGGCACGGATAGCCGCGCTGGTCCGGCGCAGGAGTAACAACGACGCGTCCACTCGGCGTGAATAGGCGGCCGTGGCGCGGATTGTTATCCGGTTGGTCAAGCGGCAGACAGGCGATAAACGCCGTCTCCTCTTGTCGGCTGCTTGGCCAACTGGCGTATTCATCGAGGAGCGTCGCCAGCGCCTCGGGGTCGGCGACAGCGTCGGCATCCAAGATCCAAATCCAATCGAACCCTTGGTCGAGGGCGTAGGTGATGCCGTTTCCAATCGAGCCGCTGACGCCTACGTTTTTTGGATTGCGAATGATCGTCGCCCACTCGGGAAATGTCCTGTCCAGGGTCCCATCGGTCGAACCGTTGTCTACAACGATAAGAGCGTCTGGCCGTCGGGTTTGCCGTTCAAGTCCGGCGATAGCCCGCTCGATGACGGCCGCCTCGTTGAACGTGTGAATGTGGGCTAAAACACGCATAGTTGCGTATTATCATGTCTGAAACGCTCTCGGAAGACAACTTACCGAGCAGCAGACCCAGGCCGCGACGTGGCCCTGACGGAGTGCACCGTGCTCAGGAGCGCGAGCGGCGGTAATAGCCGCGATAGGGCTGGTTCGACCGGCCGTGGAGTTTCGGCTCGAACCGGTTGAGGACGGCGCCTATGTTCGGCGTGCCGATTGCATCCAGTTGTTCCTTGGCCCGGCGTACCTCCCCGCGATCGGCGCTTCCGGCACCGACGACGAGAAGGACCGCATCGACGATGCCTGCAAACAGCAGCGCGTCATTGGCTGCCAAAACAGGGGGTGAATCCAACACCACGATGCCGAACTGTTGCGATATTGACCTGAACACGGAACGCGCCTTACCCCAATCCACGGCCGCAAGGGACATCGACGATTTCCGCCCCCCGGCCATTAAGCTGAAGACGCCGGCCGGTCGCGAGCCTGCCAACGTGACGGGACGGATCACCTCAGCAGCGTTGGCCTGACCTAGAAGGATTTCGATGAGCCCTACGGTGTCGGGGCTTCCAACTGCCGCACTCAACGACGACCGCCGCAGATCACCGTCGATCAAAAGGGCCGTCTGACCCGCGAGTGAAGCCGCGATCGCCAAGCACGAAGAGACGGTCGTCTTACCTTCGCCAGGTTCCGCGCTCGTCACGAGTATCGAGTTGCCGGACGCCCGCGAGCTAGCAAGCCGCACGGCGCCAAAGAGCGCGTCGTATGCGTCCGCAAATTCCGGGTTCTCTGACATGATTTTCGCGAGCCCACTCAACCATGCCGCGTCCGTCGGCTTACCGATCAACTCAGTTGACACACGGTCGTCCTACTAGCCCCCGCGCAACTATTGTCGAGCAACGCTTCAAAGTCCAGCTTAATCCGATGTCTGGGGTCGTACTATGTCTAGAGTCAAGTGTGTGATCGCGAAACGCGGTGGGGTGCGTCACGGTTAGCTGAGACATCTGGCTGCGGTAATTGAACCGCAACCGGAGGTTTCGAAATGACGATTGATGGAGGGCTGAAGCCCGAGGGGGCGCCGGAGCGCTCCCCCATAGCTGGA
>Ga0206860_10114_pt1 | contig 19065 bp, 19 predicted proteins | sample Alteio_BWOrgCont_44_FD_152624 | JGI IMG/M metagenome (GOLD analysis project Ga0206860, IMG submission 152624) | Enriched cells from forest soil in Barre Woods Harvard Forest LTER site, Petersham, Massachusetts, United States -... | ecosystem: Environmental > Terrestrial > Soil > Temperate forest >...
TATGACCTGCATCTTCCTGTTCGTCCGGGTGCTGCCGATGATCACGATCTTCGAGTTGCGCATGCTTCTGCCGGGGGCGCGCGTTAAGGAGCCGGTCGCGCGATGAGCGTTCATTCGATTGAAGATTCGGACCCGTTGTATGGCCTGATGGCCGAGTTCGAGACGGCCGGCGAGTTGGTCGATGCCGCGCGCCGGACCAAAGAGGCCGGGTTTAAGAAGTTCGACGCATACACGCCGTTTCCGATTCACGAGCTTGACGATGCGATGGATTTGCACGATAATCGCGTGGCTCTGTTTACCCTGATCGGTGGCTTGATCGGATGCGCCGGCGGCTTCGGACTGGCGAGCTGGGTGGAAGCCGTGGCGCTCCCGCTGAATATCGGTGGGCGGCCGTTCATCAGTGCGCCGATGTTCATACCGATTACCTTCGAGTGCACCGTGTTGATTGGAGGCCTGACGGCAGCCATCAGCATGATCATTATGAACGGATTGCCTTCGCCTTATCATCCCGTATTCAATGTGGAGCGGTTCGCCGACGCCTCGCGAAGTAAGTTCTTTTTGTGTATTGAGTCCGACGATCCGAATTTCGACAGGCTCGCAACGGCCGGTTTTCTGGAGAGCCTTGGGCCGGAAGAGATAGCGGAAGTGGCGCGATGATTAATAACGGCACTGTCAGCCGCATCTCCGTAGTAGCCGCGCTGGGCCTGCTTGCTGCAGGTTGCTCTCGACTCGATATGCAGGATCAGCCCAAGTACAGACCGCAGCGTCCGAGCGATTTTTTTGCCGATGGGCGCAGCGAGCGCCAGCCAGTCGATGGAACCGTCGCGCGCGGCGCGTTGAATGAGGATACGGCGTTTTACGAAGGCAAGGACGCGGCGGGCAAGGATATCGAGGCATTCCCGATTGCGGTCGATAAAGCCGTTATCGTGCGCGGGCAGCAGCGATTTGACGTTTATTGCGCGCCCTGTCACGGCCGGATCGGAAACGGTCTCGGAATGATTGTGCGGCGCGGTTTCAAACAGCCGCCGTCGTATCACATCGACCGTTTGCGGAACGCGCCCGTCGGGCATCTTTACGACGTGATATCGAACGGATACGGCGCGATGCTGAACTACGCGGGGCAATTGCAGCCGCGAGACCGCTGGGCGGTGGTGGCTTATATCCGGGCGCTGCAATACAGCGAAAACGCCAATATCAACGACCTTCCGCAGGAAGCGCGATCCAGAGTGCCTGCGATAGGGACTGCTCCATCGGCGGCGCAGGCAAACGAGCCAATAACGCCCTCGGATCCGGATTTTGTGGATTTTCCGGCGAAGCCGGCGACCCCATCGGGTGTGCCCGGGGCGCACGGCGCCGGCGCAGTACCCGGGAAACAACCTGAAAGACAATGACGACGACCGAACAAAGTTACGCAACACCTCCGCAACTGGCGGATACGTTGAAAAAGTACCAGCAGACTGCGGCGTTCGTCGGGCTGGTCTTCCTGTTGCTGCTGGTCGCCGGTTATTTCTTTGCGGTGCCGGAGCAATTCCTGCGTTCCTATCTGGTTGGCTTCTTTTTCTGGTTCGGCATGGGCATGGGCTGCCTCGTGTTGCTGATGATTCACTTTGTTTCCGGCGGCGCATGGGGCGTAATGATACGACGGCCGCTCGAAGCCGGCACGCGCACGCTCTATGTAATGTGGCTGTTATTTCTGCCGCTGCTGATTCTGGCGCCGAAGTTGTATTTCTGGGCCGATCCGGCTCATGCGGCCGATAAAATCGTCCAGGCCAAGCATCTTTATCTGAATCTGCCGTTCCTCTGGATCCGCTGGCTGATTTACGGAGTCGTTTGGCTGGGGTTGACCACACTGCTCAACAAGTGGTCGCGTCTCGAAGACGAAACGAAGTCGTGGAAGTATTCAAGTGCCCTCGAAAAACTGAGCGGTCCGGGAATTGTGGCTTACTTCTTCACCATCACGTTCTGCGCCGTCGATTACCTGATGTCGCTCGATGTGACATGGGCATCGACGATTTACGGATTTCTGGTGGCGGCGGGGCAGGCTCTGTCCGCGATGTCGCTCGTAGTCGCGGTATTGATCCTTTTAGGCAAGTACGCGCCCATGGATCATGCGATTACAAAGCGACACCTGCACGATCTGGGCAAACTCATGCTCGCCCTGGTGATGTTCTGGGCTTATCTTTCCTTCTCACAGTACCTGATTATCTATTCAGCGAACCTGCCCCAGGAGATCACCTGGTATGTGAGGCGGCTGAACGGTGGATGGCAATGGGTCGGGTTAATTCTACTGTTATTCCATTTTGCTCTGCCGTTCGCATTGTTGTTGTCGCAGACGTTGAAGAAAAATCCGAAGACGATTTCGTCGATCGCCATTTTCATCATCTGTATTCGTGTCGTCGATATCTTTTGGCTGGTCGAGCCGAACTTCGTCGACGTGACCCACCCGGTCTTCACGATTTCGTGGCTTGATTTTGTGGCGCCAATCGGGTTTGGCGGATTGTGGCTGGCAATGTTCTTCCGAACGCTGCCGACGCGGCCGTTATTGCCGCTGGGCGAACCGAATCTTCAAAAGGCTTTGAATCATGGCAGAGAGCACTAAGAATCCTCACGATCACGAGCGTGATGTCAATCCGGGCGTCTCCCACGAGACCCGGGACGTCAATGTCTTTCAGATCTCGGCTTTCGGCATCGGACTCCTGCTGAGCTGCATTGTGGTGGTGTTTGCGATGTGGGCTATGTTCGATTTCCTGGCTCATCGGGAAGACGCGAAGAATGCGGATAATCCCGCGGCCGCGATGATGAAGGAACGGCCCGCATTGCCGCCGGAGCCGCGTTTGCAGGCAGAGCCCCGAATCGAATTGAAAGATCTAAAGGCCGATGAAGACGCTATCCTGAGCAGCTACGGCTGGGTCGACCCGAATAAGGGGATCGTGCGGATACCAATAAATCAGGCGATCGATATCGTGGCGCAAAAGGGTTTGCCCTCAAAGCCCAGTCCAGCAGGGTTGGACAATGACGGCTATCGAACTATTCCGGAGGACTCAAGCAGCGGGAGAACGCTGGAAAAGATCGCACAATGAACAAATTCGCGTACATCTCCGGCGCATTGCTCCTCGCTCAGCTGAGTCTGCCGCGGCCCATCCCGGCGCAGAATGACGGTCCGACGTTGAATGCACCCAGAAATGCGCCCGCGGGAGACCTTCTGAATATGAAGGGCGTCGACCGGCCAAGCGCGCTCTCGGGCGTCACGATCGAACAGCGATTGAATTCGCAATTACCCCTGGATGCGACGTTTCGGGATGAGTACGGCCAAACGGTTCAACTGGGTAAGTATTTTGGGAAGCGCCCGGTGGTGCTGGCGCTGGTCTACTACGAGTGCCCGATGCTGTGCACCCAGATATTGAACGGTATGGTGCGCGCCGCGAAGGTGCTGACTTTTACGCCGGGCAAGGATTATGACGTTGTGGCCATCAGCTTCGACGCCAGAGAAGGGCCGAAAGAGGCCTTGGCGAAAAAAGCGATTTACATGAAGGATTATGGCCACCCCGAGACCGCAAACGGCTGGCATTTCCTGACCGGCGGTCCGAACGCTATCAAACGTGTTACCGATGCCGTGGGGTTCCGCTACAAGTGGGACGTTTATACGGCGACATTTGCTCATGCCAGCGCGATTTACGTTCTGACGCCGGACGGCAAGCTTTCCAGATATTTTTACGGTATCGAATACTCTCCAAAGGACATGCGGCTGGGGCTGGTAGAGGCATCGAAGAACAAGATCGGCAACGCGGTAGATCAGGTTCTGCTTTTCTGCTACCACTTCGACCCGACTTCCGCGAAGTACACGTTCATTGCCATGGACCTGCTGCGCGCGGCGGGAGCGGCTACAGTTCTGGCGCTGGGGGGATTTGTGTTCATTATGCTGCGGAGAGACAGCAGGCAGAAAGGGAATCGAGCCGCTTAACCAAATTATGGGAGAAAACAGTTTCCAGCTTTTTCCGGAAGCGGCGTCGTCCATCGCCGGTCAGGTCGACGGACTCTATGCGTACCTCGTCCTCATCAGCGCGTTTTTCTCGCTGCTGATTGCGTTTCTGGTTGTCTTTTTCGCGATCAAGTATCGGCGGCGGAACGACGAAATACCCGCAGCCGTGGATGAGCACAGCATCGGAGGGATGGTTCTCGAGATCGTCTGGTCCATCATTCCGCTGGGGCTGTCCATGATTATGTTCGCCTGGGGCGCAAGTATTTTCTTTACCGAATCGCGGCCCCCGGCCGACTCGATGGAGATTTACGTCACAGGCAAGCAGTGGATGTGGAAGATTCAGCACAACGAAGGCGCACGGGAGATTAACGAACTGCACGTACCCGTGAACCGCGATATTCGGCTGACTTTGACCTCCGAAGACGTCATCCACGATTTTTATGTGCCCGCGTTCCGTACCAAGACCGACGTACTTCCCGGCAGATATACCACCGAGTGGTTCCGGCCGACCAAGGTGGGCCAGTATCACATTTTCTGCGCCGAATACTGCGGCACCAAACACTCCGGAATGATCGGCACCGTCTACGTGATGAACGAAGCGGACTACGATGCGTGGCTCGGCGCCGGCAGCGGCGAAGGCTCGATGGCCGAGCAGGGCGAGAGTTTGTTCAACCAACTCGGCTGCGGTACCTGTCACGCGAGCCAACTCAACAAGGAGACTGGGCGCTGCCCGAACCTGAACGGTTTATTCGGCACGACAGTCGACTTGAAAGATGGATCGAAGGTCAGGGCGGATGAGTCCTATATCCGCGAATCGGTGCTCTATCCTCAGGCAAAGATTGTCGCCGGGTATGACGACATCATGCCGACGTTCAAAGGGCTGGTTACTGAGGATGGGCTTTTGAAGCTGGTCGAATATGTGAAGTCATTAGGGCCGAAGAACGGCACCCAGACTTCGGCGACTCCCGCGCCAACTCAGACCAGCAGCACGCCGCAAGTTGCTGTACCGCCTGCCAGAGCAACACAGCCGAATGCGGGGAACCGATGAATAAAGGGATATCCGTATGATTACCGCGACACCACCAGTAGCAACGAAAAAAAACTACATCAACGCGACGGAAGGGCTGAAGAGCTGGCTGCTGACGCACGATCATAAGCGCATTGCAATCCTCTATCTGCTTGGGGTGACGTTCTTCTTCGGCCTCGGGGGGATATTCGCGGTTCTCATCCGCCTGGAGTTGGCCACGCCGGCCGGAGACCTGGTCGACTCGAACACATATAACAAGTTCTTCACGATGCACGGGATCATCATGGTGTTTCTGTTCCTGATCCCCTCGATCCCTGCCGTCCTGGGTAATTTCCTGATCCCTCTGATGATCGGTGCGAAGGATGTGGCATTTCCCAGACTGAACCTCCTGAGCTGGTATATCTACATGATCGGCGGATGTTTCGTACTGACTGTGCTGCTCCTGGGTGGCGTGGATACGGGCTGGACTTTTTACACGCCCTTCAGCACGTCCTATTCAAATGGATACGTGATTGCGGCGGGGCTGGGGATTTTCATCGCGGGATTTTCGTCAATTCTCACGGGATTGAACTTCATCGTGACCATCCATCGGATGCGCGCTCCGGGCTTGACCTGGTTCCGGTTACCGCTGTTCATCTGGGCCCATTACGCCACCAGTATGATCCAGGTGCTGGGAACGCCAGTGGTCGCGGTGACTCTTTTTCTGCTGGTCCTTGAGCGCGGATTGCATATCGGGTTCTTCGACCCGGCCTATGGCGGCGATCCGGTGTTGTTCCAGCACATGTTCTGGTTCTACTCGCACCCGGCGGTCTATATCATGATTTTGCCGTCGATGGGAGTGGTGACGGAAATCATCACGACATTCAGTTCGAAGAAGCCGTTCGGGTACACATTCATCGCGTTTTCAAGCGTGGCCATCGCGGTTTTTGGATTCATCGTGTGGGGACATCACCTGTTTGTCAGCGGCCAGTCGGCATACGCGGGCATGGTGTTCTCGATCCTGAGCTATGTAGTGGCGATTCCTTCCGCTATCAAGGTTTTCAACTGGACAGCGACCATGTACAAAGGCTCTGTCCGGGTTACAACGCCGATGCTTTACGCACTCGGATTTATCGGGTTGTTCACGATCGGCGGTCTGACGGGTCTGTTTCTGGCGAGCCTCGGAATGGACGTGCATTTGACCGACACCTACTTTGTGATCGCTCACTTCCACTATGTAATGGTCGGGGGTGCAATTATGGGCTTCCTGGGCGGTATCCATTTCTGGTGGCCCAAGATCTTCGGCAGGATGTACAACGAAGGCTGGTCGAAGATATCGGCGATCATCGTTTTTATCGGCTTCAACCTGACGTTCTTTCCTCAGTTTTTACTCGGATACATGGGGATGCCAAGGCGTTATCACGTTTATCCGCCCGAGTTCCAGGTGCTCAACGTACTCTCCTCGGCAGGCGCTTCGATACTCGGCGTGGGCTACCTGATTCCTTTCTGTTACCTGCTGTGGTCGCTCAAGTACGGCCCTCCCGCTCCGCCGAATCCATGGGGCGCCACGGGCCTCGAATGGCAGACTGCATCGCCGCCGCCGACCGAGAACTTCGACGTCACGCCGGTCGTGACGCAGGACGCATATACCTATTCGACAGAGGAGGTTGTACACGTTGGCTAGTCATGTTGTAGATCCTCACGCAAGTACGGTCCAGCATCATTTCGAGAATGCGGAGCAGCAGAAAGACGCTTCCACGATCGGAATGTGGGTATTCCTCGTCACCGAGGTGATGTTTTTCGGCGGCATGTTCCTGGCGTACTTTGTGTACAGGCAGGCTTATCCTGCCGCGTTCGCTTCCGCCAGCAACAACACCAATCTATTAATTGGCGCTGCAAACACGACAGTTCTGATCTGCAGCAGCTTGACGATGGCACTTGCGGTGCACTTTGCGGCTATCGGGAAAAAGGAGCTCATCGTTCTCTTCCTTATCCTGACCCTGCTGCTTGGCGGAACCTTCCTCGGCGTGAAGGCGTATGAGTACCACGACAAGTATGTTCGGCACGAGATCCCGGGACACGGTTTCGATTGCCGGGATGAATCAGGAAAACCCTGTATCGATGCGGCCCACACGCCTCTGTTTTTCGCCTTGTATTTCGGCATGACGGGCCTTCATGCCACGCACATGATTGTGGGCGTAGGGATCATCCTGTTCCTGATCGCTCAGGCGAGGAAGGGGGCGTACGGTCCCGAATGGCACACGCCTGTGGAATTGTTCGGGCTTTACTGGCACTTTGTCGACATCGTGTGGATCTTCCTTTTCCCGTTGCTGTATCTGATCGATCGATCCGCTGTACCCAAATAGAACGAAAGAGAATCGTATGGCAAATCACGCTGCTCACGCGGAACACCATATCGTACCGAAGCGAGTCTACTTCGCCGTATTTTTCGCGCTCATCGTATTGACGTGGGTGACTACCTACATATCGACGGTGGATCTCGGCCGCTGGAACATTTTCGTGGCGCTGGCCATCGCGATCTTCAAGGCATCGCTAGTGGTGTTGTTCTTCATGCACGTCTGGTACAGCACTCGGCTAACGAAAATGATCGTCATGTGCAGTCTCTTCTGGCTGATTCTGCTGTTATTTATTACGATGGCCGATATCTGGACCCGCACATGGATGGGCGTCCCCGGCCGTTAGCGCCGGTCTCGAAACCGGCTTGACCTGAAGCGGGCCTGTCCTCTAGAGCAGAATGCCCGCGAGCTTCTCTTTGATCTGATCGGCAGTGAAGGGCTTTCGAACATAGCCCGTTGCACCGAGCTGGACCGCTTCCATTACTTTTCCCTGGCCGCCTTCGGTGGTGATCATGATCACAGGTACACTCTTGAGATGCTCCATCTCTTTTATGCGGGCCAAAAGCTGCAGACCGTCCATCTGGGGCATGTTGATATCGGACAGGATCAGACCGAACGTCCGGTCCTTCAGGATCTCAACCGCTTCGGTGCCATCGCCGGCTTCTTTTATTTCACCGAGGTTCAAATCGGTTTGCCGCAGAACTCGTTGCAGAATCTTACGGATTGCCGCCGAGTCGTCGACAATGAGTACATCCAGGGGCGTTGTGTTTGTCATTACTTCCTCCGGGATAAGTATCGACAACCGCGCCTGCGAAGTTTAGGCAGCGCACCCGGGAAATAGCTGAGCGGAAAGAACTGCAAACAACTCCCGAATCGGCCGATAAGAAATCTGGCAGGAATATATGGCCCAGAATTCAGTTCTTCCCTTACAGGGGTTACAAAGTACGGCACCGGCGACCACCCCGCCGCCGGCACCCACCACACAAGAGCGGGCGTTGAACCGGTCGATATTGGCGGCAGTTCAGACGCTCAACGATGCCGGCTACCCCGGCAGCGGCCGGGAAGTGACATTCTCCGTGGACCACGTAACGAAGCTCCCCGTCATCAAAATTGTCGATGCTTCGACACAGAAAGTAATTGAGCAATGGCCGCCAGAGTATTTGCTCCAGCTTGCCGCCGATGCCAACAAACTAACGAGAACAATATGTTGTCTAAAGTTCTGAGCCGCGGCAACGGCGCCGTCGTCCACCCGTTTGTGTTCTCCGATCTGCCTGGGTACGAGCCGGGAGCGGACGTTCGCGGCTTATCCGAACATTCGGGCGTCCACCCGGTGAAAAACGGGATTGAAGACAGCGACGGACTCCGCGACAAACTGGAACAACTTGAGGCGCAGATGGCGGCGGCTCGTCGGGAGGCTTTCGACGCGGGACAGCGGCAAGGCGAGCAGCAGGCCCGCGCCGAACTTCAGCCCGTTCTGGAGCGCTTGAATGGTTCCATAGCCGAGATCCTAGGAATGCGGTCCGACCTGCGCCGGCGTGCCGAGCGGGATGTCGTGCAACTCGCTCTGTCGATAGCGAAACGAGTGCTCCATCGTCAATTGAGCGTCGATGAAGACGCGCTGACCGCGCTGGCCCATCTCGCATTCGACCGTCTTACACGTTCCGAATCTTACCGGGTGACCGTGCATCCACAGTTTGCCGCCGCCATTACGGCGGCGTTATCCGGCAGCCGTGCCGCGCGCGTCCATGTCGATCCGGATCCCAATTGCGCGCTTGGAACCTTGATCATCCATTCCCCAGAGGGCACAATCGACGCTTCCATCGACACTCAACTCGAAGAAATCAACCGCGGCTTGACCGACCGCCTTGCCATAGAGCGAGGACCATGAGCCCGGCAAGCATGAGCCTTGCAGTCCCGATTGACCTGAACCGTTATACGGCCCTGCTGAACCGCATGGAGTCGGTGCGTATGGAGGGCGAAGTTGTCGAACTGGTAGGACTGATCGTGGAGTCCCGCGGGCCTGCCGCCGCCATGGGCGATTTCTGCGAGATTCGCACCCGCGGCGGCCGGTCTATCCGCACTCAGGTCGTCGGCTTCCGTGAAGGGCGCGTTTTGTCCATGCCGCTCGAAGAGACCAGCGGACTTTCCCTGGGCGACTGCATTATCGCGCGTGGCGGGGAAAGCGACGTGGAAGTCTCCCGGCAACTCCTGGGCCGCGTTCTGGATGGCTTCGGAATGCCGATGGACGGCGGGCCGGCCGTCCACGCGGACGATACCAGACCTCTCTATGCATCCCCCCGCAGTCCCATGGACCGCGCCCATATCGATCGGCGTCTGAACACCGGAATTCGTGTCATTGATGGACTCCTCCCCTGCGGAAAAGGCCAGCGCATCGGCATCTTCGGTGGGAGCGGAGTCGGCAAGAGCACATTGCTCGGATCGATGGCGAGATCCAGTTCCGCCGGCGTCAACGTCATTGCCCTTATCGGAGAGCGCAACCGGGAGGTGCGAGCTTTCATTGAGCACGACCTCGGTTCCGAAGGCATGCGGCGTTCGGTTGTTGTCGTGGCGACTTCCGACCGTCCAGCCCCGCTGCGCGTGCGCGCTTGTTTCGTGGCCCTCGCCATCGCTGAATATTTTCGCGATCTTGGTGAGGACGTCCTCTTAGTGATGGATTCCATAACCCGCCTCGCCATGGCGCAGCGGGAGATCGGCCTGGCCGCCGGTGAGCCGCCCAGCCAAAAAGGGTATACCCCATCCGTGTTCAGTCTGTTGCCGAAGGTCTGTGAACGGGCAGGAAACTTCGAGCATGGCTCCATCACCGCGTTTTTCACGGTGCTGGTGGAGGGAGACGATTTCAACGAGCCCATCTGCGATGCGGTGCGCGCGATCCTCGACGGGCACATCACACTGGCCCGCGACCTGGGCGCGGCAGGCCACTACCCGGCGATTCAGGTGCTCGACTCCGTCAGCCGTCTGCAATCGCAGCTTTCCACCGCCGAAGAGTCCGCTCACGCGCGGAAAATCCGCGAGGCTCTCGCGCTTTACAGGCAATCGGAAGATCTGATCAACCTCGGCGCTTACGTGTCGGGATCGAATCCCAAACTGGACGCCGCCATTCGCTCCCGAAATGAAATCACGCGATTCCTCCGCCAGGGCCCGACAGAAACATCCGTCGTGGAGGAGACCGTCCGCCAGATGGGCGCTTTGGCGCTGATGGTCCCATGAAAGCCTTTTCCTTTCGTCTCGAACAGGCACTCCGGTGGCGCAGGACGCAGGTGGATCTTCAGAAGTCGCGCGTCGCGGGCGCGGCCGGTCGCCTTGCGGAAATCCAGGCATTTCTGGAAGCTCGCCAGGCCGAGTTATCGAACGCAACCGCCGGGATCGGCAGCGCGCCAACGGGCTTCGGGTTAGGATCGTACGCGGTTTTCAAAGATAGATCGATTGCACGGATTCGCGATCTGCAAGCTCAGGCGCTCGTCGCTCAACGCACCGTTGCGCTGGAAATGAATCGGCTGATCGAAGCCAATCGGAGGGTGAAGCTGGTCGAAAATCTCAAGCATGGCGCCCACGACCGCTGGCTCCGGGAATTCGATCGCGAACTCGCCGCCTTCGCCGACGAAGCTTTTCTCTGCCGAAGACAATCCCGGATCTGATCGAAGATACAATTGGAGAAACGGGCGCGTAGCTCAGGTGGATAGAGCATTAGCCTTCTAAGCTAAGGGTCGCAGGTTCGAGTCCTGCCGCGCCTACCACTTTTGAATCTGGGACAGGTCACAAGAATGAGATATATCGATCGCAGATTTCTTTTCCCGATGGCAGCGGCCACTGCCTGGGCGCAGCAGCCATCCCCGGCAGCCGCGGAGGCGGAAGCGGCTTTACGCGCGCGTGCCGAGCAGTTTTTTCAGCTTCAGGTTGATAAGAAGTATCGGCCTGCCGAGGCCATGGTCGCGGACGATACCAAGGATCTCTACTACAACGGCAAGAAGTTCAACATAACCAGCTTCTCGATCGAAAAAATTGAAATGCTGGATGACAACGCCCATGCAAGGCTAACGATCAAAGCCAAAGTCAAGCGCGCGGTACCTGGTTTCGGATTCGTGGATTTTGACGCCCCGGCGACGACTCTTTGGAAAGTCGAAGACGGGCAATGGGTATACCACATCGATCAGGCTCCGACACTTGAGACTCCCTTCGGGCCCCTCAAGGAACAAAAGGGCAATGGAGGACCTCCGACACTGTCTAAGGTTGGTAAGGCACCTGACATCTCTACGCTCCGGAACATGGTCAAGATCGACCGCGACTCGATCGATCTGGGCCAGGACAACCCCTCTCAGACCGTTACTGTCTCAAACGACCTCCCCGGTGGAGTAGATCTCGAACTCCAGGCCGGTAAGATACCCGGGTTATCGGCTGAGCTGGAAAAGAGGCACCTGGAAGCTGGAGAAAAGACGGCAATTCAGTTTCGGGCCACCGGCGATGACAAGGCTGCCGGGGTGGTCCATCTTATGGTTTCGCCCATCGCGGCGCAATTGGACATTCGCGTTAAAGTGAACTGACCGAGGCGTTTCGAAAGGTCACTGACTGCACAGGCTTTCAGACAACGAAAAAAAGAGGGGGCAGCCGAAGCTCCCCCCTCTTTAGTCGTTTATTGGTCAGCTACTAATTGTTAAGTGCTTCCGGAGTCGTTTGACCTCTGGTACCGGTGATCACCAGTCCGAGGTAACCCTCTGCAATACCGTTACCTTGCGTCAGGTCATACTCGATGAAAGCATAACCGTGGCCGTATTGATAGTTGCAAACGGCGATCAGGTAGCCTTGGAACCCAGGCGCCACTGACGAAACCTGGAATGCATTGGTAGTGCCGCTGGCTTGACTACCGCCTGGGGCAGCAACACCCGTGCTGGGAGTCGGCGCACCGGCTCCGTAGAAGTTCAGAGCGCAACTACCCGGCGTTGCAACCGCTCCCCCTGGGGCGGCGAACGGATCGGTTGAGGTATTGGCAAGAACGATGCCGGTATCAAAACCGAGCTGGTTGGTCACAAACGGGAACAACAAGCTGGTCTGGCAAACGCTCCAGGCGTTCAGGTTAATCGCAGGATTCGAGGACGGCGCAAAGTTCGGAACGTTCGTGCTGCCCGTCGGGGCGGGCGTTACGGTCACTGTCACCGCCGGCAAGGCCGTGGTAGCGAAGTCCGCGGCGAAGAAGAAGATGCCGGGGATGGTAATGGATTCGGTGGGCACTGTGTTGTCAGTGGTTGTGACTTCATAGACTGCCGTGGCTGTGCCGTTCGTCGCCGTTATAGCGGCATAACCGGCGGGAAGGCCCGACGTGGCTGGTACACTCGCCGCGACCGGTGAAAAGGCGCCTGTGGCGCTGGCGGTCAGCTGGAAAGTCAGTGGCGCCGATGTACCGGTGCCGACTACCGTAATGGGCACATAGAGGGTGACACCCGACGGAATACCAGCATAAGCAAATTGGAAGCGCGTACCCGAATTCGCCGTTCCAACTCCCGTCGGAGCTGTCGTGTCGATAACATTGCCGAGAAGTGTATCCCCGACGAAAGAACCCTGCTCACCATTGGTTTCCGTGCAAGGCGCGCCGCCGCATGTCAGCGCATTGACAGTCGGAGTCTGGCTCTTAAAAGCGCCACCGAATTTCTCCGCCAAGGTTATGGTAAACGATAGCGTGTTATTGGGCTGGCAAATGGCATAAGGACCAACCACACTGGTCGCAGGCCCAATACCGTTAGCCAGATCATTCGGCACAGCGAAACCCTGCTGGACATAGCCGACGTTGGCTTGGCCAGGGGCACCTACGCCTGTGGAGGTAAAGGCCACAACGCCCTGGTTATAAACGTTAACCGTCTCAGTGACGTATGTCCCGATAGCCAGCGCACTGGAGTTCACACGAATATTGGCAACCTCCAATGTGTAGGCGCCCGCCGGGAAGGTAACACCGGTTGATCCGCCGAAGACCACCTGGTTCCCGCTGACGACTCCCGGATACTGAGTATAGACGCCAGCGACATTGATCAGGAGCGTCGCTTCGTTAAGTGTAGGTGACACCTGCTTACTCGTCACGGATGCATTGAGCTGTACAACCACAGACCCGGAGGCCAGCGTGTTGGGTCCCGCGCATGCGATCACAACGTCGGTAGCCAGATCGTTCGTACCCTCCACGCGAAGAATATTCGGCAGACCGGTATTGTTGGTAGGGGTGATACACGGCGACTGCGCAGCTGCCACCCCCGCGAAAGCCATCGCCGAAACGGAAAGGGCTAAAAGTTTCTTTCGAAAATCCATTTATATCTCCTTGTGAATTTCTTTCTTGAATCGGTCGAAGTTCTCTGCAACCCGAGCCTCAGCTACAACGAATGTCTTTGTACTGCGTTTAGGGAACTTCTCCGTGTCGGGCGGAGGTAAAACCTAGCCTGCTTTCCTGGAGCGGTCAGCGAAGGCGGTACATCTTGACGAGGTGTGAGCTTAATTTGGTCTTGAATGCGCGCCCACTACCCGAAAAGCAAGATTGCCAGAAATCTAATGATGCAATACTCCTTGATAGCTCATCCCGGTTGCGATGTCAATACAACCGAAGTTCACAAGTCTCAGAAATCTATGCTCAAGCTAAGAACTATATCGTTTCCCATCACCGCTTGCAATACTTTTTGAGCGAATATGAGGGAATTTTCATAACCCGGCTCAACCCGCGTTGGCCGGGTCATGGCTGTCTTTTGGCTCCTCCGTCGCACTAATGCAGGAAAAGGCTCACCGGTACCGAGCACAGGGGCGATGCACCCGTCCCCGGAATGCAGATCGACAGCGGAGCCGAGCCCCCGCTGAAAGTCAGCGTGGTTGGGATCACGACGTTAACCTGCTCAAGTCCCGGGATCGAAGGGACCGCACCCGCGTAAACGTCCGGGAGGTTGAGTGCGCTGCCAATATTCACCGTCACGGGCCCGGCAATCGGCGTCGCCAATCCTGTTAGAAAAATCTGTATCTCATCGCCGAGGGAAGCGGGTGTGGCCGCCAGATTGACCGAATTGTCCTGGTTAAGAATTCCAGGAGTGAACACGGCGGGCGCGTTGGGCACCAGGGTGACAGCGAAAGTATTGCCGACTACGCCGTCGACTGTGGCGATCACCCCGGCGTTCCCGGAAATACCCAGCGCCACCGGGACCAGCACATTGATCTGCGTCGGATTGGGAGTCGATGGCGGCGAGTCATATGAGACGGTCCCAGGGAACCCGTTAAACGTCACACTGAGGGTGTTTTTCTTAGCCAGATTCAGCCCGAATATCGAGACAAACGACCCGATAGTGACGGGTCCTGGCTGGAAATTCGCGGCATTTACCACGCTTTGAATCACCGGCCCCGCGGGGGCAACATTGAAAGTCACGGGCACAGTCGCGCTGCCCGCGTTTCCGGCATTGATCGTGACCGTCGCCTTGTATGCCCCGGGGACCAACAGTGCTGCCGGGCTCGCTGAAAGGCTGAGCTGAAAACTGGTGACTCCGTTCACGGGGTCCACGGCCCCCGTCACGGTGGTGCCGGCGGTGGCTACCGTGCCGTTAATGGACAGCCAGTTTGCTGCCGATTGACCCGTGGCTGGCTGGTACGTCGTCGCAAAGCTGAACGGCATCTGACTCGTACCGCCGTCCCCGATCGAAATATAGCCCAACTGCGGTTCTCCAAGCGATGAAGTACTCAAGGTGACCGAGGCCGGCGTGACCTTCAATAGCGGGAAATAAGATGCGGAACAGTCGCCGATGACGGCGCAATCCGAAGTGGGCGTGGTGGCGACAAAGCGTGGAATCGGATCGGTCTGAGTGGGTATGGAAACGTTGGAAACCGGCGCCAGCATCGCCCCGAGCGAAACGTCGCCCGAGGTCGAGCAGTTATTCGCCGGAACCACAAGGAAAACGGGAATCTGCGCCCATTCCACCTGCGAAAGGTTCGAATCGAGCACCTCATAAACCGCGTATGTCGCGCCGCCGGTCAGAGTAAGCTCGGTAACCGAGGTGAAGCTCGTCTCCGAAGCTGGCAGCGCAAAAGCCAGAGTGCCTCCGGCCCCGGTTGCGTCCGCTCCATTCACCCGCGCCAGCAGCAGTTGATTCGAATGTGGCGTGTAGGTGCCCCCATTGAAGCTTGTGGCGAACGCGCCACCGGAGGTGGGCAAAGTCCCCGTGCTGCCCACTATGGCATCCGGCACAAAGAGACGCGAGTTGGCGCCATAGCCGGAAAGGTTCACCAGAAAACGCATGCCATTCGTGACTGTGGGATCTGTCGCGTCCTTCGGGACAAACGACGCTGCGTTTCCTTCGGTGATTCGAATCGTAGAGGAAGACGCTCCGGCGGAGATGAACGTCGGAAAATTGAGCGTTGCCGGCAGCGGCGATCCGCCACAGGGTATGCCATTGTTAATCACAGAGCTGAGGAGCGATTTCGTCGGATTTCCCAGAAGCAACGACTGGCCGTTCGATATCTCCGCGCCCGCCCCGGTCAGCGAACCTTCTATAAAGGACGCGTTGTTTCCGAGAGTCGGGACGGCCACTCTGATACCGCTGATCCTGAGAATTACGTTCTGAGTATTGGGCGTCGGAACGATATACTTCATCCCGGTAAGATCTAACGTCGTTGGCGCACCCAGTGTCGGCTGCAAACCAGTGGCCACGGCGCCGCCACCAGTATCCGCGGTGGTGGTAACTCCCAGAACGTTCCCGTTAGCATCCAGCCGATTCGTGATGGTCGCGTTCAGATTGACGAAGAAATATGTGAGAACCGTATTCCCCGGAGTGCCGCCGGTGCAGTTGAGCGTAATATCACCGATCTGTTCCGTCAGGCCCTCCGCGTGAACGATTGGATATGCGGCGCCAACTATGCAGGATTGCGCGAACGCGGTTGCAGAAACGAGCGTGACGATCGAGATAAAAAGAAAGAACTTTGTAAGGATTAAGGCGTAACGACGGTTACCAATCCGAGTAATGTGTGCCATCGAGACCTATCTTACTCGATGTGCTACGAATGTCAAAAATGCCCGGCTCCGACGAGTTCACCGCCTGCCCCGCATCCTCCATGATGATTTTCCAGTCATTGGTCTGCGTAATCGGGTCTTTCGGCACCTCGCGGAGATAACCTTCTTTCACCAGATCCTGCAAAGTTCCCGGCGCTTTTTGCTTGTCGAACGCGTACTCGTCGATCGCCGAACGCATGGCGCTGATATTGCTGTGCAGCACGCTTTCCTTCGCGCGCGTGATCGCTTTCTGATAAAAAGGCACTGCGATCGCGATCAGAATGACGATAATCGCCATCACGATCATCATCTCGATGAGCGTGAACCCGCGCCGCGCGAAATTGCGCCTACCACTCCGAGTAGGGAGTTCCATCGGCCGCCTTGTCCATACTCTTGGTGTACACATCGAAGACATTCTGCCCGCCCCAACTCGTGCTCATCGGATCGTCCTGCATACTGCGCAGGCCCCAGTCGCGCGTGTTGGTCATGGGGTCGATCGGGATCCGGCGCAGAAACTTGAGCTTCGTATCCGCCGCCTGCCCTGAACCTTTGACTCCATCCACCAGCGCCTGCAGCGATTCCGGATAGCCGTAGCTGTCCTGCTTCTGTATGCCCAGCTTTCCACCGTCCGCCATGTCCTTGTATTTATCGATTGCAGTGTGGATCTCTTTCAGCGCCTCGCGCAGTTGCCTTTCTTTGAGCCGCCGGACATTGTTTCGCGCGAGAGGCACCGCCATACTGGTCAACACGAGCAGGATCGTGAACGCAACGATCAGCTCCACCAGTGTCATCCCGCTCCGTGGATTCTGCCTGCGTGGATTCCGCGGGACCCGCAACGGAAGCGTCTCTTTCACGCCCATGTTCCCTACTTCACGTTGACCACAAGCGGCGGCGGAACCGTTGCTTCGATCGGTTGTCCGGTCGACGCTTTCAGCGAGAGCGACGACACCGAAACGTTTGTGTTGCCGCGTCCCACTGCCTGAAATACCACTGTGAACAGACCGCCCCCGCCGGAGATCCCGCCACCGTTCAGGCCCCGGTCCACGGACATGTCCGCCTGGCCGCTGTCGTTCAAAATATTTTTCGAAGGCTCCGTGCGCGAGCTTTGCGCCATGCCACGCTGCGGCAGATCGCCCGCGACGATATTGTTGATGCGCAGGATTCGCGGATCGTATTTCAATTGCGCCGCCGCCGCGGTCATGTCGGCAACGTTCTCCCCATAAACTGTCACGGTGATTGTCGAACTGAGCTGGGTGTCTACCGTCGCCGGCTGGAAACTGACACGGGCTATCCCTGTGGCCGGCGCACCGACCGCGGGCGCTACGATCGGCGCCGTCGCAGGTGGCGCTGTTGCCGGAGGAGCCAACGGAGGTGCCGTTGCGGGCGGTCCCGGTGGCGGTGTTACCACTGTTGCCGGCGGTGTTGTAACGGTCTGCGGCGGCGAGGTTCGAGCAGCCGCTAGCGGTCCGGGCAACGCCTGCGGGGTTGCCGCTGCCTTGTCATCGGCTCCCTTTCGCGGCCCGTATGTAACCTTGATCTGTGTCGCGTTACCGGCGGCCACGCCCTTGAGGTTCGACTCGGTGATATCCGGACCGCGCACGATATGCGGTACCAGCGCAATCACCAACTCGTTCCGATCGTTCTCGACGTTCACGCCTTTAAACAGCCAGCCGAGGCCTGGGATATTCGCCAGCCCGGGGATGCCGGTCGTCGATTTGGTGTCGGTCTTCTGAATGATGCCGCCGATCAGGTTGACTTCGCCTTCGCGCAACCGAATGTCGGCCGTCTCTTTGTTTTGCCCGATCTCCGGCTCGGATATACCGCCGAGATTCTGATAACTGTCCACCTGCGAGATATCCAGATCGATGTGCAGCGAGACCTCATTATTCTCGTGCACCTTGGGCAGCACCTCCATATTGACGCCCACGTCGAGATAGGTGAACTGCGTATTGACCAGAGGACTGACACCCACCCCGGCCACGCCCGGCTGGAAGCTGCCGCTGGCGGTGGGAACCTTCTCGCCGATCTTCAGCGTGGCTTTCACATTATCGACCGCCCGAATCTGGGGCGCTTGCAGGACTTTCGTCGCCGAGTCGTTCAGCACAGCTTCAAGCGCGGCGCCGGGCAGGTTGGTAATAGAAAAATCCGCGCTCGAGATGTGGCTTAGCTGATTGAGCGGCACATTCGTGCTGGTTGGTGTGCCCGCGGTAGTTCCTGTGGTTCCGGTCGTTGTTGTTGGCGTTGTCGTGGTAGCCGTTGTGCCGGTCGTTGTTGTGGTCGATCCGGTCGTCGTCCCTGTCTGAATACCCGGCGTGGTAATTCCCGGCCGGGGAGCAAAAATGGCGCTCGTAGTGAGCCCCGTCGAGGCAAATGCGGCAGTAATGTTCCGCATGTGCGTCGTGTTCACTTCCATCACCATGACGTCGAGGATCACCTCGGACCTGGGTTTATCAAGGTCGGAGATCAGTTTCTCGACCAGCGCCATGGTGTCCGCTTCGGCGCGTACGATCAGTGCATTCTGTGAAGCAAAGCTGAAGACCTTCTGCACATCGACCACGGTTCGCAGCACGGTCAGCATCTCCTGCATTTCCTGCGGCGCCGTTACGTTCGACAGATAAAATACCTTGACGACCTGCTCGGAATACTCCCGGCGCTTGGTCGGATTGTCCACTGTGACGAAGATGGTGTTCGCCGAAAGCGGCTTCCAGAA